>OFRZ01001004.1_pt1 | contig 21105 bp, 19 predicted proteins | sample 1543181 | NCBI WGS metagenome assembly OFRZ01 (sample SAMN04209245, study PRJEB22552) | human gut metagenome | biome: gut; material: feces | host: Homo sapiens | place: USA: Oklahoma | reverse complement strand
TGAGGTTCAGCGTGTATACCGTCTTCAGGGTGTTGAGATCAACGATAAACATATCGAGGTTATCGTTCATCAGATGCTGAAGAAGATCCGTATCGAGGATAACGGAGATACAGAGTTCCTGCCAGGAACACTTGTTGATGTCCTTGATGTTGAGGAAGTTAACGAGAAACTTGAGGCAGAGGGCAAACAGCCGGCAGAGGGAAAACAGGTTATGCTTGGTATTACCAAAGCATCCCTTGCTACAAACTCCTTCCTGTCAGCAGCATCCTTCCAGGAAACAACAAAAGTCCTGACAGAGGCTGCTATCAAAGGTAAGATCGATCCGCTGATCGGTCTGAAAGAGAACGTTATCATCGGTAAGCTGATTCCTGCAGGTACAGGTATGAAGCGTTACAGTGAGATCAGTCTTGACACAGGAATGCCGGAGGTAAAAACAGCTTCCGAGGAGCCTGAGGATACAGAGGAAATTTCCGTAGAGGAAGAGAAGACTGAGACTGCTCCGGAGGAAGAGACCATTGCTGTTGAAGAGACAGCAGAGGAAACTGCACCGGTAGAAGAATAAGTCGATATACCTTGCTAATATAAATAAATCTCCCCCCGGAAATCCGGAGGGAGATTTCTGTTTATAAGCAGGGATTTTCTGAGAGAGGAGGGATTGCGATGGACAAGGAACTGCCAATTTCCCCGTGGCCGGAATGGAAGATCGTAAGCAAGATCGGGGAAGGTTCTTTTGGAAGAGTGTATAAAGCTCAGAGAACTGAGAAGGGACGTTCTTTTTACTCGGCAATTAAGATAATCACAATCCCCGCCAGTAAAGGGGAGCTGGACAGTGTGCGCTCAGAATCCGGTGATGAAAAATCTGTCCGCGGTTATTTTGAAAATCTGGTGGAGGAGTGCATTCAGGAAGTAAGCACCATGGAGTATTTCCGGGGAAATTCCCATATTGTATCTGTAGAAGATTACAAGGTGATGGAATATCTGGACGAGATCGGATGGGATATTTTTATCCGCATGGAATATCTCACAAGCTTCATGGAATATTATGCGGGAAAAAATCTCACAGAAAAAGAAGTGATGAAGCTGGGTATCGATCTTTGCAGATCACTGGAATACTGTGGGCAGCTTCACATCATCCACAGGGATATCAAACCTGAGAATATTTTTGTATCCAGGTTCGGGGATTTCAAACTGGGGGACTTTGGAATCGCCAGAGAACTGGAAAAAACTATGAGTACCCTTTCCAAAAAGGGAACTTATTCCTATATGGCGCCGGAGATGTACAGGGGAGAACAGTACGACAGCAGAGTGGACATTTATGCACTTGGCTTGGTGTTATATAAACTGATGAATCATAACAGGCTTCCGTTTCTGAATCTTGAAAAACAGCTGATCACATACAGAGATAAGGAAAACGCACTCACGAGGAGGATGTCAGGCGAAACACCGCCACCACCTGTGGATGCAGGAGAGGCTTTCGGCTCCGTTATCTTAAAAGCCTGTGCTTATGATGCAAAAGAACGATATCAGACTCCTGAGAAGTTTCGGGAAGCACTGGAAGAAATCCGGTATGGAGCAGCAAACAGAGAACAGGGAGTTCATGAGAAACCGAAACCAGTGGAGGAAAGACCTGTTCCGGAGTCCATGCCGAAGTTTCTCCAGGAGGGTGCAGCCAGACAGCTGGCAAGAACGAGTCAGCTGAATACGGATGCGATCCGTCAGGCACGTAAAAATCCTGTGCCGGTATCCATACAGCCGGATAAACCGATAGCCGGAGAAATAGCAAAAAATGCAGCCCGGAATACGCCAAAGGCTCAGAGCACAATACAGAAGCCTCAGAAATCTGCATCCGGAAAAACAGCATCCGAAAAGGATAGCCTGTCCGGTTATCCGTCAGGACGTTCCCGTCAGTCAGATCCCGGTATAAGAAAAACCGGAGCTGTAAAGCCCAGAGTTACCTCTATCACAGATCTGGAAGACGACCGTGACCAGAATCTCCAGGAGTGGGAAGGATCCGTACCAGAGAATGACGGAAATGACGATGACAGAAGGAGACGGAAAGGTATTTTCAGAATGCTTATAACAGCCGGGATCCTTGTTGTGTTGATCGGCGGGATCCTTGCGGTACGAACGATACGGAAACCTGCGGATAACGGGGAACCTTCGTATACAGATTCCGATGATTCTGATGCTCTGAACAAAGGAAATTTCGGTACTGCAGACAATTCGGATAAAAATTTCGCACAGGCAATGGAAACGATACGTGACCATGCGACAACCATAGAAAATGCTCTGGACAGCTATAGACGTGAAGGTACAGAGGGGGATCGCCTGCGCTTTTATAATGGATCAGGAGAGATCGCCAAAGTACTTGTATATCCCGGCAGTTCCGCAGATGGCGTTTATGAGGAATATTTTTACTGGGGCGAGCAGATGTTTTATACTTATGTATGGGACGGAGATGAGAAGCAGTATTTTTATTATCAGGACGGCCTTCTGATCCGATGGATCGATGCAGATGGTAAGGTTCATGATAAAGAGAGCGATAACGACAAATATGTAGAACTGGGAGACAAATACTGGAGTAATTCTGTAGTGGAGCTTCAGCAGTAATGTCGAAGGGTTTTTACGAAAGGAAAAAGAATGGCCTATCAGATTGATTATGCGTATACATGTCACACCGGAAAGGTGAGGACAAATAATGAGGATAATTTCTGGTGCTGCGGAGTGCGCCTGCCGGTGCACAACCAGGGGGTTGACGGAATCCTGGCAGGTCATACACAGCACTGGCAGCTTCCAATGCTGGCTGTTTTTGACGGCATGGGCGGAGAAAGCTGCGGTGAAATGGCAGCTTCTGCGGCTGTGGAAGCGCTGGGAGGCTTCTATGAAGAAAACAAAAAGACCCTGAAAAAAGAGCCTGTGGTTTTTCTGACAGGAGCCTGCGAAAATATGAATGAGGCAGTATGTCGCTACAGCAATGAAAACTGTATCAGAAGCATGGGAACAACCATGGCACTTTTGTCTTTCAGCGAAAAGGCAATCTATGCCTGCAACCTTGGGGATAGCCGTATCTACCGTCATTTTCAGGGGAAATTCCAGCAGATTTCCACGGACCATGTGATCGGCGGAAAAATGCTGGGAAAAGCTCCGCTGACGCAGTATCTGGGCTTCCAGGAAGAAAACATGGCACTGGAGCCTTCTATCGTGGAGATCGGTTATCAGCCGGGAAGCTCGTATCTGATCTGTTCAGATGGAGTGACAGACATGCTTTCTGATCAGGAGCTTCAGAAGATCCTTGACGGGACAGAAACCGCAGAAGAAAAAGTAGGTAAGATCCTGGAACAGGCATTGGAAAGAGGCGGCAGAGATAATGTGACACTGGTCCTTGCACAGATCAGCGGCTATGAAGAAAAAAATATTCTCAAACGCTGGGCAGAGCGCCACAGTACCGGACGGTAATAAACCCGGGGAGTAAGAAAAGGGATAAGGAGAAAATTTGCGATGAGAAATCGAATGCAGGATCTTGATTTTGAACAGACAGTTGCCTTCGATTCAGTGAAGGATTTTGAATTTACAAGAAAGGCGGCACAGAAGTTCCGCCAGGTTGTCAGTCTGGATTCCTTTGAGGATGAGGATGCAGATGTTATTTTTCATTATCTTTACAAGGAGATGGAACTGGTTTCCTTTGGTGACTATCTGAAACGATATGTGTATGAGCGTGCAGAGCTTGAGGAGCCTTTTTCCCAGGTGCCGCAGGAAGTCTACAGAGAGATCGTTGTGGAATCCTTCAAGGAAACCTACACACCGAAATCCATGTCACCTACATCAGCCAAGCTGAGTTCTCTGGTGAATAACTGGCTGACTCAGGCATCTGTGAAGCGTGAAACAGTTTTTCTGCTGGGGTTCGGACTTCGGATGAGTACAGAGGATGTTTCAGATTTTCTGACCCGGGTGCTTCGTGAGCAGGATTTTGATTTCCATAATCCGGAAGAAGTGATCTACTGGTATTGTTACCGGAATCATCTTGGCTATTATAAAGCGGAGGAATATAAAGAAACCTACAAACAGATGACTCCGGTGGAAAAAAAGACCGGAGAGATCGTGTATGGCACAGGGCTTTGTCTGGACAGTGAAGAAAAGCTTCTGGAATATCTGGCTTTTCTGAAAGGAAGACATGATGATCCGAAATCAGAGAAGAGCCAGGCTTTTCAGGAATTTATGATCCTTCTGGAGCGGGCAAGGAAGATCATTGCAGCCATGTATCAGGAAGATGAGGAAGAAAACGGTGGCAAAAAGATCTGGAAGCCTGAGAATATCAGTGCTTCGGATCTGGAAAAGGTTATCTGCAGCGGGATCCCCATTAATAAAATGGGAAATCTCAAAAAGATGTCCGCATCCATTCTGGCAAAACATTTCAGCCAGAAGCGCTTCAGCCGCCAGAGGATCAACAATATCCTGAACCATAAATTTCCGGTGGAGCGGTTCGATCTGATCACGCTGGAGTTTTTTGTGATCTCTCAGGAGATGGCAGAGGATGATCCGTATACGAGATACCGTCATTTTCTGGAGGAGATCCAGGAGATCCTGGCCCGCTGCGAAATGAGTGAGATCTACATAGTGAATCCATATGAGTGCTTTCTTCTGATGTGCCTGCTGACAGACTGTCCGCTGGCAGTATTTTCCGAGATTTGGGAAAAATCCTATGAAGAGGGAGAAGAAAAGAACTGAAAAAAGGATGATGCGTTTCGGTGACGCATCATCCTTTTTTTGTCCGATCCGGTAAGTCTGTTATTTTGTTATTCGTTATAGTATCCATAAATCGCACGGCTGTCCTGTGCGATGGTGTTCTGTGCAGCAGAGGTATCGTTAAGATCCTGTGACATAAAGCAGACTACCAGGTCGATCCCCTTTGCTGTGTCATAGATGATGCCAGCATCATTTTCTACGTTATCCAGTTCACCAGTCTTGTTGGCAACTTTTACATCGGAAGGCATCTGCGCCGGAATCTTGTTTTTTCTGGTCTGCATTTTCAGAAGACGATACATATATTCGGCTCCTGCCAGAGTATCGTTGTTATCGGTAGCAGTACCCTTGTCGATCTGATAGATGGTCTTCAGAAATTTTCCACAATCCTTTGCGGAAGTGTAGTTATCCCCATTGGAATTATCTGCAAGAAGAAGACGTCCCATGGAAGTGCTGGTGTATCCGTGATCCTGACAGAATTTATTCACACGGGCCATTCCGGCTGCGTCATCCCCGCCGCCAAGATAATTGACAAGTGTATTGGCAGCATCATTGTCGCTGACTGTGATCATGGAATTAAGTGCATTGTCCAGCTGATCCCTGCTGTATTTGGAGGAAAGACTGTCATAATCTTCGTATACGGCACCCATGATATAGAGCTTGATCAGGCTGGCAGCCTGCATCTGCTGGTCATTGATGGCTCCCTCGGTATTTTTTGCAAGGTTGCATACATACACGGACCAGGTTCCGTTATCGGTGGGAAGAAGGGACTGTACCTGGTTCAGAAGGTTGTCCATACTGGAGTCTGAATTGTCTGTGAAAGTGCTTCCGCTGGATGGGGAAAGTGTTCCTTCTTCCTGAGTGGAAGAAGAACTGTCCTTGCTGCCGGAAGAGTCGGAAGAATCGGAGGCTGCAGATGTATCTGTGGATTCTTCCTGTACGGAAGGACCCTGGACTTCAGCTGAAGATGCTGCGGCAGCAGCGCTGGAAACGGTAGGATCATCAGGATAAAGAGCATCCAGCTGATCGGCTTTGCTGCTGAGCTCAGCGGCAGAGTCAGAAACCTCCTGCACGCTTTTCTGCAGCTTATTGACTTTGGTCTGAAGAGACGCAAGCTTGTCCAGGGAGCGGACATTCAGTGCCCCAAGTCCTGCCAGTGCGATGACAAGCACTGCGATCACAATATATAGAAATGTATTTTTTTTCATATATAAACAAACTCCTTTTTATTATTGGAAATAAGCATCGATTCCATTGGCGATCCCTTCTGCCATAGTCTGCTGGAAGGAGGAATCCGCCATTTTCAGATCATCGCTCTGGTTGGTCATAAATCCCATTTCCACAATCGTCACCGGGATCGTGCTCCAGTTAATACCTGTCATGGAATCTGTGTAGATGATCCCGCGGTTCTGGAAGCCGGTAGCTGCGCAGTAGGAATCCACAATGCATTTGGATAGTTTGTTGGAACTGTCATAGAGACTAGAAACATAAGGATTCTGCTGGGACGGACACATGGTCAGAGCACCGGAGACATCTGCAGAATCATCCCCGTTTGCATGGATACGGACACAGATCTCCGCACCCTGGGAAGCGACCAGCTCTGCACGCTCCTTGTTACTGATAGCGGTATCATTGTCTGTCCTTGTCATTACTACCTGGTATCCACGTTGTTCCAGGATATCCTTAAGCAGAAGAGAAACATCCAGGTTCAGCTGATACTCCGGGAGACCGCTGAAGGAACCTCTGGTTCCGGTGGAAGCCTTGGCCTTCATGGTGGAGGAACCGGGGCCGTTCGGCTCTGTGGCGCTCATATCAACATTTTCACTCTGATGTCCGGGATCGATCCCGACGATATGGCCGTTGTTGGAAGCAGAAGAGGTATCATTACCGCCATCGGTGAATCCTTCACCACCGGCTTCACTGAAAACAGAGGGTTTGGTCGTTTTCTGACTGTTTTCGGCTTCCGGTGCCCGTTCATGTTCACCAGTGTTGTTTTTGACAGCTTTTTCTGTCTGTGCCCGCTGCTGCAGGTATTTGTTGGCTGCCTGTTTCTTTTCGATCTTAGCTGTATAAAGTTCAATATCCTCGTTCATGGATTTCTGCTTTTTCTGGACCGGTTTGATCACGGAGGCCATTTTCTGGTCAACGGCATCGATCTTCCGGTAAGTTTTATAGCTGAGTCCAAAAAGTAATCCAATACAGATAAGACCCGTTAAAAACAGGACGATCGCCATCAGATGGGGCTTTTTTTCCATAAGCTCAAGTCCTTTCTGGGTGAGTATTTTGTATTTGTAAATATTATAAAGAAGGAGTCTGGAAAAAGCAATTGCGAAATTGTGCTTGACAACAGGAAAAAGTGTGGTACTATATATGTAAAATAATTATATATAAAAATTTTATATATAAAATAATTATATAAAGAGGTGTGCCTATGTATTATTATCCGGTGTCTGCAGTGCTGACGGAATGCCTGATCCTTTCTGTTGTAGAGCAGCAGGATTCTTACGGATATGAGATCAGCCAGACAGTGAAGATGGTAGCTTCTATCAAGGAATCCACATTGTATCCGATCCTTCGCAGACTGGAGACGGATGGTTATCTGACAACTTATTCAGAGGAATTTCAGGGACGGAAACGTAAATATTATTCCATCACAGAAGAAGGACGGAAGCAGCTGGAATATTTGAGGAAAGAGTGGAGAGAATACCGCGATACTATAGACGATATTGTGGAAGGGAGACTTCGAAAATGACAAGAAAAGAGTATATGGAGCAGCTGAAGAAATATCTGAAGCGGCTTCCAAAAGAAGATTATGACAATGCCATTGAGTATTTTTCGGAATACTTCGATGAGGCTGGACCTGAGAATGAACAGCAGGTTATGGAAGAACTGGGACAGCCTAAAGAGGCGGCAAGGGAACTGCTTCTGAACCTTTTACAGGAGAGTGTTGGTGACAGTAAAGACATCACCGAGGAAAAAACAGCAGCTTTGCCGGCAGCAGGTTCATATTACGGAGATAGCTCCCATGCACATAGCCGGACAGATTCAGGAAACCTGAGTACAACAGGGTACAGTACATCCGCAGGAAAGAAGCGTTCCCCCGGAAAGATCATTCTTCTCGCATTTCTGGTGATCTGTGCATCGCCGGTGAGCATTGCACTGCTGTTTGCAGGCCTTGCAGTACTGGCAGCAGTGGTGCTTGTCATCGCAGCAGTGATCTTTTCCATGGCAGTTACAGGTGTATCAGCAATTGCCGGAGGTATCGTGCTCACAGGTTTCGGCATGACATTGATCGCAAGATCTCTGGCAGCAGCCTGCATGATGGTCGGCAGTGGATTTCTGATGGCAGGTGCGGGAATCCTCGTTGGAGTACTTACCATATATATATGTAAATGGTGTGCAATGGGAATCGGCCGTCTGGTTAACAGACTTGTAAGAAAGAAGGTGCATAAAAATGAATAAGATTGCAAAAACAGTGCTGATGACAGGTACAGCACTCTGTGCAGCGGGAGTTGTTCTTTCCACAGCAGGATATTTTGCAGGGGGAAAAGATTTCACATATACTTCAGATCATATGTATGTATCCGGAGGAAATTCTTCCAGTCGTAAAAATCTTACAGTAATGAAAAAAGAACAGATTGATGATTTTACGAAGCTGAATGTGGATTTTGAGGATTTTGATCTGGATATCCGTACCTCAGATGATGACCATTATTATATGGAATATAAGCTTGAGAAAAACGGGAGGAAAAATCCTCTGACCTGGAAGGATAAGGATGGAGAGCTCACGCTTGAGGAGCCTGCAGGCGGCAGTGGAAGTTATTATATAACCTATGATCTGGGGATATTCTCTACACATGCGGATCTGACAGAAAAGAAAGATGCATTGAATACGGTGGTTCTTTATATTCCGGAGAAGGCACAGCTTTCCGAAGCGGAGCTTCAGCTTTCCGACGGGGATCTTGCTGCCGATCAGCTTTTGTGTAAAGAAATGACCTTGGAACTTCTCAGTGGAGATCTGATGCTGGATAAGGGCGAGTTCGAAAAGTTTGATGCAAAGCTTTCCGACGGGGATCTGAATGTAAAAGAACTTCAATGTACAGATAACATGCAGCTGAAATCCGGAAACGGAGATGTGACCATAAAAAAGGCAGAGCTTGCAGATGGGCAGATAGCTCTCAGCGACGGAGATATTCAGATAGACAACAGCAGCTTTAACGGAGATATGAAGATCAATAGCTCTTGCGGTGATGTTTCTGTAGAAATGAAGAACGGCAGTGCAGAGAAAACCAATATTTATCTGAAAGCTACAGACGGAGATGTGGACACGGAGGGGCTTTCCAGGGGAAAAACCGACAATGAGGAAGACACCTCTGTTTATGAGAACAAGGCCGGTGCTTCAGCACCGACTTTAAATGTGGAATGCAGCGATGGGGATATTACATTAACAGAATCTGAAAAATAAAGAATATGAATATCCGCCTGACTATGCATCTGCTTGTAAAAATCCTAAAAAAGAATAAATGAAATTATATGAAGCGCAGGAGTTTTTCCGGAGAAAAATTCCTGCGTTTTTTGGCTGAAATGTATTGACAAATCCCTGTACTATGATATAATTCAATCAAATCACAGAAAACATATATAGTTACTAGGAAATAAGGAAATGGACATAAAGGAAATAAGGAGGATATCATCATGGGTAAAATTTACGGAAGCGCACTGGAACTGATCGGAAACACACCGCTTGTAGAGGTTAAGAACGTAGAGAAATCTGAGGGACTTGAGGCTACAGTACTTGCCAAGCTTGAGTATTTTAACCCGGCAGGAAGCGTTAAGGACAGAATCGGTAAGGCAATGATCGAGGATGCAGAGCAGAAAGGTGTCCTGAAACCAGGCGCAACCATTATTGAGCCAACATCCGGCAATACAGGAATCGGACTTGCAGCCATCGCAGCTGCCAAGGGCTATAAGACGATCCTTACCATGCCGGAGACCATGAGTGTTGAGAGAAGAAACATCCTGAAGGCATATGGTGCAGAGGTAGTTCTCACAGACGGAGCCAAGGGAATGAAGGGTGCCATTGCCAAGGCAGAAGAGCTCGCCAAGGAGATTCCGGGAAGCTTCATCCCCGGACAGTTTGAGAACCCGGCTAACCCGAAGGCACATGCAGCAACAACAGGTCCTGAGATCTGGAAGGACACAGACGGAAAGGTAGATATCTTCGTAGCAGGTGTCGGCACAGGCGGAACGATCACCGGTACAGGTGAGTACCTGAAGAGCCAGAACCCGAATGTGAAGGTAGTTGCTGTTGAGCCTGCAACTTCTCCTGTACTTTCCGAGGGAAAAGCAGGCCCGCATAAGATCCAGGGTATCGGCGCTGGTTTTGTTCCGGATACACTTGACACCAAGGTTTATGACGAGATCATTCCGGTAGAGAACGAGGATGCATTTGAGACATCCAAACTCCTTACCAAGAAAGAGGGAATCCTTACAGGTATTTCCTCCGGTGCAGCTCTCTATGCTGCGATCCAGCTTGCAAAACGCTCGGAGAACAAGGGGAAAGTGATCGTAGCACTTCTTCCGGACAGTGGAGACCGTTACTACTCCACACCACTGTTTACAAAATAATCGATCCGAAGACCGCTTCTTTTGCCCCGAAGCGTGATTCTGCGGGATTATTTACGGCGCTCCTGAATGCCTGTCCAAGCAGGCTGCCGGAGCGCCGGTTTTATTCTTGATTTCATTGAATTAAGTAAGCACTCTGTGGGGCTGTGGTTACTGTTCACTGGTAAGGTCCCGCGAAAAGCAATAAGCAGTGTGTGGGGACTTGCTTGTATCTTGTAGCTTTTTCAGGTATAATAGAGAAAACAAACAAAACCTATTAACAATATAAAGAATAAAGTCTGCAAAGCAGATTCTGCTTCCTATGAAAGAAGATACAGGAAGCTGCCTGTGCATCACAGAGAAGGGTGCCGGTCATGGAATACAAAGGAATATTTCCGGCCGAACAGCTGCACAATAACAGAAAGAGCAAAAGGCTATAGATCAGAAAAATACTGAAATATTGGAGGTAAATATTACATGAGGATTTCTACAAGAGGAAGATATGCGCTGAGACTGATGTTGGATCTTGCTACAAATTATACAGGAAAACCGATCCGCCTGAAGGATGTGGCGAAGCGCCAGGAGATCTCCGATAAATATCTGGAGCAGATCATCTCCATTCTGAACAAAGCAGGCTTTGTCCGCAGTGTCCGTGGCCCTCAGGGTGGCTATGCACTGCAGCAGACTCCGGATAAATACACCATCGGAATGATCCTCCGCCTCACAGAAGGAAGCCTTTCCCCTGTGGAATGTCTGGACGACAACGGAGCCTTCTGTGAACGTGAGGAGAACTGTGTCACCCAGATCCTCTGGAAAAAGCTGGACGATGCTATCAAAGGTGTGGTGGATCATATAACATTGGAAGACCTGATGAACTGGCAATCCGTGAAGGCGGACGAGTACATCATATAAAAAAAGCTGCGCAAGCAGCTTTTTTTTATATCACATTTTTTTACTAACATTTTACAAAACCGCGATTTTATATTTTACCTTCCATTCCTATAATAACACCTGTATTTAAGCAGTAAGCAAGTAAAAATGATCATAGAAATGAGGAGAAAAAAATCATGAAAAAAAGAATCGCAGGTATCTTAACAGCAGCACTTATCGGAACTACAGTAATGGGAACCGTTGTAATGGCAGCACCATCCGGAGCAATCGACGTAATTTCCCGTGAGGACGGATCCGGAACACGTGGAGCATTCGTAGAGCTGTTTGGGATCGAAGAAGAAAAAGACGGCGAGAAAGTAGATATGACAACACAGGAAGCAAGCATCACAAACAACACAGATGTAATGCTTACCACAGTAGCAGGCGATGAGAACTCTATCGGATACGTATCCCTTGGTTCCCTCAACGATACAGTAAAAGCAGTAAAGATCGACGGAGCAGAGGCAACAGCAGAGAACGTTGCAGATGATACATACAAGGTAGCACGTCCGTTCAACATCGTAACAGGCGACAAGCTCAGCGATGCAGCACAGGATTTCATCAACTACATCATGAGCTCTGACGGACAGGACATCATCGAAAAAGAAGGCTACATCAAAGTAGATGAAAAAGCAGAGGCATACAAAGCCGGAGATGCAAAAGGCAAAGTCGTAGTTATGGGATCTTCTTCCGTAGGACCTGTAATGGAGAAGCTTGCGGAGGCATATCAGAAAACAAACAAAAACATCACAGTAGAAGTTCAGGTCAGCGACTCCACAACAGGAATCAATAGCGCAACAGAGGGTGTATGTGATATCGGAATGGCATCCCGTGAGCTGAAGGACGAGGAAACAGAGAAAGGTGTTAAAGCTACAGAGATCGCAAAAGATGGTATCGCAGTCATCGTAAACAACGACAATGACCTTGAGGAGCTTTCAAGTGATCAGGTAAAATCCATCTTCACAGGTGACATCACAGACTGGGAAGACGTGACCAAATAAATTCCCGGATAAAAAACGATTGAAGTATCTTACAAAGAGCGGCGATCATGACAAGGTCAGGAAAGCCGCTCCGTTATATATCAGCACAGTGGATATCCACTGGAACAGAGAGAAAGGTGTCTTATGAATCATTTAGGAGAAAAGGCCATGAAGGTCGTTTTCCTCATTGCGGCCTGTGCATCGGTTCTCGCAGTATTTCTTATCTGTGTGTTTCTTTTTGCAAACGGCCTTCCTGCAATGGGAAAGATCGGTCCCTTAAAATTCCTCTTCGGAACAGAATGGAGACCAACAAACGATAAATTTGGAATCCTGCCAATGATCGTGGCAAGTATTTATGTAACTGCAGGAGCAATCCTTATCGGAGTTCCGATCGCACTTTTTACATCCGTATTTATGGCAAGATATTGCCCGAAAAAAATCTATAAACCACTGAAATCCGGTATTGAGCTTATGGCAGGCGTTCCATCCATCGTATATGGCTATTTTGGTCTGGTTCTCCTGGTACCGCTGATCCGCCAGTTGTTCGGAGGAACCGGAAGCAGTATGCTGGCAGCATGTATCCTTCTGGGAATCATGATCCTTCCGACGATCATCGGAGTTACGGAATCGGCAGTACGAAGCGTTCCGGAAAGCTATTATGAAGGCTCACTTGCACTTGGCGCAACAAAAGAAAGAAGCATTTTCTTTGTTATGCTTCCGGCAGCAAAGTCAGGAATCCTGGCAGGCGTTGTCCTTGGGATCGGACGTGCCATCGGTGAGACCATGGCCGTGATCATGGTAGCCGGAAACCAGCCACGTATGCCGAAGGGACTTCTTCAGGGTGTCCGTACCATGACTGCAAACATCGTAACAGAGATGGGATATGCATCAGGACTTCACAGAGAAGCACTGATCGCAACAGGAGTTGTACTCTTTGTATTTATCCTGATCATCAACTTAAGTCTTTCACTGCTGAACAGGAGGGCGGAGTATGCAAACTAACGTATCTGTAGCCGCAGATCCTGCGGCAGAAGCAAACATGAAAAAAAGAAATACACTTACCATAGGAGACCAGCTGAAGTCTTATGCAAGACATCCTGGTGCAGGAGTCCTGGCATTTCTCACACTGCTGGGAGCAGTGATCACTTTTGCACTGCTGTTCTTCCTGATCGGCTATGTGCTTGTAAAAGGTATTCCCTATCTGAATGCAAGTCTGTTCAGCCTTACCTATACCTCAGAGAACGTTTCCCTTCTCCCGTCACTGATCAATACCCTGATCATGACACTGGTATCTCTGGCGATTGCCGCTCCGGTAGGAATTTTTGCAGCGATCTTCCTTGTGGAATATGCAAAAAAAGGCAGCCGTTTTGTAAAGCTGATCCGTATTACCGCAGAGACACTTTCCGGTATTCCATCTATCGTATATGGTCTGTTCGGTATGCTGTTCTTTGTAACTGCACTGCACTGGGGCATGTCTCTTCTTTCCGGTGCGCTGACTATGGTGATCATGGTACTTCCCCTGATCATGCGTACCGCTGAGGAAGCACTGAAATCTGTTCCGGATTCTTACCGTGAGGCAAGCTTCGGACTTGGAGCAGGCAAGCTCCGTACTATTTTTACGATTGTACTTCCCTCCGCAGTTCCTGGAATCCTGGCAGGTGTGATCCTGGCCATCGGACGTGTGGTAGGTGAGACTGCAGCACTTCTTTATACCTCCGGTACTGTTGCGGCAGTTCCAAACAGCCTGATGGGTTCCGGACGTACTCTCGCACTTCACATGTATGTGCTTTCCAGTGAGGGACTTCATGTAAACCAGGCATCTGCAACAGCAGTAGTCATTCTGGCATTTGTACTTGTTATCAACGGACTGTCCGGTCTGGTAGCCAGAAAAATTGCGAAAGGATAATGATCGATCATGAGTGAAAATACAAAAATTTCAATTGACAATATGAATCTTCATTACGGAAGCTTTCATGCCCTGAAGGGAATCAATATGGAGATCCCGGAAAAGGAGATCACAGCATTTATCGGACCAAGCGGCTGCGGTAAATCCACACTTCTGAAATCTTTAAACCGTATGAATGACCTTGTGGAAGGCTGTACCATCACAGGAAAGGTAGAGCTTGACGGGGAAGATATTTACGGAGATATGGACGTGAATCTTCTGCGTAAACGTGTGGGAATGGTATTTCAGAAGCCCAATCCGTTTCCGATGAGCATTTATGATAATATTGCATATGGTCCGAGAACACACGGTATCCGTTCCAAGGCGAAGCTGGACGAGATCGTGGAAAAATCTCTCCGTGATGCGGCAATCTGGGATGAGGTCAAGGACCGCCTGAAAAAAAGTGCTCTTGGAATGTCAGGCGGACAGCAGCAGCGTCTCTGCATTGCCCGTGCCCTGGCAGTACAGCCGGAGGTGCTTCTTATGGATGAGCCCACATCTGCCCTGGACCCGATCTCCACTTCCAAGATCGAGGATCTGGCAGTAGAGCTTAAAAAGGATTACACCATTGTTATGGTCACACATAACATGCAGCAGGCAACCCGTATCTCCGACAAGACAGCATTTTTCCTTCTTGGTGAGGTTGTGGAATTTGCGGATACAGACAAGCTGTTCTCCATGCCGGCGGATAAGCGTACAGAGGATTATATTACAGGAAGGTTTGGTTGATATTATGTCAGAACGTTTTGTAAGACAGCTGGAAGAGCTTCACGTGGAACTGATCACCATGGGAAGTCTCTGCGAAAAAGCAATTTCACTTTCTGCCAAAGCTATTCAGGGTGAAGGCGGGATGACTCTCATTGGCAAGATCTTTGAGACGGAAAAAGAGATCGATGCACAGGAAAAAGAGATTGAAAATCTCTGCATGAAGCTTCTTCTTCATGAGCATCCGGTAGCAGGAGATCTGCGATCCATTTCCGCAGCACTGAAGATGATCTCCGATATGGAACGCATCGGTGACCAGGCAGCAGATATTGCGGATCTTTCCAAGCATATCGAGGACAAAGCAGTTACCGGAGATATCATTAATATCCGGAAGATGGCAGAGGATACTGTCCGGATGGTTACAGAAAGCATCGATGCCTTTGTAAAGGGTGATCTTGAGCTTTCCAGAAAGGTTATTGACGATGATGATAAGGTGGACGATGCCTTCAATGATATTAAGGAAAAGCTGGCCGAGGTTCTGAATAACGGAAAACCGGATGCAAGCATCGGTCTGGATATCCTTATGGCTGCAAAATATTTCGAGCGTATCGGTGATCACGCTGTGAACATTGCAGAGTGGGTGGAATATTCCATCACAGGAAACCACAGAAGCGGTTCCAGTCATACAGATAACTATTTTGTTGAGGAATAGAAATAAGTAAGAGCAGATTGCAAAGAGTTGCATTATTGCAAAAAAAAGTGCTGTGGTATTGAAAGGATATCACAGCACTTTTTATAATGTGATAAAATTTACAAGGATTTAACTTTTTCCGGATAATTATTTTTACATTGCTTTTGTAAAATGCTATATAGATTTCGGAGAAAGGAAAGGGCTGAGCTTTGAGTAAAAAAATATTTAAGTATATCATGCTGGTTTCATCACTGATCACAGCACTGGGACTGGCATTTGTCGTGGGAATCCTTTATCACTATTTTCAGGGACAGCTGATGGGTGAGCTGAAGAAAGAAGCCGTGTATATTTCCAGAGGCGTGGAAAGTACCGGGACAGATTATCTGAAGAAGCTGAATGATGAGGATTCCAGGATTACTTATGTGGATGAAAGTGGAAAAGTTATCTACGACAATGAGGCAAATGTGGAAAGCATGGATAATCACGGACATCGCAAGGAGATCCGTGAAGCAGAGATCAACGGAGAAGGTGCGGATGAAAGAATGTCATCCACGCTTTCCGAAAAAACAATGTATTATGCAGTACGCCTTGAAAATGGCAATGTGCTGAGAGTTTCCAGTAACCAGGCTTCTGTATGGATGCTGCTCCTGCAGCTGCTTCCGCCTTTTGCTGCAGTTCTGATACTTATGCTGCTCCTGTCCGGCGTATTTGCATCCAGGCTTTCCGGGAAGGTTGTGGAACCTCTTAATGGGCTTGATCTGGAGCATCCGGATGAGAATGATGCCTATGATGAGGTACAGCCGCTTCTTAGCAAGATCGGCAGACAGAGCCGGCAGATCCGTCTGCAGCTTGAGGCAGCCAGAAGACAGCAGAAAGAATTTTCTATTATCACGGAGAACATGCAGGAGGGACTTCTTGTGATCGACCGTTATACCATGGTACTTTCTGTCAACTCCAGTGTGGGAAAGCTTCTTAAAGTAAAGGAGGTCAAAACAGGAGAAAGTGTATATCTTCTGAACCGCTCGGAGGAGTTTCGAGGTGTCGTTGGGCAGGTCCTTGAAGGAAAGCATGAGAACAAGATCCTTCGTCTGGATGGCAGTGAGATTCAGGTGATCGCCAATCCTGTCACAAGAGAAAATAAGACAGAGGGTGCGGTGATCCTTCTGGTGGATGTGACCGAAAAAGTAGAAAGGGAACAGCTGCGAAGAGAATTTTCCGCCAATGTTTCCCATGAACTGAAAACGCCGCTGACTTCCATTTCCGGATTTGCTGAGATCATGCAGGACGGATTTGTGAAGGATGAGGATGTGAAGGTTTTTGCAGGACGCATCTATAAGGAAGCGCAGAGACTGATCCGTCTGGTTGGGGATGTGATCCGGATCTCCCGTCTGGATGAGGGCGGATTGCCGTATCAGTGGGAAAAACTGGATCTTTACAGTCTGACTCATGATATTTTTTCTACCTTACATGAAGCTGCCGAAAAGCAGGAAGTGCATATGTATATGGAAGGCGGAAGTACAGTGCTGGATACAGTGCCGACGATCATGGAAGAGGTTCTCTATAATGTCTGCGATAATGCTGTCAAATATAACCGCCGGGGTGGAGAGGTCTTTGTGAGACTGAAGGATGGCGAGGATGCAGTTCGCGTGAATGTGCGGGATACAGGGATCGGTATTCCGAAGGAAGATCAGGAACGCATTTTTGAACGCTTTTATCGGGTGGACAAAAGCCATTCCAAGGAAATCGGCGGAACCGGTCTTGGCCTTTCCATTGTGAAGCACGGGGTAAAAACTCTGAACGGCAGGCTGTGGCTTAACAGTGAACCGGGACAGGGAACCGAGATCATTATGGAATTTCCGAAACATCATATGGAAAAGGAAGCAGCAGAGTGAACATAGGTCGTGCAGCGATGATGTTCATAGGCATGCAGCAGAGTGGAAGATGAAAGGCCGTTCTGTTGTATGTATCTGCTGCTTTTTATATCATAGTATATTGCTGGTTGGAGGTTGATGGTTTGACAGACCGGAAGGGTTATGCTATCTTATGTAATAATAATCAGAGTAAGCAACAGGAAAGCGGATGATAACGGTCCGCTTTCTGTATTATAATTGGTTCGGGATAATTCCGGACGACTATACTGAGGGGAATAAAAATATGATACAGGCAATTGTTTTACTGGTGTTCCTGATCTTTCTGAACTCTGTTTTTGCAGGTGCGGAAATGGCGATTCTGTCCATGAATGAAGCAAAGATGAGGGAGCTGGCGGAAGAGGGAGATCACCGGGCGCAGATTTTGATAAAGCTTACAGAACAGCCGGCACATTTTATGACAGCGATCCGTGTAACGGTAACTACGGCAGGATTTCTGCAGAGCGCTTTTGCGGCAGAATATTTTGCACAGCCGATGACAGAGGCACTGATAAAGACAGGGATAGATGTACCACAGAATGTTCTGAAGATCGTATGCATGATCATTGTGACCATACTGCTTTCCTATGTAAGTCTTCTGTTCGGAGAACTGGTGCCAAGACGTCTGGGAATGAAAAATCCGGATGAGCTGTCTCTGCGTCTGGCAGGACTTCTTAAGATCGCGATGATCGCAGTCTGGCCGGCTACTGCACTTCTGACAGTAACTGCCAATGGTGTGCTGTATCTGATGGGGATCAAACCGGAAGAAAAAGAGGAGCAGGCCACAGAGGAAGAGATCCGTATGCTGCTTACAGAGGGAAATGAACAGGGCAGCATCCAGCAGGAAGAAAGCGAGATGATCCAGAATGTTTTTGACCTGGATGATACTGCGGCAGATGAGATCTGTACACACAGAAGAGATGTGGTTGTCCTCTATATGGAAGACTCCGATGAGGAATGGGAACGGATCATCAGAGAGAACCGTCACACCTTTTATCCGGTATGCGGGGAAGATCAGGATGATATTATCCATATTCTGGACACCAGAGATTATTTCCGCCTGGATGACAGATCCAGAGAAGCTGTTCTGCATCATGCCTGTTATTCACCGTTTTTTGTACCGGAATCCATGCGTGCCAACCTGATCTTCCGGGAAATGAGGGAAAAACGGGATTATTTTGCAGTAGTGCTGGATGAATATGGCTGCTTTGTAGGAATTGTCACTCTGCATGATCTTGTGGAGACGCTGGTGGGAGATATTGACGACAGGACAGATCTGCCGAAGCCGGATGATATTGAGAAGACAGGAGAACATATCTGGAAAATACAGGGAGGAGCGATCCTGGATGATGTGGCAGAGGTCATAAATGTGGAGCTTCCTGTAGAAAAATATGATACTTTCAGCGGCTTTGTCTGCGGAGTTCTGGAACGTGTACCGGAGGACGGAGAACAGTTCCGATGCAGCTGGAAAAACCTGGATATTGTGGTAAATCAGGTCAGAAACCATACCGTTGTGGAGGGAATCGTTCATGTTCAGCCAGAGAAAAAAGTGCAGGAACAGAAAGAAGAGATCTGACAAAACCTTGTTCAGCCAGGTCATGGGACAGTTATCGGGAGAAAGATCTCCGGGGATTTATGGACATTTTCGAACATGTTGTTGCTTGAAAGTATGTTATTTTTATGACATAATAAGGAAATAACCCGAGGAAAGCTTGTGATGGGGGAGAAAAAATGCCAGGTTTTACAAGACAGATCATACTGCATACACTGACGGAACTTATGAACGAAAAACCATTGTCCAAGATCACGGTAAAGGACATCGTGGAACGCTGTGGAGTAAACAGGAATACATTTTACTACCATTTCAGGGATATTCCGGATGCAGTGGAAGCAATGGTAAAGGAAGAGCTGAATGACATTCTGAAGGATCAGAAAGTACCGGAATCAGTCAGCGACTGTATGGAAATCCTTGTCAACGCAGTTCAGAAGAACAAAAAAGCCATGATACATCTGTACCGCTCGATCCAGAGGGATGTATTTGCCGATTATCTGGATCATGCCGCAGAGCGTGTGGTGGAGGAACTGATCAACAGGGCGGTCGGAGACTTTGAAATGGATCAGGAAGATAGGCATCTTATAAGCCGGTATTATAAATGCGTATTTGTGGGAGTGATCCTGGACTGGCTGCGGCATGATATGGATTATGATATCCTGTCAGATATGCATAAGCTGGAGTATATTTACGAGAAGAGCCTTGAGAGTCAGTACAAAAATCTGAAAGAAAAGCTATGATTTCAACTAAATGAAGATTAAAAATATCCATTTAGTGTAAAACAGGAATGTCCTCGAATATTATTAAGGTATAGAAACGGTTAATTTTGAGCTGGTGTCTGAAATTTAGGCACTGGCTCTTTTTTGTCTGTTTTTTTAAACGACACAGGGATGTATAATTCAGTACAATAAATGAGAAAAAATTATCAAGGAGGGAACGTATGGATGACCTGAAACAGCTGAAGCTTGTAAAAAACATCTACATCGTCATGTCATTACTGTTCTGTGTGCTGGGTATTTTTCTGATGGCAAGGCCCAAAAGCTCTGTAAAAATGCTGTGCGTGCTTATGGGAATCATGCTGATCCTGTACGGGGCTATTAAGATCAGCGGATATTTCACGAGAGATGCTTTCTGTCTGGCATTTCAGTTTGATCTGGCTTTCGGGATCTTGCTGATGGCAGTGGGAGTGATCCTGATAGCCAGAAAAAATTTCGCAGTGGATCTTATTTTTTCCGTGTTCGGAATCCTGATCCTGGCAGATGCCCTGTTTAAGATCCAGATGTCTGTAGATGCGAAGAGATTCGGTCTGGCGTTGTGGTGGCAGATCCTGCTGATCGCACTGGTCACCGGAGTGATCGGAGTTCTGGTTTTTATCAGACCATTTGAAGCAGCAGCTATGATGATGGTGTTGGTAGGATTTTCCATTTTACTGGAAGGGATCCTCAATCTATGGGTCGGGATCCTGACGATCAAGATCATCAAGAGTCGGCTTTAAACATAAACATAAAAATAACCAATCACTTTAGATAATAACATAGGAGGAAATAGAGTATGGGAATCGTAGACAAAGCAAAACAGGCAGCGATCGCAGCTACCGTAACAAAAGCACTGGATTATCTTGAGAAGGATCCGGAGACAAATATACCGAAGATCATGGAAATGGTTGATAAAGTAACACCGGATGGCTGGTATGCAGGACAGAGAAATGCGATCCGTCACTCCATCGAGGCAAAGGACAACTGGTATCAGCTGATCCTTCGTATGTATCAGCTGGATGCCGGCGTACGCCAGACATTTTTCCGTAACTTTATTGTAAATGCCAGTCTTAAGGGAAGCGCAACGCAGGAAAAGGTATCAGAAGAGAATGACTGCAATGTACCGTGGGCAATTCTTCTTGATCCTACCAGCGCATGTAACCTTCATTGCACAGGATGCTGGGCAGCAGAGTATGGCCACAAGCTGAACCTGGATCTTGAGACCATCGATTCTATTGTTAAACAGGGTAAAGAGCTGGGAACTTATATGTACATCTACACAGGCGGTGAGCCTCT
>OFRZ01000990.1_pt1 | contig 21413 bp, 13 predicted proteins | sample 1543181 | NCBI WGS metagenome assembly OFRZ01 (sample SAMN04209245, study PRJEB22552) | human gut metagenome | biome: gut; material: feces | host: Homo sapiens | place: USA: Oklahoma | reverse complement strand
ACGTCGAGCAGACGCGCCTCGTCGAGCCGCTCGCGTTGCCGGAACGCGCCCCACGTGCCGTGGTACGAGCAGACGGTGAGCCCCTCGAACGTCTGGATGGCGCAGTCGACGCCGGGGATGGACGACGGCCCGCCGACCGGCTTCAGCATTCCGGTCCGCCAGCAGACGGCGCACAGGTCCGTCCGCCCCGGCCGGAGCCGTCCGGCGGCGAGCGTGAGACCGCGCTCCGCGAACGCGGCCGTGAGGGCGTCCAGCCCGTCGACCGGGACCTCCTGCAGGCAGGCCGCGTCCACGCCGCGACGGACGAGCGCGTCGGCCAGTACGGCGCCTTTGGCCTCCCAGCCTTCCGGCGCGCGGTCCAGGATGTTCCATTGCGCTATCAGCATGTCCCCGCCTTTCTCGACGAGTGCCGCATGATCTGCGCGGTCGGATGCAGGGCGGTCATGAGCGTCAACGTCAGGATGGTGGCGATGCCGAGCCAGGCGGCCATGCCCTTCACATCCACTTGGCGTTCCGCGGTCTTGGCCGCGTCGTCGTAGGGGACCCTGTGGGCGCGGACGATGAGGCGCCGCGTGTTGAGGCCGGGCGGGTCGCAGGTGTACAGGGTCAGCAGGGTGTGGCTCCCGTCGGCCTTCAGCGCCCGCCGCTCGGCCTTGGAGCCGGGGTCGACGGTGTAGCGCCGGTCGACCCTCCAGGCGACGGTGCGGCCGCCCGCGTCCGTGTATATCATGTCGCCCCGGCCCAGTTCGCCGACGCGGTAGAACAGGAGCCGCACGTCGAGCCCGCGGTGCGCGGCGATGACGCTGTTGCCCGGGTCGCCGACGGGCAGCGTGGTGCCGTGGATGTGCCCCGCGCCCTGCTCGAGCGTGCCGGTGGACGTGCCGTGGCCGATCGGCAGGTCCACGCCGATGGACGGTATGCGTATGCGGGCCATGGCGTCGCCCGCGCCCAGCTGGCCGAGATAATTCCCGTCGCTCCGCCAGGCGGGCGCGTCCGTGCCGGAGAACGGGTCGGCCGCCTCGCCGACGGCCGTGGATCCGCCGTCGCGCAGCAGCCGGGCGTCGTAGCGGGCGGCTTTGGCGAGCATGGCCGTGTCCTCCCCGTCGGATGCGGAGACCCGGGTGCCGGGGTCGTAGGTGATGGCGAGCATGGCGAGCAGCGGGCTGGACAGCAGCAGCGCGCCGACGACCATAAGGATAACGCCTCCGGCGGTCCAGCCGCGGGATACGCGCCTCCGGTGCGAAGTCGGGCCGGTGAGGATGGCGTCCCAGGAGGGTTGAAGGTAAGCGGAGGTCATATGGCCCGGCTATGCGTCGGGACGCATGGGTGGACTATGATGAGAACTATGGATAAAAGGACATTGGATTACGATCTCATGCCGGATACGGTGCTGTATGACGTTTTTTACGAATCAGGCACCATGCTTGGCGGGGCTTATGTGGCCCGCATGAGGGCCGCGACCGATGCCTTCGAACGCGAGCGGTGGCGTCGCGCCCTGTCCGGACTCGACTCGGAGCGCGCATCCATCGTGTACGACGACCGCAAAGGCCAGATAGCCGCGAAAAGGCGCTGGGATGCCGAGAGGAAGGCATTGGTGGCCGCCGATGGACGAAAGTGAGCTTGAATCCATCTGGATGACGGACATCCTGCCAATCGTGGGCGAACGCATGATTCCGGCGTCGCATCCCATCACCGTGTTTCTGGGAGGCCAGCCCGCGGCCGGCAAGACGCGCGCCCAAAGACGTTTGACCGGAATCTACGACGGACTGCTGGCACCCATCATCGGTGACGATTTCCGTCGATACCATCCCGATTACGAACGGCTTCTGTCCGAGGCTCCTTTGGATATGCCTGATGCGACAGCCAAGGCCGCGGGGTATTGGACGGGCAGGGCAGTCGCCTGCGCGGACGAAAAGCGGGCTTCCTGTATCATCGAGGGCACATGGCGCAACGCCGCGACCGTGCTTGACGAGGCCGGAAGGGCGAGACGATTGAATCGCGGAACGCATGCCGTGGTTCTGGCCGTGCCACCGGTGCTAAGCCGTCTGGGGCTGTTGTATCGCTTCTACAGGGACCTCGACGCGGGAGGGCAGGCGCGTTGGACTCCACCCAAGGCCCATGAGGGCACGGTGGCGGCCCTGCCGTCGAACGTACGCACGATCGCAACCTCCGGCCTATTCGACCGCCTGTCGGTCATGGACCGTTCGGGCGCGTTTCTTTACGACGGTGATGACCCGGACCGTTTCGAGAACGTTTGGAGCAACCGTTTCCTCGGTGGACTTGATGGAGATGAGACGGAGCAGGCGGAGCGGGACCTTGATTATATCGAATCAATCCGCCGGGAGACGGGCGTTGGTCTGGAGGAGTCCGAACCCGTGATCGAGGAGATATACGCCGACCTGGGCGGGCGTGATTTCACCGCCGAACTAGAGGAGTTGGACGACATGCCTCCGCGCCGTGTGCAACCGCGGGAGCCGAAGGGCACCCCGCGCGGCGGCCGCTGGCGGCGATAGTGCAAAAACGCCCCCGGCTCCGACGGATGATGCCGGAGCCGGGGGCGTTCCTCGTGTATGGGCCTATGGCCTCATGCCCTCATCGGGTCTCGCGGCGGCGGGACACGATGGCCGCGCCGATGGCGAGCAGGGCCAGGCCGGCCGCCATGGCGGTGCCGAACAGGATGGTGCCGCCGGTCTTGGCGAGCATCACGTTGATCGGCTGGTTCAGCAGGGTCAGGTCCGCGGGCACCCAGTTGGTCTTGTCGTCCGCGTAGTACCTCTTGGACGCGTCCTGGCCGCTCCACTTGGCGGTCTGGCTTCCGACGGCCTTGGTGATGGTCAGGCCGGCGGGCAGCTTGGAGATGTCGGCGCGGAAGGTGAGCATCGGGCGCACGAGCGGGATGATGCTGTTGTTCTGGGTGATGGTCTCGGTCGCCTCGGTCTGCGCGTCCGGGGTGATGTAGTTGGACTTGTCGTCGGTGAACTTCGCGGCGACGGTGATGTCCTCGGAGCTCTTCAGCGGCTGGTAGTCGGTCGGAGCCTTGGTCTCTTTGAGCGTGTAGACGCCCAGGTCGAGGCCGCGCAGGCGGAGCAGGCCGTCCGGGCCGGTGACCACATGGTTGGAGCCGTTCTCGCCCGGCTTCGCCTCACGGTAGACGCCGTCGGCGGTCTTGACGAGCTTCAGCGCGGAGCCGTTGGTTTTGGAGTCGGAGGTGTCGCCGTTGTCCTTGACGGTCACGTCGAACTCGGCGCCCGCGAGGCCCTTGTAGGAGGTCGCGGCGCGCTTGTGCAGGTCGATGTCGTAGGTCCACTGCTTGACGACCACGTCCGGGGTGGTGGTGGTGCGGGCGCTGGTCACGTCCTCGGGCTGGTTCGAGTAGACCAGATGGTTGCGGTTGTTGACCTTGTTGCCGTTGTCAAGCGCCTTCTCGGTGACCTGGGCGGAGTACTTGATCTCCACCTGGTGCCCGTACAGGGTCTTGGTCTTGTCGTTGGCGGCCAGGTCGCCGTAATGGTTGACCAGCCACTTGCCCAGTCCGATGACCATGTGGCTGGCGTCGCCGTCCTGCTGCTCGAGGTAGTACCACGCCTCGGCGGTCTCGGTGGTCTGGCCGGTCGCGGAGGAGTCGTTCGCGCCGTTCGGCATGTTCGGCAGGGTGGTCACGCGGGTCAGCGGGATGGTCACGGTCTTTCCGGTCGTGTCGGTGATGGTCGCGGTCGGCGTGGAGTTGATCTTCAGGCCCTTGGTGGTCTGGTCGTCGACGCGGTAGGTGTAGATCCACGGGCGTCCGTTGTCCTTGGCGTTGCGGTAGGCGCTCAGGTCCGGCACGCGGTAGTGGACGACGTACGGGATGGTGTCGCCGACGTCGGACGCGTTGTCGGCCGCGTCCTTGCCCGCCGCCACGGACTCGTCGCGCTTCTTCGGCGGATTCTGGTTTCCGGTCGGCAGGGTCTCCTGGTCGTCGACGTTCTTGATGGTGATCTCGCCGAGCTTGCCGGTGGAGCCGAGCCTGTCGCGGTCCATCGGCTGGTTGTAGCCGTCGAAGGTCGCCAGATCGGCGTCGGACGGCTTGGATGGGACGATCATCGGCTGGGCGGAGCCCACGTTGTAGGTGGCGTTCAGGCCGTTGAGCGTGCCGGTCCAGGTGGTGTCGGAGCCGGTGTCGAGGATCATGTAGACGCCGGAGTCGTCGATCGGGATGGTGCAGGAGGCGCCGGCCTGGCAGGTCACGGTCGCCGAATGCGGCTGGGCCTTGACCGCGGCGAGGGCGGTGGCGTCCTTGGTGATCTGGTCGGCGAATTCGCGGACGGTGCCGACGTACGCCTTGTCGGGGCTGTTGGTGCCCATGTGCTGCGGGCCGGACTCGTTCCAGCCGAAGCCGAACGCGCCGACCGACTGGTCGGAGCCGTCATGCTGGCGGAAGCCGCCCATCCACGCGATCGGGTCCTTGCCCGAGTCGGCCCAGCCGGGCAGGTTGGCGACGTTTCCGCCATTGACGCCGGTGACTTTGGCGAGCACCGGGTCCAGGGCGCTCTTCAGCGCGTCGGGCGTGTGGACGGCGACGCCGTCCAGGTCCTTGTATTTGCCGTCGGTGCTCACGTAGGTGCCGTCGACGTAGTCGGCGAGCCGGTACGCGGTGAGCCTGCGGCCCTTCAGCGTGTTCTGGTTGTCGCCGGCGTTGACGGTCAGGCTGAGCGGCGTGGCCGCGTTCGCGGCCGGCGCGCATGCCAGCGCCGCGAGCGTGGCCATGGCCATCGTGGAGGCCAGGATGCGTTTGGTGTGACCCATCTTCTTTTTCCTTTCCGCCCCGGGCGCCCGGGGCATCCTTTGGATTACGTGCGTCCTCTATGCGGAGTGCCGGGGGCGCCTTCGAATGCGATGACGGCAGGGGGAGGGGCGGCGTGACATCCGGGCGGCGACGGGCAGCCCGCAGACGCAGACGGCGGCCGCCACACCCATGGCGCGCCCCTTGGCGTCGCCCTTCGCGTCCCTCGGATACGGCGCCTGCTCCGGCATGCGGACGCGCGGGCCGGACACAAGCAGACGGTGCGAGTTGACGCCGTACGGCGTGCAGGTGACGAGCGTGGCCCGGTCCTCCCCGGCGCGGACGCGCAGGAGGGACGTGTCGGACGGGTCGACCACGCTGATGCGGTCGACCCTGTAGGCGAGCGTGGCGCCGCGGACGAGGATGTAGAACACGTCGCCGCGGCGGGCCTCGTCGAGGCGGGTGAACAGGAGGCTGTCGGGCAGTCCCGTGTGCCCGGTCAGCACCGTGTGCGTGCCCTTGCCGCTGACGGGCAGGCTGGAGCCGTACAGGTGTCCCGCGCCCTGCCGGAGCGTGTCGTCGGAGGCGCCGTGGCGGACGGGCAGGCGGATGCCGAGCGACGGGTAGGACACGGTCGCCATGACGTCGGGCAGGACGGACATGTACGGGCGGTCGGACGAGCCGGAGAAGTCGGGGGAGCCGCCGGCGCGGGACATGGACGCGCCGAGACGGGGCTGTCCGGAACGGGCGAGCCGGGCGTTGTAGGCGTGCGCGGCCCTCAGGTCACGCCGGTCGGCCGCCGTGGCCGGCACATGCGCCGCCGTGGCGGCGGCCGCCTCGCGGGAGAGCCGTGCCCCGGACGCCCATTGGATGGCGAACGGCCAGAGGGCCGCGCAGACGGCCAGGACGGCCAATAGGGCGGACAGGAAACGCAGGAGGCCGCGGCGCCCCACGGGCGGCGCGGCCATCACCTCATCCCAGGTCGGCATGTCGGCGCAGTCCCAGGGCGACGGCGGCCAGCGGCAGGGCCGCCAGGCAGGAGAGCAGGATCCACGGGACGCGGCCGGTCGTCGGGATGGCCGACAGCGGCCCGGCCTTGACGGATACGGTCAGCCGTACGGTTCCGCCGGCGGGCACGTACGTCTCGTCGGGACCAGAGGCCCGCAGGCCGTCGGGGACCGTGTAGGACACCTTGTGCCAGCCGGGACGCAGTCCGTCGATTCGGGCGTCGCCCTTTTCGTCCGTGCTGGCGTCCAGTCCGTCCACGGTGACGCCGACGCCTTGGATCGGCCCGCCCGGATCGGTCGCGGCGACCGTGACGGAGCCGTCCTTCAGCCTGACCTCGAGGTCGAACACGGCGGAGTCGCCGGCCTCGAGGTCAAGACTCTTCGATGTGTCGGTGACGGCCTCGTAGCCGTCCGGCATGACCGGGTAGGACACGGTCGCGTCGCCGGGTGCCACGGACGCCGACCATGTGCCGTCGGAGCCGGTGAGGACGGATGTGGGGCCTTTGGAGTCGACGACGTCCACCCTGACGCCCGTGATGGGCGCCCCGTCCGTGTCCGTCACAGTGCCGGACACCTCGGCGGTGGCGGGCTTGAGCCGCACATCCAGCCCGCTCCATACGCGGGTCTGCCCGTCTCCGATGACGATGGAGCCGACCGTGCCGTCCAGATACCCGTCGGCCGTGACGGCCAGCGTCCATGTGCCGTCCGAGGGGGCCTTGACGTCGAACGAGCCGTCGGAGCCGGTCGTGCCGGACACCGACGAGGAGCCGTCCGACAGCGTGACCGTGGCGTCCGCGACGGGCGTGCCGTCCGTGGAGCGCACGGTGCCGGACACATGGCGCAGCGACGCCCTGGCCTTGTCGACGGCCTTGTCCGCGGCCTGGCGGTCGGCGACCAGGCCGTCGTACCACGTCTGGTAGTCATCGAGGCGCTTCAGGTACTCGGCCGGGGTGTAGGTGGGGCCGACGGAGAGCTTGTTTTTCCTGTCTTTTTCAGAAGTCAATCTGTTTCCGACGAGAAAATCTTGTGCGCGATAATCGGTGTAATTGGCTGAGCCATCGGCAAAGCCGGTTGCTGAGTAATTTTTTCCGACGATGTTCAGGTAGTGTCCGATGTCCTCTCTGTCATCGTCGCCGTTTTCATATTCCTCCTTTTCGTCCATATACCAGTATTGAAAAGGGTTATCACCGCTGGCATCGATGTTTTCGTTCATGGGGGTGAATTGCATTTCGTGGTCCGTGCCGTTCTCGTTCCACCATGTGTCGTACATGTAATACGAGTTTTGCGCTTCGGCGACGGCCATGGCCGTATCCGACACCTCCAACGCATCCAGGCCCTCGCCGGCGCGAAGGCGGTTGCACTCCTTGACGAACCCCAGGGCGCTTCTGACTTTGGACAGGGCGGTCGGCCCGTCCGGGTCGTCGAGGCGGATATGGTCCTGGTACTTCGTGACCGACGGGTCGGTCAGGACGCGCACCGCGTCCGTGGCCCCCTCATGCCGGTAGAAACCGAGCACGCCGGTGCCCTCGTAGCCGACAAGCGCCGCCTTGGCGGCCTTCAGGTCCGCCTTGGCCTGTGCCAGATCGGCCAGCGGATCGTCGGACGCCATGGCGGACAACGGAGCCAGGGCGAGCAGGGCCGCCAGGGCGGCGGCCAGACATGCCTTAAGCCTCATGGGCGGCCCTCCTCTCCGCCTTTCAGCGCACGGACAGACGGCGCAGCTCGATGGACAGGGCAAGCAGGACGGCGGCCGCGGACAGCGCGGCGGCGACCGTCAGGGCGGTGCCCACACCGCCGGTCGACGGCAGCTGCGAGACGCCGTTCACGTTCCTGACCTGGGCGACCGTCCAGCCGTCCATGTCGCCCGTGCCGATGACCTGCTGGGTCAGATTCGGCTCGTCGACGCCTTTGACGACGATGGTCCCGTCATTGGAGATGGAGACGGTCAGCGTCGGCTTGGCGATGGACCAGAAGCCGTCCGGCACGGTGGTCTCCTTCAGCGTGTACGTGCCGGCGCGCAGTCCCTCGAACTTCAGCAGACCGTCATCGCCGGTCGTAAATTCGGTGGCTCCGGATTCGTCCTTGGAGAACGTCCAGCCCGTGCCGCCCTTGACGAGCCAGCCGTCCGGGCCCTGGACCTTGAAGCCGGCGCCGGACAGGTGCTGGGTCGTGTCGGCGGCGGACACCTTGTCGAGTCCGAACCGGAACGACAGCAGGCTCACGGACGCGTCGGAGGAGCGGGTCACGTCGTCGTCCCATCCGACGGTCAGGGTGTCCTTGGATTCGGCGGCGTCGGACTCGGTGGGTCCGGACGCGGTGACCTTGGCGCTGTAGTCCAGCTCCACCTTCTCGCCCGGGTGGGCTGCGGCGAACGCGGTCAGGTCGGCCGTGCCGCCCGTCACGGCGATGGACTCGGTGTCGGAACCGGCCTTCGCCGTGACGGTCTCGACCTCGGAGAAGCCCTTCCCGCCGATGGTGAGCATGAGTGTGGCGGGCACGCCGATGGGGGAGGTGAACGACGCCTTGAACGAGCGGACGTCACCTACGTTCGTGGATTCCGCCCCGGTCGATTCGGACAGGCTGATCGGCACCGACCAGACCTTCACGTTCGCCACGCCCAGCGTCTGGGACGCCAGGTCGAGCCCATTGATCTTCGTGCCGACGACGACCGGCTGGCCGTCGGAGTCGGCGACGAGGTACAGACCCTCGGGCACGGACAGCGTGGCCGAGGCCCCCGAACCATCGACGGCCGCGGCGGCCTCGGGCTTCGCGTCGGATTTCGCCAGCGCGGACGCGACCGCGCGGGTCTTTGCCGCGTCGGTCAGATGGGCGATGGTGCCCGCCTCGTCGCAGCCTTTCGTCCGGTCCGTGCCCGTCTTGGACAGCGCGTCGGTCAGCCACGCCTTGGCCCCGTCCGCGTCCACCACATCGACCCTCGACACCTTGCCGCCCGATTCCTCGGCGTTCTCGTATGAGCCGATGCGGTACGCCGTGTACCTGTGCCCCTCCAGCGTGCCGCCGGCCACGGCGTTCAGCTCGATCGTCGCATCCGCCTCGTCGGCCATGGCCGCCGGCGCCGCGCCCACGGCCAGCATCGCGGCCAGCGCCGCCGCCGTCATCATCCTCGTGTTCGTCATCGCTCTTTTCTCCTTGGTTTCGTCGCGGCCGGTCGTTCCGGTCTGTTCCAGGTCCATGGCTATGCCGTAAAGCAAGGAGGCACCCGGCCGGTTTGGCCTGAGGCGCCCCTCGCTTTACGGCGTCATGCGTCACCTATCGAGCGGTGACGTGTTCCTGCGGCGCAGGACCACACATCCGGCGATAAGCAGGCCGAGCGTGACCACGCCGGTCAACGCGCCCGCGCGGGCCACGTCGTAGCGTCCGCCGGTCATCGGCGGCATGATGTTGCCCTCGAGCCGATTTCCGACCGTGACGGTCGAGCCGTCCAGGCCCTTGAGCAGAGCCTTCGCCTCCTCGTTGGAGCCGGTCGCGGAGATGGTCGCGCCGTCCGGCGTGCCCGTGGCCTTGATCATCCAGTACGTGCCGGAACCAGTGCCCTTATAGGAGGACGGGGCCTTCGTCTCCACCAACTTGAACCAGCGGACCTCCAACGGGGCGATGGTGCCGTCGAGCAGGTGGGCGGAGCCGTTCGCGTCGGTCGTCACCGTCCTGGGGCTCGTGCCGGGCTTCGCGGTGGAGCCGCTGGCATCGGCGGTCTCGGTCAGGGTGAACACCGCGCCCTTGACGGGCTCGTTGGACCAGCGTCCCTGTCCGGGCTGGCCGATGTAGGCGAGCTTGGCCAGGTCGAAGGTGAAGGGCACGACGGCCGTCCACTGCTCGGCCTTGTCGGTCAGGCCGTCCACCGCGAGGGCGTCGTAGCCGGACTGGGCCGGGATGTCGAGGTCGTACCAGTAGCGTCCGGCCTTCCAGGAGCTCCAGCCGAAGTCGGACGGCGCGAACGACGGGCCCGCCACGTCGCCGTTGGCGGCGACGGTGACGGTCTTCGCCTTCGAGGCGTCGGCCTTGACGGCGGCCGCATCCGCCGCGTAACGCAGCGTGCTCGTCACCTTCAAAGTCCTGGCGCCGGGGAAGGCCAGGTGCAGCGTGTCGTGCGTGGCGGCCGTGCCGCCCGCCCGGCCGAACGTGCCGGCCGCGGTGGTCGTGGCCTTGCCGGCCTGCCTGTCGAGGCGGAACTGTTCGGCCGCGTCCGTCCGGCCCTCATGGCTGAGCGAGCCGGACAGGGCCATCACGCCCGTGTCGCCGGACAGCGCCACGTCGGCCTTGTCGACCCACACGTCGAACCAGTAGTGGTCGGACGCCTTCGCGTTGTCGGCCCACAGACCGCCCAGCCCGAGGTCGGCGGGCGTGAACGCCGGGGAGTCGACGGACTTCACGCCGTTCGCGGGCACCGTGACGGCCCCCGTGTCCTTGACCGCGGTGGCGGTCGTGCCGTCCGCCTTCGGGTAGTTCAGGCGCACATGGACGCGTGCGACGGTCAGGGCCGCGCCGGCGGCGGAGAGCCTGATCGTGTCATGGACCGGGTCGGCGTTCGTGGTGGACGCCGTGCCCTTGGCGGCCTGCGTGGTGATGGCCAACGTGGCCTTGGTCGTGTGGTTGCCCACGCCGAACTGCTCGTTCGGGTCGTTGGAGCCGTTGACGGTGATGGTCTTCCCGTTCGGGTCGACGGCGGTCAGGTCGAACCAGTAGTGGCCGACCTTCCACTTGGTCCAGCCGGAGAACGCGGAGGGCGCGATGTCCGGAGACTTGGTGGAGCCGTTGACGGCCGCCTTGAACGTGACGGCCCCGGCCTTGGCGGTCGTGCCGTCGGCGGCCCGGTAATTCAGCGTCAGCGTGGCGTCGAACGTGGAGCCCGCCGGGTAGCCGGTGGTCTTGGCGGTCACGGTGTCATGCACGGGTGCGGCCGACAGGTCGGTCAGGCCGGCCGGCGCGTCGGTTTTGGTGGTGAGCCCCGCGGTCGGTTCGGCGACGGTCCATGATTCCTGGTCGGCGTCATCTAATCCGTCCAAGGGGATGTCCTCGCCTACACCTTCCTGAACCGGAATGAGGACGTCATACCAATAGCGTCCGGCCTTCCAGGTCGTCATTCTCAGATCGGAGGGGGCAAAGCCCGGCAGATCCTTATAGGCCGAGCCCGCGGGCACCGTGTCGGTTTTGGCGGCGGAGGCCTCGGCCTTCGTGGCGGTCGGGGACGATGCCCAGTTGAGCGTCACCTTGACGGAAAGGTCGTTGACCAGAGCCTCCGAATTGACCACATTCAACCGGTCGTGGACCGAGGATGTTCCACCGGCCGTGGAGAAGGTCTCCTGGGCCTTGGTGGCGAAATCCTTGCCACCCTTGCTCCAGGTCAGATTGAAACTTTGGGCTTTGTCATTCCTGCCGTCATGGACCAGATCTGCGGATAGGGCCTGCGCTCCGGACGGATAGGTCACATCCGCCGCGGAGACCGTGGCGTCGAACCAATAGCCGGTGTTGCCCCAAGTCCCGCGCTTCAAATCCGACGGAGCGAAGTCGGCCGAGTCGAAGGTCTTGGACCCTCCCGCCGGGATGGTCACGGGCCCCACGGTCTTGGAGGCCTTGCGGTTGCCCATCTTCATATGCAGGGTCGTGGTGACCTTGGCGACGGTGATGGCGCGGTTCGGATCGGGGTTGGCGATGGTGATCGAGTCATGCACCTTCTGCGTCCCGCCGACCCTGGCGTCGCCCGCCATGGCCCTCGTGGAGATCGTCGGAGCGGCGGCTTTCGCCACGGTCCAGTGTTCGTTCTCCTCGGTCTGGCCGTGGGAATGCCAGGTTTTGACAACCGACGTCTCGCCGGGCGTTCCGGTGTTCTTCCTGTAGCCGTCGGCGTTGGGGTCCGTCGCGCTATCCTCGGTCAGATGGCCTTCGATGACGTTGTCGAACCAGTAGTCGCCGGAATCCCAGCCGTCCTTCATGCCCAGATCGGAGGGCGTGAACTCGGGGCCGTTCTGCTCCGCGAACGTCGGGGTCTTCTCGTTGTACGCGTACTTGAACGTCTTCACCGCGCTGTCCATGGTCCTGCCGGACGCGTCCTTGTGGTGGAGCGTCTGCTTGACGGTGAACGTCTGGCGCTTGCCGCCGTTGTTGCTGTCGGCCTTGTACCGTGGGTAGGTGCCGGACAGGTTGACATAATCGCGGATGGGGGCGTTGGAACCATCCAGGTTCTTGAGCGTGCTCGCGTCGGACAGGTCGGCCCACGAGCCGCCCACCTTGATCTTGGCCGCGGTCCTGCCGGTCACGAGCGTGCGGTTGAAGCCCTCGTTGCCGTCGGCGTAGCCGGAATGCGTGTACTCGTCCCTGTTCATGTGGATGTTGCCGCCTCCACGGGTCACCTTCACATCGAACCAATACCGGCCAAGCTGCCAGCCCTTGCCCTGGCCGAACAGGTCGGACGGGTGGAACCAATCGGGGTGGAAATACTCGGTGTGTCCGTTCGGCAAGCCGTTGGACAGGCTCCATTCCTTGCTCTTCGTCACCGACTTGCGGTCGGAGGCGTTGTTGGCCTGGACCGTGCCGTCCGGGTTGACGCCGTCCGGGGTCGGGTCGTAGTTGAGGGTCACGGTCATGTTCAACCGCTCGTTGTTCGGCCAGTCGCCGTTCCTTGAGGTGACGGCCACGGTGTCGGAGATCCACGTCCGATCGTCGTCACGCGAGTCGGTGTCGTTGGACGTGACGACCTGGGTGTTGATGTCCAGGTCGTAGGCGCGGTGCACCTTGGAGGATACGAGGAGCTGTGTGCCGGACTGGGAGCCGGTCGGGGACAGTTCGAACGTGTCGATGAACCACCGGTTGCCGTCGTTGCCGGTCGCGTAACCGCTGTCGATGTGATGGGAGTTGATGAAGTCAAGCCATGCGGCGCCCTTTGCGTATAAGAAGACGTTGCCGGTGTAACTGGTCATTGGGTCGCCGGTCTGGATGGCGCGCATGTACGCCATCTGGATATGCATGATGGCACGGCCGTCATCCGCGCTCACGCCGTTCTTGGCGAACCAGTCTCCCGGACCGCCGACGCCGTAGAAGAGGAATGCGCGCCATGTTCCCGGGGCGTTGGTCTGCAGCGCAACGCGGACGCCGGTGCCGCTAAGGGGCGCATATGCCTGCGGTTGCAGGCAGAACGCCTCGCGGCCGCCCTGGTCCGAATGCCATACGAACCGGTTGGTTCCAATGCTGGAGCCTTTCACCGGGATGGTCGAAACGGGATGTCCGTTGACGACCTGGCCGTCCACGCTGATGGTATCGACGGCGGCGGCACGCGCGGAACGCATCTTGGAGGAAAACAGGGAGATGCCCCTTTTATTGCCTGATGCCTTGGTCTTGGCCTTGCTTAACGCCTTGCCTTCGACGAATACCTCGCCATCATACAGACTGTTGCCCGTCATGTCGGAGCCGACTGCGGTCACATGCCGTGCGCCGCCCGAGTCGGTCAGAAACCAGCCCGCACCGGTTTTCACCAATCCCGTGCCTTTGATGGACGCGACGGGTGTGCTTTCGGTCAAGTACGCGAGCTGCTTGACGGCCGCCTTTTCGGTCAAAGTGCCATTTTCGAGCCCTTTGATGATGGCATTCGAAGAGTCACCCAAATCGCCTATCCGCCAGATGCGGGTGGTGATATCGGAAGCGTCCGTATCCCTCACTTCGGCAACGGTCAGCTTGCCGGCCAGTTTCGGGACCTCGTTGTCGGAATCGTCTGCCGCGTCGACGCCAAGCAGTCTCGTCACCGCGCCTTTGACTTTATCCCACAGGTTCGGCTCGGATGTTTCCTTGGATTTCACAGACATGCCCGTCAGTGTCACGGACCCCATGTCGCCGCGGTCCTTGACGACGCTTCCGTCGGCCGTCGCGGTGCCCGCCAGCGTAGCCGTCGCGGAATCGGAGCCGCATACGGCGACATACACGCCCGGATCGAGCCGGGTCGAGCCGGCCCCCTTGGCGGTTGCGCTGGCTGCGATGCCCGCGTCGGACAGTTCCCTGGCGTAGGCCTGCGCGAACGCCTTCACGCGCGGGTCGGACGGGTCGAGCGCCCATGCGGCGTCGAGCGGGTCGGTGCCGTCGGATATGTCGATGCCCGCCGAATCCGCCGCCTTGGCGGCCCTGCCGTGGGGTTCGACGGCCGACTGGGAGCCGTCCCGCGCCACCGTGAAGCCGCTCCTGTCGTCGGTATCCGCGCTGGCCGCGTGGATGCCCGTCAGCGCGCCGTCGGAGTCGCGCTCCAGCGCGTCCATGTTCCAGCCGCCGACCTTGTACAGTCCGACGTCCATGCCGTCCAGCGTGGTGCCGTCGGCGGCTTTCACGTCGAAGTCCACCTTCCCGTCGGCCGTGTCCGCCCACGCGGAGCCGGCCACGCCCGTGGCGAGCGTGGCGGCCGCGGCGATGGCGGCGAGCAGCCTGTTCAACCGTTTTGCCATGGTTCCCATGTCCTTTCTTCCGGTCTTCCGATGACGGGAGGGGACTATGCGCCCGTTTCGCACGGGTTTTCGACACGCCGGTCCGAAGGATTCCGGTCTCCGGGACGCATGGGCCTCATGTCAAGGCACAATGGGTGTCCGCGATCCGGTCATCCCCTCGACGCATCCCCCGGAAAGGAGGAGAATGAGCCCGAGAGGGGTGGCGGACCGCCAAGGCGGGCGGACCGCCCCGAAGCATCGAAGACCAATCGAAAGGGGTCAGAGGAATATGGACAAGAACATCAAGAGGATCATGGTGTCGGCAACCGCCGGCATCGCCGCCGCGGCGAGCATGGCGGCGCCGGCCATGGCCGATGAGACGGCGGTGACGCCGGACGAGCAGGCCGGCAAGGCGTTGGAGCAGGCGGCGGACGCCGCCAACGCCGCCAATGTGGCCGACGCCAAGCAGGCCGTATCGGACGCGCAGGCGAGCCTCGATCAGGCCCGGCAGGCGCAGGAGACGGCCAAGACCGAGGCGGGCAACGCCCAGCAGGGCGTGTCCGACGCCTACACGCAGGCTACGCAGACGGAGCAGCAGGCGCGTGACGACGCCTCCGCCAAGCTGGATCAGGCCGACGCCGCGCTGAAGCAGGCGCAGAGCCAGAATCAGGCCGCGCTGGATGCCGCCAATCAGGCGAAGCGGAACCAGCAGCAGGCCCAGCAGGAGCGGCAGGCCGCCCAGAACGACAAGGCCCAAGCGGACAAGGCCGCATCCGACGCGCAGGCCAAGGCCGACGCCAACGACATGGGCAAGCTGAACGACGCCAAGACCGACGCGCAGAACGGCGTGGACAAGGCGCAGGCGGACAAGACCGCCGCCGACGGGAAGGCGTCCGACGCCAAGGCCACGGCCGACAAGGCGCAGGCGAAGCTGGACGACGTCAGGAAGGCCTCCGCGGACGCCGACGACCCCGCCAAGGTCGAGCAGGCGAGGCAACAGCTGAAGCAGGCCGACGCGGACCTCAAGACCGCCGACGCCCAGCTGAAGACCGCCAAGACGGACGTGGAGGACGCGAAGGCCGCCAAGACCGAGGCATCCAAGAGGGCCACGGTCGCGCAGGAGAAGGCCGACAAGGCCCAGACGGCCTACGACAAGGCTCAGGCGAACGCCGACAAGGCCGACAGGGCATACGATGCCGCCCGGTCCGACGCCTCCAAGACCGAGGCCGACCGTCAGGCCGCCGCGGACGCGAAGGCCAAGACGGACGCCAAGGCCCAGTCCGCCGCCGACAGGCTGGAGACGGCCAAGGCGAAGGCCGCGGACGCGGACAAGGCCAAGTCGGACGCGCGGGCCGCCTACGATGCCGCCGTCAAAGAGGCCAGTGCCAAGAAGGCCGCCGCGGACGCCGCGAAGCTCCAGATCGCCAAGGGCTCGCTCGGCTTCTTCGAGTCGCGCGGCTCGGAGGACGCGGTCAAGGTGCTGACCGATCCGAACACCACGAAGTATCTTTCGTCCATCGAACTGGGCAAGGAGGGTGATGCGACCAGCCTGGAAAACATGAAGGCCAGCCTCAAGTACATCCGCGAGTGCAACGACCTGCGCGCCAAGGAGGGTCTGCCCCCGCTGAAAGTGTCCGACGTGCTCATGGCCATGTCGCAGGCCGACGTCGACTGGTCAGACGACAACCTTGATCACGCCAAGCAATTCAGCATAGGCGAGAACCTCGCATGGGGCTATGACGACCCGTTCGACGGCTGGTACACCGACGAGAAGGCCAGCTACGACAAGCAGAAGGCCGAGGGGGTGGAGCACCCGCAAGGCACCGGCCACTACACCAACATCATTGAGCCCAACTATGACATCACCGGTTTCGCGGTATCCCAGAACGGTGACATGGGTATCACCCATGGCCAGACGTTCAAGGTCAGCTCTTGGATGAGCAACCCTGGCAAGGTCGAGACAGTCGACGATTACGAGGCCGCGTTCGACGCCTACTACGACGGCCTGATGAACGCCGATCAGGCGTACAAGGACGCGCTGGCCCAAGTCGAGGCCGCGAAGGCCGCGCTCGACAAGGCGGACACCGCCGCCACGCAAGCCCATGCCGCGCTCGACGAGGCCGCCAAGGCCTCCGAGCGGTCCAAAGCCGACGCCACCGCCGCCCAGTCGAGGCTGGCCGACGCGACCTCCAAGGCGCAGGACGCCCAGTCGAGGCTGGCCGCCGCCACCGCCGCGAAGTCCACGGCCGACAAGGCCGCCACGGACGCCAAGGCCACGCTGGACGCGGCCAAGTCGGATGCCACCGCCGCGAAGAGCGCCGAGCGGTCGGCCGCCGACCGGCTCGCACAGGCCAAGGCGAACCTCGACCAGGCCCAGATGGCCTACGACCAGGCCGTGGACGCGCAGGCCAAGGCATCGGACCGCGTGGACGCGCTGACCGACGCGAAGGCCGCGCTTGACAAGGCGCAGGCCGAGTACGACGCCGCCAAGGCCTCCTACGACCAGGCCAAGTCGGACGCGGACGCCAAGACGGCCGCATTGAAGGATGCCCAGTCGAAGCTCGACGCCGCTAACAAGGCCCTCGCATCCGCCGAGGCCGACCGGAAGGCCGCCAGCCAAGCCAAGGCCAAGGCCGACGGGGCCGCCGCCAAGCTGGCCGCCGCCAACGCGAAGCTCGCGGACGCGGACGCCGCGGTCCAGAAGGCCGCCGCGGACGTGGCCTCCACCGCCAGGACGCTCGCGGACGCGCAGGCCGCCCGGAAGGCCGCGAAGGCCGCCTACAACGCCGCGGAGAAGGCCCTGGCCGACGCGAAGGCCGACGCCTCCGACACCGCCGCCGTGAAGGCCGCCGAGGCCACGCTGGCCGCCGCCAAGGCGAAGCTGGCCGAAGCCGATGCCGCCGTCAAGGACGCCGAGGCGAAGCTCAAGGACGCGAAGGTCCGTCTGGCCGACCTTGAGAGGCAGGCGGAGTCCGGTTCGTCCTCCACCGGCAAGGACACCGGTTCGGCCACCGGCTCCACCACGACCGCCGCCGTGTCCACCCCGGCCAGCGCCGACGTGGCGGACAAGGCCGCCGTCAGGACCAACTCCACGGCCAAGCTGGGCGCCACCGGCGTGGACACCGCCGAGGTCATGGTGTTCGCCATGGTCCTCGCCACCGCCGCGGGCGCGACCATGGAGCTGCGCCGCCGCGGACAGGGCCGCTACGACGTCATGGCGCGGCACGCCGACTGACGGAACCCGCCGGAAAGGGCCGGAGCCGAGGGGAACCCCCATCGGCTCCGGCCCTTTTCCGTATCCCCGCCGCATAGCCTCCCTCCGATCGAATCCAAGAGGAAGGAAGGCTTCGTCAATCATGTCGAAATGGCCGAAGAAACCATTGTTGGCCGTATTGGCCGCGCTGACGGCGGTGGGGCTCGGCGTCCCATGCGCCATGGCCGATGGAACGGCAGCCGCCACCGCCTACATCTCCGTCGAGGCGGCGGGCGGCACCACGCTGGACGGCAGGACGTACAAGGCGTACCGGCTCGGCTCCTACGGCAGGACCGACGTGCGCGTCGACCAGGATTCCGGCGACCGCTACGCCGCGTCCATCCCCGTCTCCACCGACCCGGACAGGGCCGATGTCGTCGCCGACGCCGGCTCCAAGGCCGGATTCACGGGCGATGACATGCTGGCTGCCGCATGGGCATCGACCGACTCCGCGAAGCTGGAGGCGTTCGCCCGCGGGCTGGCATCGTCGCTGTCCGACGCCGAACCCGCCGCATCCGTCGAGGGGGCGGGGCGCATGGGACCGTTCACGCCCGGCGTGTATCTGGTATCCGGCTCCGACGGCTCGGCATGCCTGACCGGCACGCTGCCGTCCGAAGGCGTCGGGGACCGGAGCCACGTGCTCGGCATCGCCGAGTTCGAGGGGGACGCGCAGGCGGCGGCAGCGCCGCAGGCGAATTCAGACGAGTCTCTGGCGACGCTTGATGACGACGGCGACACCTCCGGCTCGCCGATAGCGAGGTACGCGGCGCCGACGACCGTGTACCACAGGCTGTTCGACGGGACCGTCACCTCGACGGCGCTCGACAACGAGGACCCCGCCATCTCCATCTACACGGGTGGAAACATGGATTACATGAACGGTCTCGAGATCGAGGGCTCCGTAATCGTCAACGGCAACCTGACCAACGGCAGGGGACTGGTCGCAGGCAAGGCCAACTGGGGCATGGGCTACACGCCGCCGAAGAACTCCGTCATGCTCGCGGTCGGCGGCGACTACTCGTCCGCCAGCACGACCGACGGCAACAATTGGAACCGCGGCGCGGTCGGCGGCAGGGCCCAGATAGGCGGCAGGGACAACCGCGTCGTCCCGTTGGACAGCATGAACACGATCAACGCCTACGGATTCTGGTACACATGGTTCATTTCCGGGCAGACGAACGTCAGGTCCACCTCCAACATGGGGCACGATGCCGCCCTGAAGGTCGACATCGACGGCAAGGGCACCATCGTCGACTACAACGACTATGTGGACAGGCAGCTGCAGCCATTGTCCACGCAGCTTGCGAACGAGACCCCGACCGGCAAGGTGGGCTACGCGCGCGGCACGGACTCCACCGAGACCGTCTGGCTCGGCGTGAACGGCAGGAACGACGACGGCTCCATGAAATACAACGGGCAGAAGGACACCGTGACCGTCACGGGCGACGAGGGCGTCATCACCTTCACCGGCGACGGAAAGAAGCACACCCAGGTTTTCGACCTCGACATGGACGAGCTCGAAAACCAGAGGAAGGCCCTGAAACTCCTCCAGTGGGGCGTCGACTTCGAGAACGTGCCCGGCGACACGGCCATCGTCGTCAACGTGAAGGGCTCCGGCTTCCGCACCTGGAACACGGGCTGGCGCTACTGGGTCAACGGCAGGAAGGTCAGCATCGGCGTCAACCAGCAGGATGGCGCCTACAACGACTTCCGCAAGCTCGCCAGCCGCGTGATATGGAACTGGACCGACGCGTCCTACGTCAAATACGACGAATCGCACGGCATCATGCACATCAACTCCACCCACAACAAGGCGCAGGACGGCAAGGAATCATACGAAGGCGGCTCGTACGGCTCGTCCGCCTCCCCGGGCAAGGCATCGAACCTGCCGGGCACCGTGCTTGCCCCGAAGGCGGACGTGCGGATGCGCTGCGACCAGAACGGCCGCCTGCTCGTCGGCAAGGACCTGACCCTCGACGTGTGGGAGCACCACAACAATCCATGGGTCGGCTTCGCCGACAACAACGGCGTCACCGTCGACGCGGCCACCACAGCCTCGCACGACGGCGTCGACGTGGGCACCGACAAGGCCGTGCACGACTCCATCTCCCTGCGCAACAACGGCAAGAAGTACGGCGCCGTGGTCGCCAAGGCGACGGTGACGCTCAACTACAGCGCGTCCACCGATGGCAAGACCGCCGACAAGAAGCCCTCCAAGGCCACCGGCGCGATCCAGGTGGCGGCCGGCAAGACCGCCTCCGCCGATTCTCCGGACTTCACACCCGCCGATTTGGGCATGAAGTCCTGGCAGCCGGGCCGCTACTGGTTCGACCTGTCCGTGGATGAGAAGGACCTGTCGGTGACGGGCACCGCCCGGCATGAGACGCATTCCGTCGGACATCAGCAAGTGGGCGTGGATGCTGCTGCGCCATACCGGCACGCCGCGGACCATACGCCCGTCGCGCAAACCGCCCATGCCGGACGCGAGCAGGTACCGGCACTCCCGCATACCGAACTGAGGAGGCATCCATGTCCGTCATCACCGCATATCTGCTTGGCCTGGCGACACTGCCCGTGGGGGGCGTCGCTGTATGGCTTCTGTACCGCCTGTTCCGCCGGGAGGCGTGGCTCTGCCCGTACTGCCTGGCGTGGACGGCGCACACCAAGGAGAAGCCGGACACGGCACTCTATCTGCCGGCCATCCTCACCTGGGCGTCCGTTCTCGTTCATGGGCGGACGGCACGCCATCGCGCATGGCGGCGGGTCCACGAGGAGTACGACATCCGGCCGGCGGATCCGACCTGGGGCTTCGAACCGAAACGTCTGATGCGGGCGGTCCCGACGGACGAACTGGACGACGAGGGCCAGACATACCTGCTCGAATGGGGCTTCGGCTCCGAGAGGAACTCCCGTAAGGAGCCGGTCGAAATGCCGTACGCCGACTGCCTGTTCGACGGCAAGCGCGTGGAGGGCGATGTGATTCGCCATGAGGACGGCTCCATGGAGCTACTGGTCGTCAGACATTCCAAGGAGGACCCGCGACGCATACCCCTGTTCGACGGGAACGCGGAGCCAAATCCGCATATCAGGCCGATTGGAAAGGAATGACCCATGAGAATCACCGTAATCCCCTCCGACGGAGTCCACGCCGAGATCGCGCTCGAGAACGACGAGCTCGGGGATGCGCCCTACGTCCGGTGCGGACCGGACGGCACCGTCGCACTCGAATTCGGCGACGACATCGACCTGACCGACCTGCGCGACGCGCTGCTGAAGGAGTATCCGCTGGACAGGTATCCGCCCGAGGAGGACGAATGATGGACAAGACCGAAAGGAACGCCGTATGGCACGAAAGCGTCGAGCGCTTCGAGACGCGCCTGCAGAGCGTGGTGTGCATGGAGGAGTGCGCGGAGCTGATCCAGGCGGTCAGCAAGCGCCTGCGCGGCAAGCCCGACCCGGACGACAACCTGGCCGAGGAGATGGCCGACGTTTACATCTGCCTGGGAATGCTGCGGGACATGTACGGCGTCACGGACGAGCGGCTGGAGTCGTGGGTCGACCGCAAGACGAAACGCCAGGCGGAAAGGAACAGGGCATGACGCCGCGCGAACGGCTCCAGGACGCATAAGGGAACACAGGGCGTCAACGCGACCACACGGGCCATGGACTGCTTGGCCCGGAGCCGGCTCCGCGAAGGGCGGCGAGCACGTTTTTATCTAGTTTTCCCGCGCCATGACCCGTCCTGCGCCCTCTACAGGCCCTTTCCGGCATCACACTGCCGGAAGGGGCCTGTTTCGTATGGTCAGGAGATTCCCCGCCATGGGGCCGCGGGGGCGGAGGTCCGTAGTACATCGCCCCTGACCGCCCCTGGATGCGGAAAAGCCCGCCGTTCCAATGCCGCGTAAGCGGCGGAACAACGGGCTTTCTTGGTCGGACCAGCGGGATTTGAACCCGCGACCCCTTGACCCCCA
>OFRZ01000984.1_pt1 | contig 21479 bp, 16 predicted proteins | sample 1543181 | NCBI WGS metagenome assembly OFRZ01 (sample SAMN04209245, study PRJEB22552) | human gut metagenome | biome: gut; material: feces | host: Homo sapiens | place: USA: Oklahoma | reverse complement strand
TAAATGCGAAGCCACGGCAAATTCAGTTACTGGGCACGTTAGCGTGAACAGTAACTATATTCTGTTACAGAACGCGTAATGGGACGTAATTTTCTATGAAACAGAAACAAAGAGCTGCCGCGCCGCATTTTTATGTCAGCCCGACAGCTCTTTTCTATTTTTGTCCTGTCCGTATTCTATTTCTCCAGCTTTCCAAACAGTCCTTTCTTCTTATGTTTCTCGCCCTCCGGTGCAATTCCGTTCATGGCATCGTCAAACTTGCGAAGCGCTTCCTTCTGTGCCTCGGTCATGCGCTCCGGAACCTGTACCACCAGCGTCACGAAATGGTCGCCGCGCACGTTGCGGTTACGCAGGGACGGAACACCTTTTCCTTTCAGACGGACTCTCGTATCTGTCTGGGTTCCCGGTTTGACCTCATACTCTACCTCGCCGTCCACCGTCTTGATGCGGATCGGACCGCCGAGTGCTGCTTTCACGAAGGAGATCGGCACGGTTGAGTAGATTGTTGTATCCTGGCGCTTGAAGATCGGGTGCTGGGATACCACTACTTCTACCAGCAGATCTCCGCGCGGACCGCCGTTGGTACCCGGTTCGCCATTGCCGCGGTCACGCAGCATCTGACCGTTGTCGATACCTGCCGGGATCGTCACTTTGATCTTCTTTCTCTTCGCTACATAGCCGGTTCCGTAGCAATCCGGGCATTTATCCTTGATGATCTTTCCGGTTCCGTTGCAATCCGGACAGGTCTGTACATTCTGAATCTGACCAAAGAACGACTGCTGCGTGTACATGATCTTGCCTTTACCGTTACATTTCGGACAGGTCTGCGGCTGGGTTCCCGGTTTTGCACCCGTTCCATGACATTTCTCACAGGTTTCCTTTAAGTTTAACTCCAGCTCTTTTTCACAGCCGAAGATCGCTTCTTCAAAAGTAATCCGCACACTGGTACGCACATCCGCGCCGCGCATCGGTCCGTTGCTTCTGCCGCCGCGGCTGCGTCCGCCGCCAAAAATATCTCCGAAGATATCTCCGAAAATGTCTCCCATATCGCCGCCGTTGAAATCAAAACCACCGAATCCGCCAGCGCCGCCTGCACCGCCGTCAAAAGCCGCATGGCCGAACTGATCATACTGACGTCTCTTCTCCGGATCACTCAGTACGCTGTACGCCTCCGATGCTTCCTTAAATTTATCGGCTGCCGCCTGATCGCCCGGATTTGCATCCGGATGATACTTTTTGGCCAGGGTTCTGTATGCTTTTTTGAGTGTCGCATCGTCCGCATCCTTCGGGACGCCTAAGACCTCATAGTAATCTCTCTTACTCTCTGCCATTTCAGCTCTTCCTTCCCAAAATCCGCCGGTACATTTGACCGCATCCGGCAGAGTTTCTATCGTATCTATTTATCTTCCCACAACGTAACTGTTCAGTACCTTCACAGTCACGCGCAAAAATCCATTAAAAATTGCCTACGGCAATGGGATTTTTGCCTGCTGGCCCATGTTTTCGTACGGTCAGCGCAGTAAATGCGCAGACCTACTGAACAGTTACCCCACAACCTACAAATGGGGGTCTGCCGCAGATTCCTGCGACAGCCCCTCACTGCGTTTTTCTCTTGATACCCCGATGTCCCGGATTGCTCCGCACTGCGTGCTCCCGCAATCCTCAAAAACATTCGTAATCCGCTCATTTTTCTTTGAAAAATGGCTGCTTATTATATTATACCTCTTTAAAGTCGCCGTCAACTACATTATCGTCGTGCGGTGCACTTCCTGCATCAGCTGCACCCTGAGCACCGCCCTGTGCTCCTGCTGCGCCAGCTGCCTGTGCCTGCTCGTAAACCTTGCTGAAGAGTGCCTGTGCGCTGTTCATCAGTTTTTCCTTACCAGCCTTGATTTCATCAATCTGTGCATCGGTCATCTGGTCGATCGGAGCTTTGTTGATAGCTTCTTTCAGTGCATTTAAGTCAGCTTCTACGGCTGCTTTATCGTTTGCATCGATCTTATCGCCTACATCCTGCAGAGCTTTCTCGGTCTGGAATACCATGGAGTCAGCTTCATTTCTTGCATCGATGCCCTCTTTTCTCTTCTTATCCTGTGCCTCGTACTCAGCTGCCTCTTTGACTGCCTTATCGATATCGGAATCGGACATATTGGAACCAGAGGTAATCGTGATGTGCTGCTCTTTGCCTGTACCAAGGTCTTTTGCAGATACATTTACGATACCGTTTGCATCAATATCGAAAGTAACCTCAATCTGCGGAACACCTCTTCTTGCCGGAAGAATGCCATCCAGACGGAAGGTTCCCAGTGTCTTGTTGTCCTTTGCGAACTGTCTCTCGCCCTGTACAACGTGGATATCAACAGCAGTCTGGTTATCAGCTGCGGTAGAGAAGATCTGGCTCTTCTTGGTCGGGATTGTGGTATTTCTCTCAATCAGTCTGGTTGCTACACCACCCATAGTCTCGATGGACAGGGACAGCGGAGTTACATCCAGAAGAAGGATATCACCGGCACCGGCATCGCCAGCCAGCTTACCACCCTGGATAGCTGCACCGATTGCTACGCACTCATCCGGGTTTAAGGATTTGCTCGGCTCTTTACCAGTCAGACGTTTTACTTCTTCCTGTGCTGCCAGCATACGTGTGGAACCACCTACCAGAAGTACTTTGCTTAACTCAGAAGCAGTGATACCAGCATCTTTCAGTGCGTTCTGTACCGGAATTGCGGTTCTCTCGATTAAGTCTCTGGTCAGCTCATCAAATTTAGCTCTGGTCAGGTTCATATCCAGATGCTTCGGTCCCTCGCTGGTTGCAGTGATGAACGGAAGGTTGATATTGGTTGTAGTTGCGGAAGAAAGCTCTTTTTTCGCTTTCTCAGCTGCTTCTTTCAGTCTCTGAAGCGCCATCTTATCAGCGGAAAGGTCTACACCCTCTGCTTTCTTGAACTCGTCGATCATCCACTGGGTAATACGGTTATCGAAATCATCGCCGCCCAGATGTGTATCGCCGTTGGTTGCCAGAACCTCGATAACGCCGTCACCGATCTCGATGATGGAAACATCGAATGTACCGCCACCTAAGTCATATACCATGATCTTCTGCTCTTTCTCATTATCAAGGCCATACGCAAGCGCTGCTGCCGTCGGCTCGTTGATAATTCTCTTTACATCCAGACCAGCGATCTTACCTGCGTCCTTGGTTGCCTGACGCTGTGCGTCGTTGAAGTAAGCCGGAACAGTAATAACTGCCTCGTTTACCTTCTCGCCCAAGTAGCTCTCTGCATCTGCTTTCAGCTTCTGAAGAATCATCGCGGAAATCTCCTGCGGCGTATATTTCTTGTCATCAATGGTTACTTTGTAGTCGCTGCCCATGTGTCTCTTGATAGAAGAAATGGTCTTCTCAGCGTTGGTAACTGCCTGACGCTTTGCCGGCTCGCCGACCAGTCTCTCGCCTGTCTTTGTAAATGCCACAACGGACGGTGTGGTACGGATACCTTCTGTATTTGCGATAACAACCGGTTTACCACCTTCCATAACGGCTACACAACTGTTTGTTGTACCTAAGTCAATACCGATAATCTTGCTCATAGTTATTTCCTCCTGAAATTATCTTTTTCTGGCAGTTCTCTTTCTCCTCATGGGAGCTAAATTCTGCCGCCTGTCTGTCTATATTATATCAAATCAACCACCAGCACCGAATTCTGGGTGCCAGCTGTCTACGTGTTACCTATTTTAATTTGCCACTTTTACCATGCTGTGGCGAACCACGCTGTCGCGGTATACATAGCCTTTCTGGAACTCCTCGGCTACCACATTCTCACCCAGGTTTTCATCCTCAATATGCATCACTGCATTGTGGAAGTTCGGATCAAATGGCTGACCAACCGCTTCGATTGGCTTTACACCTGCATCGCCCAGTGTTTTTACGAGTTGCTTGTAAACCTTATCCATGCCCTCGGCGAAAGCACTTTTTTCTTCGCCCTCCGGGATGGTCGCCAGACCACGCTCGAAATTGTCCACCACCGGGAGAATCTTCTCGATGATGTCCTTTGCGCCAATCTCATACATCGCTGATTTTTCTTTCTCCGTTCGTTTCCGGAAATTGTCAAATTCAGCCATCGTGCGCTTCAGGCGATCCGTCAGCTCCTCGATCTGCTCATCTTTCTTATCCTTCTTCTTGGAGAAAAATCCTTTTTTCTCTTTTTCTCCCTCCGGCGCTTGTGCGTCTTCCGAAGAAGCTTCCTTTTCCTTCACTGCTTCAGCTTCTGCCTGGGTTTCTGTTTCTTTTACCTGCTCCTCATTTGCCGCCTCGGCTGCTTTGGAATCTATCTCTGTCTTTGCCATGTCTCTCACCTCTTTATTTTGCACATCCGTGCTACTCGGTATCTTTATGATTGAATGTCTGATCGAGCTGGCTCTTTAATGAGCGCAGGGTCGATACAACTTTGTCATAATCCATTCGTTTCGGTCCAACGATTCCTATCGTTCCCCGAAGTCCGTCCCCCAATTCATAATTGGCAGTAACGATACTGCAGTCCTTCATCGACTGCACCTGTGTCTCACTTCCGATGTAGACCTGAATCTCATTTTTCTTATCGCTGTCCGCATCGTCCTCGGTAAGAATCTCTCTCCAGAGGTCTTTCTGCTCCAGTGTCCCGATGAGCTGGCTGGCTTTCGCGCCATCGCTCAGTTCCGGATATTTGAAAATGTTCGTCGTACCTTCGGTGTAAATCTGTAAATCTTCCTCGCCGGAACGAATCGCCTCGGCCACCTCGCTTAGTACCACATCCACGATGTGGCTGCGCTCGCCTGCCTGCCCTTTCATCCGGGTAATGACATCCAGATTAATCTGCTCCATCGTCAATCCGTTGAGAGCGCTGTTCAAAAGGATGTTCAAATTCAAGATGTCCTCATCGGTAAGTTCCGCATCAAGTGTCACAATCGAGTTCTTGATAATGTTGCCTTCTAAAACAGTGACAATCAGGAGTTTCCCGGCTTCCACTCTGGAAAGCTGTATAAACTTGATCTTCGTCTGGTGATACTGCGGTCCGCTGATCAGCGTCGCATAATTCGTATTGCTCGCCAAAAGCTTTGCCATCTGCTTTAACAGAAGCTCCACCCGATCCACTCTCTGGATGACCATATCACGCACCTGCGTGACCTCCGTCTCTTTCTCATGAATCAACTGATCCACATAGAAACGATATCCTTTATCTGAAGGAATCCGACCTGCCGATGTGTGCGGCTGAATGATATATCCCAGTTCTTCCAGATCCGACATCTCATTTCGAATCGTCGCCGAACTGAGTTTCAAATCGGAATACTTGGAGATCGTTCTGGAACCAACCGGCTCTCCGGTCTCCAGATAGTTCTGGATAATCGCTTTCAAAATCTTTTCTTTTCTCTCATCCAGTTCCATCCAATCTCTCCTTCCGTGCATCCGCTTCCACCGGTCTCTTAAACCCGCTCTGGAAGTTTTTTTGTTAGCACTCAATCTATCAGAGTGCTAATATCTACAGTTCATACTATATTACTTACGCAAGTATTTGTCAATGATTTTTTTCGGTTTTTAAAAAAATTTTTTTCTTCTTTTTTCGAATAAAATTTTTCCATTCTGCATACCCTGTTTTTAGGCACGCTGATTTTCACATTTTCTATATGTAGAAACTCCCTTACCCGCTTTCCTGTTTGCGTTCGAACAAGTTTTCGACTTGTCGAACCTCCGACCGCTCCCAGAGCCCTATTTCCGGCTCTCCGACTTGACATTTAACATTTTTGTAATATAATAGTAACAAATTATAACATTTGTAAATATATTGCAATATTTGTGAGATACACAATCGTTGCGATGAGACAAATGAATCTAAATTGAAATGAGAGGTTTTTATTTGATGAATATGATGAACACCATGCGGCGCGGACTTGCCACAACGGCCATGAGCCTGGTCTGTCTCATGGCAGGCACCATGAATACACTGGCAGCCACAGATGCCGGAATCGAGCTTGTCTCCCAAATAGATGCGGCAGCCGGTGAAGAAACAAACGGCACTTCCACCGAAGCAGCCCAGACACCATCTGGTCCGGCTTCCGATCCGGAGCTGATTCGAAAGCAGACAAACGCTGCTGCGGAAGAAGCGGCTGACACGAACGCTTCCGAGGCAGAAGTCGCTGCATTTTCAAATGAGTCTGCACAGGCGGAGGCAGAGAACGCTGACGAAGCTGCAATGACTGAAAATACTGACACAAATGCTGCTGCCGAGGCACAGGAAGCAGAGGCACCTGCTGAAATCTACGCCGGACGTTTTACGACAACTGCTTACTGCAGCTGCCGCAGATGCTGCCGTGGCGGAAAGAACCGCACTAAATCCGGCACCATTCCGCAGGCAGGACATACCATTTCCGCCGACTTGCGCGTATTCCCGCTTGGAACTAAACTCCGCATCAACGGCGTTGTCTATACCGTCGAGGACAGCGGCAGCGGCATCCGCGGAAACAAACTGGACATCTTCTTCAATTCCCACAGTCAGGCACTGCAGTATGGAAAGAGAAGCGCCGATGTCTATATTGTCCGATAATTACATTGATTTTAAGCAAAAAAGGGTCTTGCAGATAGAAAATCTTTCACCTGCAAGACCCTTTTTATAATCCTTATTTTACTTAATCCGTCAGCGCCTTATGATATTTCGTTTTCCGGTAAATTTTCCAAATAATGATACCCGGAATGCTTACGGTACATACGACGGTACTCACGCCTCCGATCACTCCATATATTCCAAATAAGATGGCTGCGATGATGTTCATACTTAATTCCTCCTGACTCATTCATTTTTCAATGCAAGCTCACTATGCTTTGTTCCCCATTTTATTCTTTTTATCCAAAATGAAAAGAGTTTCGGCGCATCCTTAGCAGGACTTTAATCATCCTTTCGCTTTCTTACGTTATTCATAATAATTTCGAAATATAAGTTAAAAGCGTGAAAATATTGATTTTAAAGGGTTTTTTCAATTTTTTAAAACTTTTTCAATTTTTTTCAAAAAAAACGCTTGCATTTTTTGGGAAGGCGTGATAGTATATAGGAGTCGCTGATGAGCACCGCTTCAAAAGCGAGAAAATCATATCGAGGCGTGGCTCAGTTTGGTAGAGCGCTGCGTTCGGGACGCAGAGGTCGCGTGTTCGAATCACGTCGCCTCGATTCTATTATAAAACATACGGCCTGTTGGTCAAGCGGTCAAGACGACGCCCTCTCACGGCGTAAACCCGGGTTCGATTCCCGGACAGGTCACTGGAAAGAGATTCGAGATTCGAGTCTCTTTTTTATTTTCTTCATTCTTGACCTTTCACCAAATCATGTAAACTATAACTGAATTTTGCCGATGCTCCGCATTCCAGATCGGCAAAATACACTTTTCTACAGTATCGAACAGGATTTTCAGTCCAGAAAATTCCTGCCTGCAAATAGTAACTCTCCTTTTTTCTTCTTCATATACTGCAATATAGCCAATATGAAAAGAGGTATCTTTTTATGGAAACATACAACTACGATGCAGCAGCAGTGCCTGAGGGGGATGCTGACACGACTCCGGCGGCGGCACCGGAGACGGATGCGGCAGCAGCTGGAACCAGTGATACGGCACAGTCTGGATTTAGTTCTCAGCCTCCTGTTATCTTAACATATCCGGACAGCTCATCCAATGATCTTCAGGTATCTCCGGGCTTCGGACCATTCGGGGATGTGATGCCCAGCCTGCCGTCCAATAATTATGACCGCCCGAACACCGGTGGCTGCATAAACTGCGGCGGTTCCAACTGGAAGCCATCTCCAAATGGCGCGCTCTGGACCTGGGGCATTCTCTCGCCGTTCTTTTCCACCTCATCGGAGATCGCGCACCTGCGTTTCTACAATGCCGCCTCCATCCGCGAACCGATCGATATCTACCTGAACGGACGTCTGGTCGTATCCGATCTGGATTACATGAATTATACGCGCTACATGCACATCATCCCCGGCATCTACCAGCTGACCGTCTACCGCCGGACCAATCCGGGCTTCGCCATCGTCAACACGAATATCCGGGTTCGCAGCGGTTACAGCTACACACTGGCGGTTCTGGGTACTTTTAATGATTTTTCAGTGCAGATGCTCAACGCCTGATCGCTTTTATTTGAGAAAAACCTCTTCACGCGAGTGCACATCCCGCGGAGCGTTTTTTTCATAGGACGTAATTTCCTATGAAAAAAGAGACCGCCACGTTCACGCGTGCGGTCTCTCTTCCGTGTCCTCTGCAATTATAAATTTATGATGAGAATATAACTGTCCGAATCTTAAACAGCCATCTATTTTTCCGGCTCATCTGTCCGGTTTGCTTCCTCGATCTTTGCCAGATGCGCGGCTGCAAATTCTTTGATTGCCTCAAAACTCTGCGGGCTGATCACATGTTCAATGCGGCAGGCATCTTCCACTGCCACCTCTCTTGGCACATCCAATGCTACCAAAAGCTTTGTCAGTAATGTATGACGCTCATAAATCATCTCCGCGATCTTCCGTCCCGACGGCTCCAGAGTGATATATCCCTCATGATCCATCGAAATATAACCGTTTTCACGAAGATTCTTCATCGCAACGCTGACGCTTGGTTTTGAATACCCCAGCTCATTGACTACATCGATCGAACGGATCATCGGCTTGCGATAGCTTAACATAAGAATCGTTTCCAGATAATCCTCTGCTGACTGCTGTATTTTCAAAGTGATTCCCTCCAAACTTCTAACACATAACCGACCTGGCTTCGTGCCTTCCCGTCTCCCGCAGAATAGTCTTCCCAAACTGCCGACCAGTTACCATAATACTATATACTAGAATACCATATTTGGAAGAATATTTCAAACCATATCGAAATCAATCTATCGTTTCCAGAAACCGACGGAGTTACTGTTCACGCATACGTGCCCAGTAACGGAATTTGCCGTGGCTTCGCATTTAAATACGTCAGCAAGCTGCACAGTGTTCCTGCAAAATTTCTTCCAACGCGGTTTTGCTACTGGTGTGGCAGCGGACAACTTCTGTCCGGCTTCCCTTTGCACCATCAACCGCCGTCCGAATCATTTTATGGGAAACGGTGCTTGTAAAGAGTACAAGCAGATCCGGCGCTCCGATCTGTTTGCCGAAATCCGCCGTCATCTGTGTAAATACCTTTGCCTTACAGTTAAATGATTTGCAGATTTTCACGTACTGGCTGACCATGCGGTCATGACCACCTACAATTACAACACTCATATTTTATCCTCCGAAAGTTAGCTCTGTCTAACTGCTGATGAAGTTAGTATACACTAACTTATCTTGTTTGTCCAGAGGAAAATTGAAATTCATAGAAATAAATGTACCGTTTTTCCTATTCCAGCTTTATACACCTCCAATCCTGATATCGCTATGTCAAACATCCAATCCGTTTCGCACAGAAATCCCATTTTCTGATACACATCCCAACGGCTCATCGACGCATGTTCTGCACTTTATTAAAATAAATAGCACACCGCATTCTCATCACTAAAGTAACGAGAATGCGGTGTGCCATTTTTCAATTCATTACTGCCCAATCTCTGCCGCCGGACCCACTGCCGGTTCCTGCGCCGGACCGTGTCCTGGTCCAATGTCGCTGCCCGGTCCTGCCGGCACGATCGTCGTGCTAGATTCTGCCGGTTCTTCAACTGTCTCGGCAGTTGTTTCCGGCACCACCGCCGGGGCTGAATACCGTTTTCCTGCCGTACCCGTCTTGTAGATCCGCTGTATCCGCTCTTTGATGGATTCGCTCTTGATCTGCTCGATCTTGGCGCTGGCGTCTTCTTTTAACTCCTTGCTGCTGCGACCGGAATCGCCGCTCTTTGCAGACTCCAGAAGCTTCGCCACCTCATCCGAGAGCAAATGATCCCTTCTGAAATTCGCCGCGTTATATCCGCTGGTTGTGATTTCAAATGCATCCGGATGACCTGCCAGATAGGTTCCTTCTCCGCGTCCATTGTCCGTCTCCGGGGTATCAAAGGACGCCGCCGGAAGCCCCTCTACCATCTTTTCCATCGCATTTTTCCAGATCTTCGCCGGATACGTGCCGCCGTACAGGCTGGAAAGTGTCTTCTGCTGGTCGTAGCCAACCCAGACCGTCATCGTGTAATATGGCGTCATGCCGCAGAACCAGCCGTCACGGCTGCCGTTGGTCGTACCGGTCTTTCCGGCCGCCTCTATATTGCCGCTCCAACCCATCGACGCCGCCGTACCTTTTGTGACAACTCCCTTTAAAATATCGGTCATCAGCACAGCGCTGCTCTCCTGGTAAACCTGAACCGATTCATAATCTTCAAAAATATCTTTGCCCTGGTTATTGATCATCTTGATAATACAGGTCGGTTCGCGGTACTGTCCCCGGTCTGACAGCGCCGCATAAGCGCCCGCCATCTCCTCGGTCGTCATACCGGTGGTAAAGCCGCCCAGGGAAGTCGCCGGATAATAGTCCGCCGCCTGCACGCTCGCGAAGCGCATCTGGGTTAAATATGCCATGCCGACATCCGGTGTGATATCATCATAGATATACCATGCCACACCATTTTTACTTCGCTCGACCGCATTTCGAAGCACCAGCCTCTCGCCGGAAAGGGACTTCACATCCACGCCCTTCTGCTTCGCCGCGTCAATATTGATATTCGGAATCTTTGTTTCCGATGTGTAACCATTTTCCAGTGCCGGTGTATACACGATCAACGGTTTGATAGAACTTCCCGGCTGTCTCGGGCTCTGGAACGCACGGTTTAATGTGTAGGTATCCGTCTCCTGACTGCGTCCACCCACAATCGCCACGACGCGGTTCGTCTTGTTGTCAATAACGGTGGACGCGCCTTGCAGCTTGTAAACGCCGTTTTCGGATGTATTGCCATCAAAGGACAGAACTCCATCTAATGCATCCTGCAGGATCGTCTGCTTGTCCGGATCCAACGAGGTATAAAGGTTATAGCCGCCCGTATAGAGCGCATCGCGCTCCTGGTTGTACACCTCGTTGTAATTGGCATTGTACTCTTTGTAAGCCTCGTCGCTGCGGAATCCATACTGGAATTCAAAACCGTCACGGCGCATCAGATAGCGAATCGCACAGTCGATCGCATACGTCGTCTCATAGTTGTGCAGCGGCACTCTCTGGCGGTTGACCGTGATCTCCTCCGCCTTTGCCTCTTTGCACGCTTTCTCCGTAATAAATCCCATACTCAGCATGTCTTCCAGAATCTTATCGCGGCGTGTCAGCGCATTTTCCGGATGACGGTACGGGTTGTAATACGTCGGCGAGTTCGGAATCGCACACAAATATGCCGTCTGGCTCAAGGACAGTTCATCCGCATCCTTGCCAAAATAACCTCTTGCAGCCGCCTGAAGCCCGTAGTACGTGTTCGCGAAGCTGATATCATTGATATAGAACTCCATAATCTGCTCTTTGGTGTATTTCTTCGTCAGATCTAAGGAAATCAGCATCTCCTTGATCTTCCGCTCCATCGACACCTCGCGGGTCAGAAAACGGTTTCTCGCTAACTGCTGGGTGATCGTACTCGCGCCGTGCTTTTCTGCTCCCTCAGTCAAAAAGTAATTGATTGCGACACGGAAAATACCTTTTATATCAATGCCTGGATTTTCCCAGAACGTCCGATCCTCGATCGCCACAAATGCGTTGACTGCATTCTGCGGTATCTGGTCATACGTCAAATAACTGGAATCCTCGTCTCCCGTCAGCTTCGCCAGCACATTACCGTTGGAATCATAAATATAACTTGCCTCCTGCAAACGGAACGTATCCGGCGTACTGTTTTCCACCACTCCCTCTATCTGGCTTTTATAGTCCTCATAGAGCGGAATCAGCTTATATGCGCCAAATCCGGCACCGCCAATCACCAGCAGTACCAGACACACCAGAAGCGTCTTGAACATGGTTCCAAAGATCCTTGCCATCGCATGGAACACGATCTGCCCACCGCTCCGGCTGTTATTTTTGCCCGCTTTCTTTTGCTTGCCGACATCGATTTTCCCGCTTTTCTTTGCGGTGCCCCGCCTGCCCGAAGATCGTGCGGATGAAGCTGCCGGCTTCTTTCGAACGCCGAAGGCGTCCTCTCTCGTCTGTTTCTCCCTCATCTCTTCCCTCATCTTCCTATGTATCTATGGTTGCTTCCATTCTGTTTTCATGCGGCACCTTAGACTTCAAAAATGCCTGTCTGCGGACAGCAACTTTTTATACTTTTCTGACAAAATCAGCTTAGACTCCCTTTTATTATAAGTTTTTTTGTCCAAAAGAACAAGCCTGTTTTCGAAATCTGCCCAATCTCCTGCCGCGTGTTACTGTTCGCGCATACGTGCCCAGTAACGGAATTTGCCAATGCATTCAGCTTCAAAATCACTTGTCTGTAAACTGCATTTTCGCTGTATCAACGCCGTTTCCGAAGAAGAAATGCTAGAAGTTCATGCACTAACAGCGGCGTGGCGGATAACAGGAGAAGCGCCAGCCACTCTGCCGGGTGCAGCCGCACCGTGTGAAGGAGTTTCATCAAAAAAGGAATCTCCGTCACCGCAACCTGCATCAGAATCCCCACAAGGAATGCCGCAAGCATCAGCGGATTTTTTCCAAGACTGCGTGAAAATGCCGAGCCCGTAAGCGAGCGCATGCCGACCGCATGAAAGAGCTCCGACAGCCCCAGAACAGTAAATGCATACGTCTGTGCCCGCAAAAGCTCCTGTCTGCTGAAAAATGCCCCCAGCGTGACTGCTGCAATCAGAGACCCGTAAAATACCATGCAGAACCACCCGCCTCCGGCAAACAGCGAATCGCCCGTCCGGCGCGGCGGCTGACGCATCAAGTTCTCCCGGTCGTTTCCATCCATGCCGAGTGCCAGCGCCGGAAGCGAGTCCGTAATCAGATTGATCCAAAGGATGTGCCCGGCTCCCAGCGGCGCCGGTATTCCGATAGCAACGGCGGCAAACATGGTTAAAATCTCCCCCAGATTGGAGGAAAGCAGAAACAGTATAGATTTTCGTATATTTTCATAGATGCCGCGCCCTTCCTCAATTGCCCTCTCGATCGTCGCAAAATTATCATCCGTCAAAATCATATCCGCCGCCTGCCGCGCCACATCGGTGCCGCCTTTTCCCATCGCGATCCCGATATCGGCTGATTTAAGCGCCGGCGCATCATTTACGCCGTCCCCGGTCATCGCCGTCACGCACCCGGCGCGTTTTAAAGCCCGCACAATCCGGACTTTATGTTCCGGCGACACCCGTGCAAAGACTGATACAGAACCGATTCGTTCCTCCAGAGCTCCCTCATCCAGCGTTTCCAGCTGCGCCCCCGTCATGCATTCTTCCCGCCGTTTGGCAATCCCCAGCTGTCTGGCGATCGCAAGCGCCGTGTCTGCATGATCTCCAGTGATCATGACCGTCCGCACAGATGCCCTGCGAAATGCCTCAACTGCCCCAGCTGCTGCCTCCCTCGGCGGATCCATCATGCCTGCCAGACCCAGAAATATCAGGTTCTGCTCCAGCTGTCCCACCTGTTTCTCCCGCTTTCCATCCGGCATTTTTCCTGTTTGAAGCTCCCTATACGCCCCCGCGAGTACTCGCAGGGCACGCGCGGACATACGCGTGATCTCCGCCTCAATCTCTGTCCGCCTCTCCCTGGTCAGCGGCACAATTTTGTCCTCTTCCATCTCATAACGACACCTTTTAAGAATCACATCCGGCGCCCCTTTTACACAAGAAATCCAGTTTTCTCCCTGCTCATGCACCGTCGTCATTCTCTTCCGATCCGAATCAAAGGGAATCTCCCCTTTCCGCGGATATCTCCGACGCAGATGCTCCGGAGAAACACCACAGTTTTCACAAAATCCGTACAGCGCCCGCTCGGTGGCATCCCCCACCGTCTCCCCGGCATCGCTGCACAGCGCAAATACCTCCAGAAGCCGTTTTCCCACTTCTCTTTCCTTAGAGCGCGCCAATTCCTGTTCCGTATACTCCTGTCGATTTACATAACATGTCGTCACCGTCATCTCATTTTTCGTCAGCGTCCCCGTTTTATCTGAGCAGACCACGCTGACTGCCCCCAGTGTTTCCACGGACGGAAGACGGCGCACGATCGTGCCAGCCCGCGCCATTTTCGTCACTCCCAGCGCCAGCACAATCGTCACCGTCGTCGGAAGCCCCTCCGGCACGGCAGCTACCGCCAGGGAAATCGCAGTGAGCAGCATTTCCATCACGTCGCGCTTCTGCCAGACGGCGAGGGCAAATAATAAAACGCACAGCCCGATCGTAAGAATACTCAATAGTTTCCCCAGATCCGACAGCCTTTTTTGCAACGGTGTCTCCTCCTCCGGCGCCTCGCGGATCAGAGAGGCAATCCGCCCTACCTCCGTATTCATGCCGGTGGCGATGACAATTCCCTTTCCCCGCCCTGCCGTCACGTAAGAAGTCATAAATGTCTCATTTTTACGCTCTGCCACCGGAAGCGCACCGGCAGCTACAAAATGGCTGTTTTTCTCAACTGCCCGTGACTCGCCGGTCAGCGCTGATTCTTCTGCCCGCATTTCAGCTGTCTCGGTAAGACGCAGGTCGGCTGGAACCTGCCGCCCGGCATCGAGCACGACCAGATCCCCCGGCACCAGCTCCCGCGCGGCAATCTCCCGCTCTTTTCCTTCCCGGATCACAACCGCCTCCAGCTGCGTCATCCGTTTTAAGGATTCGAGCGCTTTCTCCGCCTTCCCCTCCTGAATCACGCCCACCGTGGCATTTAATACGACAACCGCCAGAATTACCCCCGCATCGCCGTACTCGCCCAAAAGCAGGGAGATCCCGGCTGCCGCAAACAACACAAAAATCAGGGAGTCGCAAAGCTGTGCCCCGATGCGCACAATCAGACTCCGCGGTGGTGCTTCCCGCAGCTCATTTTCCCCATAATGGCGCTGCCGCACCTCCACTTCCGCTGCCGATAAGCCTGTCCGCAAATCGACCGAAAACTCCCTGCACACCTCTTCCACCGTCCGGTTCTCATACATACGCATTTCCCCCTTTTTCTGTCCCTGTTCTGTACTTTTCACAGACTGCATTTATTCATATGCGGAAAATAGGGGGGATTAGAACTGAATGGTTGGAATAAAGAAATGGAAAGCATAGTCCTGTTTGATGCTCAAATGGCATCGGAACTCTTATTGTTTCGATGCCATTCTATAAATTCTGTGATTTAATTTTATCGTTCTGTTTCTGTCACATACCTTACACCTGTGGTTCCGGCTCCTGCGTCTGCGCGGCCGGTTTGCGCTCCATCGGCATATAACCTTCTTTCTTCCGCTGTATCGGCTGTACAGTCACCGTTGCTGCCGTATCCCGGAACGCCGGGAGGCTGCCTGTCTCCATGTAAGCGCGGAACGGAAGTTCGCCCTGCACTGGGTCTTTCACGACCTCATTTTTCTCCACTTCTGGCCGTTCTCCTCTGCGCGGTGGACGGCGCTCAAACCGCTCCCGCCTTCCAGAAGCCGGGCGGTCTTCCCGTTTCTCATTTTCCGGCACCGCGCGGTTTCCGCTACGTCTGTCCGCTGCTCTCTCGGCTCCCGAAACACGCTCTGCCCTCTCTCTCTCTGAGCAAGCTCTTTCTCTGCCCTGCGTGCGCTCAGTATTCCCCTCAGCAGCACGATCCGCTGTACGGTTCCGATAGCTTCTCTCCGATCGTTCCGGTCTGTCACTGCCAGACGGACGTTCTTGTGCGCTGCGCTCCTGTTCCGGCTTTTCGGCTTTTTCCGGTGTTTCCAGACGTGTTCCCCTATTCGGACCACTTACGCCTCTTGGCGCCTGTGTCCGCTCCGAAAGAGGTCGAACCTGCATCTTATTTTTCTTTTCCTTCTCCCGGAAGCTTTTAAGTACGATCGCCGCCGAATACTGGTACGCATAGATACAGCTTTTCATCAGTTCCTGCTCTTCCTCCGTCTTGCAGGAACTCAAGAGCATCTCTTCCTCTTCTTTTTCCAGATATGCCTCTCCGTTCGTATCGCGTTCCTTTACCGGCTTGTAGATCCGGTATTTCTTGTAATACGGCGGACATGGAAACTGCTTATTCTTAACCGGTTCCGGTACAATCCGCAGTTTGTAGGTATCGGACATGCGCGCCAGAACATTATGTATTTTCTCACAATTCTCTCTCGTATTTGTCTCCCGCGCCGGGATACAAAGTAAATAATCCATCTATTTTCCCTCACATCTATCAAACGATCCTTTTCAAAATCGTTTTCTTCTCAAATTTTCTACATTTACGCCAATCTTTATTGTATCATGTCAGAGAAAAACGGGCAAGTGAAAAAGAATGTGCCTCACGACAATTTCCTGTTACACAAAAAAGGCTGCCACACGAATGCCAAACGAACGTTTTCCGTCCGGGGCCTTCTGTTTGTGACAGCCTGTCTTCCTTTATCTAACGCAGCCATATTTACCTGCGTGTTACTGTTCACGCATACGTGTCCAGTAACACCTGCGTTCCTCAGCCTCTTACACCATCCAGTCTTTCAGCACGCCGTGATCGCGCAGCAGCTTTCCAATCACCGTCTTGTCAAGCTTCCGGAGAATCGGCTTTTTGAGTGCTTCAAGCGGCATCGGCAGCTTCATTTCCAGCGGCGATCTGCCGTCCATCAGCTTGACCGTGCTGTCCAGAAGCTCGCGGATATCGTAGACACTTCCCCATACCTCTGGTACGCCGCGGTCTACGCCGCACAAGCCATACACCGCCTCCATCGCGGTGCGGACGGAATACTCGGTCGTGAAAATAGTATCACGCGGGGTCTCCGCAAACTGCCCCAGAAATGCCGCATTGACACATCCATCCGGGATAACGTCCGGGCGGTCTCCGGCACGCCGCGGCATAAAGAATGCTGTAATATACGGCATCATCGTCGGCGTACAGTTCGCGTGGTTCTCAGCCAGTTCCTCGATCTGATCCTCCGGGATTCCGAGATGGTACAGCCATTCTTCGGTGATCTCCTTGCCCGTGCAGGCGCGCATCGGCTTCTTCACATAATCGCCCGGTACATCCGTAAATAAACTGTATACCCAGACGCAGATCTCGTCCTTATCCTGCGCTTTGAACTGTCCCTGACGGTTGATCGTCCAGCTGAGCAGCCAGCTTGAATCACGGCAGCTCACGATACCGCCTGTTACGACGCGTCCACTTCTCGGATCCCTGCGGCAAATCTTGCGGATCTGGGAAATGATTGTCTCATCCGAAGTCGTGACCGTCGCAGACTCCCAGTTCGTCTTCTGGATATCCGAGCAGAATTTCTCCGGATGTCCAAATGCCGGATCCTGCGCAGCAATCTGACGCCACAGACTCCAGCAACCGCTGGTACGCACTTCCGCACCTTCTACCGGTGCCTGATTCTGGTCGCCGTAGATCGTTCCCTCAGTACAGCTTCCGTTCGTAATAAAGACAAAATCATCCTCAGTCAACGCGATTTCCTTCTTCTCGCCGCCCTTCACGTACTCGATCGCCTTCGCAACCTTTTTCTCACCCTGGATGTCAAACCGCACATTCGTAACCTCGGTGCCAAACTGGATCTGGACGCCTGCCGTCTCCAGATATTTCTGCATCGGCAGAATCAGCGACTCATACTGGTTGTAACGCGTAAATTTGAGTGCCGAGAAATCCGGAAGTCCGCCGATGTGGTGGATAAAGCGCTGAAAATAGCGTTTCATCTCTAATGCACTGTGCCAATTTTCAAACGCAAACATTGTTCTCCAGTACAGCCAGAAATCCGAATCAAACACCTCATTATCAAACACATCCTCAATGGATTTGTCATACAGATCCTCATCCTTCGTGAAGAACAGCTTCATGATCTCCATGCTGCCTTTCTGGCTCAAGCGGAATTTGCCGTCCGTGTGTGCGTCCTCTCCTCGGTTGATCGTCGCACGACAGAGCGAGTAGTTCGGATCGTGTTTATTCAGCCAGTAATATTCATCGAGAACTGATGCCCCCGGCACCTCCAGGGACGGGATGCTGCGGAACAGATCCCACAGGCACTCAAAATGATCCTCCATCTCGCGGCCGCCGCGCATCACATATCCACGGGTCGGATCCTGAATACCGTCACATGCACCACCAGCTACCTCCATCGCCTCCAGAATATGGATATTTTCTCCCGGCATCTGTGCGTCTCTCACAAGAAAACACGCCGCCGCCAGAGAAGCCAAGCCACTTCCGACGATATAAGCCGATTTGCCCTCGATTCCCGCCGGTTTCTCCGGGCGCGCAAACGCCTCATAATTTCCCTTCGAATAATAAATTCCCTTGCTGTTTTTCTCCTGGCTGCCGCGTTCCGTATTCCGGTAATCCGAAGCCGACTTAACCACTTTTCCTGCCTTTTTCCGCTTCGACGCCGCTGCCGCCAGTCCCGCTCCAACTGCCAGTGCCGATACCGCACCCGCTTTCCATGCTTTCTTATTCATGTCCTGATCGCCCCTGCCTTTCTTCAACTTTCAAACCACTTCTTTTTACATTACCCCGATATCTAGTTTTTAATACTATCTAATAGTAGTTTGATAGTAAAACTTTTTTGGAGAAAAGTCAAGGGCATCATCTTCTGGCACTTCCCGTTTGCCTTTGGTCATTCCATTTTCTTACTACCTTTTGTACTGACTTTTCATGAGCTTTGGCTTTATACTTCTTGGCTTTGAATTGATTGTAAAATGTGAATCCCAAGTATTTTATCTCTATTGGTCTTCCTATTTTACTTTTCTTGCGATTTACTTTTAGAAGTAGCTTAGATTCAATATATTTTGTAATTGAGTCCATCACTCTTTGGGCAGTTTTCTGACTTATTATTTCTATTTAATGAATTGTAAAAAAGCTTTCATTTATTATTTTTTTGCCTTGCAAAAATAAAAAGCACGATTAATAAAATAACCGGGAACAATAGCCCAACTCCCATACCTGCACGAATATTGTCTCCTGCACTTTGTGTAACACGTCCAACAATCCCCGGACCTATGCTTCCACCCAGGTCCCCCGCCATAGCAAGCAAAGCAAACATAGCCGTTCCACCTGCCGGAAATCTTTCTGATGAAATACTGATTGTGCCGGGCCACATAATCCCAACAGAAAAGCCACAGATAATACATCCAATCAAACCTGATATCGGATTCAACGATACAGAAGCAAGCAGGTAGCATATCACACATAAAATTCCAGATCCGATCATAAATTTCATCAGATCCATTTTATCACCATATTTTCCGAAAATTATACGACTGATCCCCATTGTAACAGCAAACATGCAGGGACCGGCCAGGTCACCAACTGTCTTTGACAGCCCCAGAGCAGCTTCCGCATAAGCAGATGCCCATTGTGCCATAGCCAGTTCTGATGCACCGGAGCAAATCATCAAGCATATGGAAAGCCAGAAAAGAGGTTTTCGAAACAGTTCTTTTATTCCCATTCCTTCCCCCTCATCTACCAAATGCTCGATCGGACAGGTTGCAAAATTATAGATATTTATGGCCGGAACAAGCGCCCATAAGACAGCCAGCCATTTCCAGCTGTCCATGCCAAACACCGCAAAAAACAGTGTAGAGATCAAAATCGTTCCCACTGCTCCCCAACAATAAAAAGAGTGAAGCAGACTCATCGTTGCCTCTTTGTTATCAAATGGACACGCCTCCACGATCGGGCTGCAAAGCACTTCAATCAGACCACTTCCGACTGCATATACAATCACACTCAGGATAATTCCAACAAGCGGTTCCGGCAAAAGCTCTGGCAAAAAAGCCAGACCAACCAATCCTGCTGCGGAACATACCTCAGAAGTAACAATACAGATGCGATACCCTATTTTGTCCACAAACTTTGCACAAAACAGGTCTACCAACAACTGTGTAAGGAAAAAGCAGGTAGAAATCAATGCGATTTTTCCAAGTGCAATCTGATAATCATTATGAAATTTCAAAAATAACAATGGGGCAAAATTAGCTGCAATTGCCTGTGTAATAAATCCCATATAACAGGCTATTTTTGTTTTCCGGTAATTTGGCATGGTCATCACTCCTCGTTTTTTATTGAATTATATAACATAACATCTTTATTTTCATTGATTTATTTCCGAAATTTATTGTATAATATCGTAAAGTATGTTTCAAAGAGTGGGGTTTCTATGAATATAAATACAACCTATACCAAAATCATTACAGGTGAAGATTTGATGGAGACAGCTCAGCACGGAAGCACTCTCTATCCTTTCCAGTTTTATTATGAAGATCTGTCCGTTTTTGATTTCAACTGTATCGAATGGCACTGGCATACTGAATTGGAGTTTATTTATATTGAATCCGGAACCGTTACTTTGTGGATTGGAGAAGACCAATTTCATTTAACCGAAGGAAATGGCGTATTCATTAATACAAAGGTACTCCATCGCCTTTATTCTCCCTCAAAAGCCCTCATTCCCAATTTTGTATTTATGCCTTCTTTTATTGCCCCTTGCGACAGCCTGATTTATCAGAAATATATTCTGCCGATCATTTCTTCCTCATTGCCATTTCTCGTATTTCATAAAAAAGTATGCTGGCAAGCAAAGGTTTTATCTATCATGCGGCAAATTATTTCTGCACAGGATTCCGTTTTATCCAAAGAACTCCTTACCAGTTCTCTCCTTCAGAATCTCTGGCTGGAAATATTTGAAAACACAGACATTTCATACCAGGAAGAACACAAGGATCATTCAACCGCTTCTCAAGCCCGGTTACAGCTCATGCTGCAATTTATCCATCTAAATTACTCACGGAGTATCTCATTGGATGACATTGCAGAACAGGCAATGGTCAGTAAAAGTACCGCTTTGAATCTGTTTCGGAAATATTTACATATAACGCCGGTTAACTATCTCATTAACTACCGTTTAAAACAGGCCGGTCAGTTGCTTTCAAAAACCGAGAAAAAAGTCAGTCTCATTTCTTCTGAGACAGGTTTTCATAACGTTGACTATTTTTGCAGATTATTCAAAAAACGCTACCAATTAACCCCAACGGAATACCGGAAACAGAAAAGCCGCTGATTGGGACGGCGCTGCATTTCCGGCTGCCATCCGCGGGATTCTGGTCAATGCCTTGCCGAAACTCATGCATCCGACACACAACTTGGAGATTTGAATATCCGTATTTCCTAAAGTTGTATATTCCGTCGATTTCCATACTTATATTTGAGATTCTGATAAGCATTACAGCGGCTTTTAAAAAATCTGTATTGATTTTTCTGCGTGAGATGTTATAATCGGTATATACCGAAAACAAAAGGAGGAAATCGTCCATGCCAAGACCGCCACGGTGCCGCCGGATTTGTGGCGCACCACAAGTTGATACCTTCTGCCCCAACGGGTGTGAGGATACCGAGCCGATCCTGCTGACGCTGGACGAATACGAGGTCATTCGGCTGGTTGA
>OFRZ01000975.1_pt1 | contig 21648 bp, 9 predicted proteins | sample 1543181 | NCBI WGS metagenome assembly OFRZ01 (sample SAMN04209245, study PRJEB22552) | human gut metagenome | biome: gut; material: feces | host: Homo sapiens | place: USA: Oklahoma | reverse complement strand
TTTTTAGTTGTTAGTTGTTAGTTGTTAGTGGCTAGCGGATGGTTTTAAATTTATCAGGAGAGGCCAGCTACGAACCACGAGCCACTAGCCACGAATAATCTCGCTCCAGGCGTTGGCGATGTTGGCGAATTCCTGGAGAGACAGTGTTTCCCCGCGGCGTTTGCCATCGATGCCTGTTTTTTCCAGGACCTGGGCGATCTGTTCCTTGCTCATGCCCGTATTTTTCAAGGCGTTGGAAAAGGTCTTGCGGCGCTGCTGGAAAGCCGCTTTGACGACCTGGAAGAAGCGCTTTTCGTCGATCAAATCGACAGGCGGCTGCTGGCGGACGTCCATGGCGACGACGGCCGATGTGACTTCCGGTGCCGGCATGAAGCATTTCGGCGAGATTTCAAAGAGCATCTGCGGCTGTGTATAGTACTGGACCGACACGGACAGGGCACCGTAAATCTTGTGGCCCGGTTCGGCTACCATGCGTTCGGCCACTTCCTTCTGGACCATGACGACGATGCGCTTGATGGGCAGCTTCTGTTCCAGGAGCTTCATGATGATCGGCGTCGTGATATAGTAGGGCAGATTGGCACAGACCGTGAAGGGCTGGTGATTCATGACTTCTTCGATGTCGATGCGCAGGATGTCGCCGTGGACGACGCGCACGTTGTCATAGTGTTCCAAGGTCTTGTCGAGGACGGGCAGCAGATGGTCGTCCAGTTCGACAGCCGTGACGGCTGCGCCCGTTTCGGCCAGGGCCTGTGTCAGGGTTCCGATGCCCGGCCCGATTTCCAGGACCGGATTGCCCTCCCCGATTTCGGCAGCGTCGGCAATGTCGTCGACGACGGCGTGACGGATGAGGAAATTCTGGCCCAGTTTCTTATTCATGCGCAGGCCAAAGCGTTTGACGACGTAGCGGACGACGTCGGGATTGGACAAGTCGACTTCTTTCATCTATTTCACCTCGTGGATCTGACGGAGGGCATCATCCCATTCGTCACGGGTGACGCCGTAATGGTTCAAGCGTTTCAAAAACTGTTTGGCATTGCCATAGCCGATACCCAGGATGGCGCCGACTTCGGCCCGGCGGTCGGCCGCATCCGGCGTCCCGTTGAGGCCGGCAGCGGAAATGTCCTGCATGGTAAAGGTTGCCTGCGGTTCATACGTCGCACAGCGAACTTTGGACAAGGCCAGGCGGATGGCTTCCGGCGAGGCCTGTTCGACGCCCAGGTCGTTGTTGGCAATGGCATCTTTCCTGGGGATAAAGGCGTGTTTGGCGTTAGGGAAGCGGTCGGTCAGGAACTTGCGGATCTGTTCGCCGGCCCGGTCGGGGTCGGTCAAGATGATGATGCCCCGCTTTTCATAGGCACAGCGGATCTGTTCCAGCGTGTGAGGCTTCAAATTGAAGCCATCTGTCGTAATCATGTCGACGTCGATGTGGCTGGCCCGGATGCGGGCGACATCGGACCGGCCTTCGACGACGAGGACTTCCTTAATCATGAGCGGCTCCTTCCCGGTGTTCGGCAATGTACTGGGCTGCACTGAGGATGGCCAGGACATTGTGTTCAAAGACGATGCCGCCCTGGAGATAAATCATGTACGGGTCGCGAATCGGGCCGTCGGCCGACAATTCGATAGACGAACCCTGGACGAAATCACCGGCAGCCATGATGATCTTATCGGCATAGCCCGGCATATCGTCGGGAATAGGTGTGACGTGGGCGTCGACAGGCGAGAAGGACTGGATACCCTGGCAGAAGAGGCACATGTTCTGTTCGTTTTCCAGGTAAATGGTCTGGATCAGGTCGACGCGCGGGTCCTGGACGGCCGGCGAAACCTTGAAGCCCATCTTTTCAAAGACAGCCGCTGCAAAGACGGCCCCTTTGATAGCCTGAGCCGTAACGTGCGGTGCCATGAAGAACCCCTGGAAAAAGAGGCGGTAACCGGCTGCATAGGAACCGAGTTCGTCGCCCAGACCCGGAGCCGTCAGGTAGTCGGCTGCGGCGTGGACCAGTTCTTCCTTGCCGGCAATATAGCCGCCTGTGGGAGCGATGCCGCCGCCGGGGTTCTTGATGAGCGACCCGGCGATGATGTCGGCACCGGCTTCAATCGGTTCTTCTTCAGCAGCAAATTCGCCATAACAGTTGTCGACGAAGCAAATCGTCTTGGGGCTGACCTTCTTGACGACGGAAATAATAGAACGGATATCATCAATCGTCAAGGATGCCCGCGTGCTGTAACCGCGGGAACGCTGGATGAGGACCAGTTTCGGCTGCTTTTCGGCGACGGCTGCTTCAATGCCGGCCAAATCATAGGCGTTGTCCTTCAAGGGGACTTCTTCATAGCGGACGCCCTTTTCCTTCAAAGAGTGCGGCGTTTCATGGGCATAGCCGATGACGCCCTGCATCGTGTCATAAGGTGCTCCGACGAGGCTCATCATGAGATCGCCGGTCTGCAACAGGGCCAGCAGGACCGTCGCCAGCGCATGGGTCCCCGATACGAAGTGGGGCCGGACAATGGCCTTTTCGGCCTTGAAGACGCGGGCAAAGACTTCATCGAGCTTTTCCCGGCCCATGTCGCTGTAGCCATAGCCCGACGTACCGGCAAACTGGTACGAAGAAATCTGGGCTTCCTTATAAGCGGCCAGGACTTTCGCCGTATTATGGAGACAAATCGTATCAATGCGTTCAAACTGGGCCGCACATTCGGCCAGCGCTTCTTTTCGTAATGTTTCTAAATCCAAAGACAATGTCATGATTCCTTTCTATAGTGAATATGTATTTAGGGGTTAGGGGCTAGGGGTTAGAGGCTAGTGGCTCTCCTCATAGGAGAGCTGTCAGCTCTGCTGACTGAGAGGTTCCTCCAGACAATGAGACGCTATACCGTTCAAGACCTTTTCTCATTTCGGGCCGCCCTCCGGGACGGCCCCTACGAGGACCCCGGCCGGGGTCATTTTTTACGCGCTGAGGGCTTCCCGAAGCGTCGTTGTCAGTTTGAGTCTGTCGCCGCGCAGCGGCATCTAAATCCGCGGCGGCCTGCGACCTGCGACCTGCGACCTGCGGACTGCCGCCTGCGCCTTCCCGTCATGGGAAAGGCACATCCCCCAGCACAGCCTGTATCAATGCATCTTCTCCATCGTACTGGTCCTTGTCATACCAGTGGATGTAGGGCATGCGTCTGAACCACGTGAGCTGGCGTTTGGCAAAGCGCCGCGTCCGGGTCTTGATGCGGGCTGCGGCGTCATCGAGGGGCATCTGTCCCTGGAGATACAGGGCCAGTTCCTGATAGCCGATGGCCTTCATGGCCTGACAGTCCGTCGGGATACCCTTGTCCAGCAGGTACCGCACTTCATCGACCCAGCCGGCAGCAATCATGGTGTCGACGCGCTCTTCAATGCGCCGGTATAAGACATCCCGCGGCAGGCGCAGACCGATGACGTAAGCGTCATAGACTACATCCCGAGCCTTGCCGGCCCGGACGAAAGATTTCCCTTCGCCCTGCTCGATGGCGCTGACCAGGCGGGTCAGGCGGTGCGTGTTGGAAAACAGCTCGTGCCAATCCGGCGGCTGCCAGTCCGTTTCTGTCTCGATATAGGCCTTCAGTTCCTCTTGACTGAGAGCGTCAATCCGCGCCTGGGCCGCTTCCTTGTCGGCTTCAGTCATACGGGCCGTCTGGAAATCATAGCCTTCCAATAGGGACTGGACATAGAGGCCCGTACCGCCGACGAGAATGGGTATCTTCCCCTTTCCGTTAACTTCGGCAATGGCCTTTCCCGCCATATCACAGAAGCGGGCTGCCGAATAGGGTTCGTCGGGCTCAGCAATATCGATGAGATAATGGTGATAGCGGGCCAGTTCGTCCGCCGTCGGCTTGGCCGTACCGATATCCATATGGCGGTAAATCTGGTAGGCGTCGCCGGAAATGAGGTCGGTCCCGTAGTGTTCGGCTAGGGCAAAACTGAGGGCCGTCTTGCCGACCGCCGTCGGACCGATGATGGCAATTACTTTTTCCATGAATCACACTCCAATACGGCATAGCCAATGCGGCTGTATTTGCCGCCATATAAGGTAACATCCGGGAAATCGCGGCAGAGCTGACGGAAATCCCGTTCTTTGATGACCACCCGGCGCCGGGCTTTCTGCAGCGCCCGTTCGATGAGGTCCCGCGTCAGGCCGCCGTGTTCCATGATAGCCCGGACTGGCTGGAACTGGCAGCTCGCCTCGACAGGCCGCTGGAACATGGGGTCGAAATAGAGGACATCGTACACAGGCTCTTCATCGGACAACAGATAGTCGCGATAGTCACCACAACGCAGGGAAATCCGGCGCAGCGCCGCCGTGACGTCGTCTTTCTTGTGGACAAAGTGGGAAAAGCCCCAGGCCGTAACGGCTTCCAGCAAAGGCGATACTTCCAGGGCATCGACACGGGAGCCAGCCGGCAGGCCGAAAGAAGCGACGGCCGCATCGGCGCCAAAACCACAGGTACAATCGAGGACAGTGATAGGCGGCTGCGCCGCCGCAGGACGCTGGTCGCTGTCCGCTGTTCGCTGGGAAGAACCCCTCCACCGCAAGCGGTTCCCCTCCCCTTCACAGGGGAGGCTTTCGGCTCCCCTGCGAAGGGGAGCTGTCAGCTCTGCTGACTGAGGGGTTCTTCCAGACAATGAGGAAACATCCGGATCCAGACCGTGCGTCCCCACAGGTTCCCCTGATTGGCCCTTGAGGGCCCGGTCAGAGCCATCCGCAGGAGGGTTGGGGCCGGCTGCCCAAACGGAGAGCTCGGCTGAAGTTGTCAGCGAAGCTGACTGAGGGGTTCTTCCCCCCAATAGATGGGGGTTCTCCTTCACCCCCATCAAGGCTTCCAGCAGGTGATCGCGCTGGCCTTTCCGCAGGTTCTGGATGCGCAGTTCGGCCATGTTGAGGCTAAAGAAATGGCTGCCTTCCGGGCGGTCTATCTGAGGCCCCCGCGATGAATAGACGAGGAAATCCTCGCCGTATTCATCCATCAAGTCCTGTATGGTCCGCTTTCCCCGCGGCACATAGGCAAAGCCCTGGCTTTCGGCCCAGGCTTTCCCTTCACATTGTAATTTTTCTTTGGCCTTCAATGAAGGCACGACGTAAATCATATGAGTCATGTCCGTTTAAATAAGTGAGCTAATTCTTTTGGCGTAAAGCGGATGATTGTCGGCCGGCCATGAGGGCAGACATAGGGTTTTTCCGTATGGAACAAATCATCCAGGAGCTGCTTCATCTGGCGGATATTGAGGCTGTCCCCGGCCTTGACGGCACCGTGGCAGGACAGATAGGCCAGCGAACGATGGCGGACCATGGCTTTATCCGGTTCCTTCTGGTCATGCAGGAGCAGGCAGATATCCTTTAAAGAATCGGCAATATCGCTGGTCTGCAAATCGCAGGGCACTTCTTCGACGCGCAGCGTCGTCGGCCCGGCTTCGGAATAGGTATAGCCCAGGTCGTTGAAGACATCCTGCCGTTCCAATAAGAGCGTCATATCTTCGCTGTCGACTTCGACGAACTCCGGCGTCAGCAACTGCTGGCTCGGCATCCGTTCGACGCGCTTGCAGAACGTATCGTAGCGGATCCGTTCATGAGCCGCGTGCTGATCGACGATGTATAAATCCTGGCCCTTCTTGGCAATGATGAAGCAGTCCGCCACTTCCCCCAAGGGAATGAAGACGTCATCATCGCCGTCAAAGACGATTTTAGGCGCCGACGCCTCGGAAACGACCGACGTCGCTTCCGACGGACCGCCCTGGCCATGCTGGGCCAAAGCCTGGGAAAACAAGGAAGAACCCTTCCACCGCGAGCGGTCCCCCTCCCCTTCGCAGGGGAGGCTTTCAGCCCCTACATTGGCTCCCCTGCGAAGGGGAGTTGTCAGCCCTGCTGACTGAGGGGTTCTTCCAGACAATGAGGAACCATCCGAATCCAGACCGTGCGTCCCCACAGGCTCCCCTGATAGGGGAGCTGTCCGCTGCGGGCCGCCCTCTGGGACGGCCCCTACGGAGGTTGCCTTTCCCCATTGCGGGCCGCCCTCTGGGACGGCCCCTACGGAGGTTGCCTGGCCACACTCCTGCGAGCGGGCGTTTATGGAAGAACCCTTCCACCGCGAGCGGTCCCCCTCCCCTTCACAGGGGAGGCTTTCAGCCCCTACATTGGCTCCCCTGCGAAGGGGAGCTGGCCGCAGGCCTGAGGGGTTCTTTTCATCGGTACCGATGGTCTTGGCGATGGCTTCGGGCTTTTCCTGGGCCACCAGGGCCGTGACGATGCTATGGTAGATGGCGCGGTAGACGGCTTGTTCATCAGAGAATTTGATTTCCGTCTTAGCCGGATGGACGTTGACGTCGATTGTCGCCGGGTCGACGTGGAGGTGGAGCATGGCAAAGGGATAGCCCGATTTCGGCAGCATGGCATGATAGGCATTGTCGATGGCCTTGAACATCAAGGGATTATGGACGATGCGGTGATTGACGATGCACGTCTGCCAGTTGCGGTTGCTCTTTAAGACCGACGGCTTGCCTACATAGCCTTCCAGGCTGATGCCGTCCTGGTCGGCAGCGACGGCAAAGACATCGCGGGCGACGTTGGCGCCGTAGATATTGGCAACGGTTTCCCGCAAATCGCCGGTGCCGCCGGTCTTCATCGTCGTCCGGCCGTTATTGGTAAAAGTAAAGGCAATGGCCGGATTGGCCAGGGCCAGTTTGGTCACCATTTCAGAGATCTTCGAACTTTCCGTCCGTTCACTCTTGAGGAACTTGCGCCGCGCCGGCGTATTGTAAAAGAGGTCGCTCACTTCCATCGTCGTCCCGACCGGCGCGCCGGCCTGGTCTTCTGCCGTGATTTCGCCCCCGTCGAGGATGAGGTGCGTCGCAAAGTCATCACTGGCCTGGCGCGTCGTAATCTGCATGTGCGATACGGCGGCGATACTGGGCACGGCTTCGCCGCGGAAGCCTAAAGACGTGATGGCAAAAATATCTTCGACGGAACTGATTTTGCTCGTACCGTGGCGGATGATGCACTTATGGGCATCTTCCGGGCTCATGCCGCAGCCGTCGTCAGTGACCCGCATATAGGACTGGCCGCCGTCGGCGATTTCCACTTCAATGGCATGGGCACCGGCATCGATGGCATTTTCTACGAGCTCCTTGATGCACGACGCCGGCCGTTCGACGACTTCGCCGGCAGCAATCTTATTGCGCGTCGCTTCATCTAAGACATGAATGATTGAACTCACTGGATTCCACTTCCTTCTTTGGCATCTTTTTGCAGATTATATAAGAAAGAAATCGCTTCAATCGGCGTCATACTGCTAACATCGACGCTGAGCAGCTTGTCGATGACGGGACTGGAAAAGAGGCTGTCTCCCATGGGTGACGGCGTCGGATTCACAGGCGCCTTGGCCGGGACGGGAGCACCGCCGTTCTTTTCCAAGTCTTCCAGGATGACGTCGGCCCGCTTGAGCAGGCTTTCGGGCAGCCCGGCCAGACGGGCGACGTGCAGACCATAGCTGCGGTCAGCCCCGCCGGGAATGATGCGCCGCAGGAACTTGATGTTCTTGCCCCGTTCCTTGACGGCGACGGTATAATTCTTGATTTTCGGCGAATCGTCGGCCATGGCGATGAGCTCATGGTAGTGCGTCGCAAACAGCGTCAGGGCGTGGATGTGCTTCAGGCAGTATTCGATGACGGCCCTGGCGATGGACATGCCGTCGAAGGTACTCGTGCCGCGGCCGATTTCATCGAGGATGAGCAGGCTGCGGCTGGTGGCGTGTTTCAGGATGTACGACACTTCCTTCATTTCCATCATGAACGTACTCTGGCCGGTAAGGATGTCGTCGCTGGCACCGATACGGGTAAAGATGCGGTCCACCGGGCAGATGGACCCTTCCTTGGCGGGAATGAAGGAGCCGGCCTGGGCCATGAGGACCAGCACGGCGACCTGGCGCATATACGTCGATTTGCCGGCCATGTTGGGGCCGGTGATGACCAAAATTTCATGGTCTTCATGGTTCAAGGTGACGTCGTTAGGCACGAACAATTCGTCTTTCAAATACTTTTCAATAATCGGATGGCGGCCGTCCTTAATGGTAATCGTCGCCTTGGTATTGAGGCTGGGACGGACGTAGCGGTTGTCATAGGCCGCGCAGGCCAGGCTGTACAGGCAGTCGATGCGGGCAATGGCCCGGGCCGTTTCCTGCATGGCCGGGATATGGCCCTGGATCTGGCGGCGGATATCGCCGAAGAGCTTGTATTCCAGCGCCAGCATCCGTTCCTGGCTGGTCAGGACTTTGACTTCAAATTCCTTCAATTCCGGCGTGATGTAGCGTTCGGCATTGACCAACGTCTGCTTGCGCACGTAGTAATCGGGGATGGGCTTGGTATTGGCATGGGAAATCTCGAAGTAATAGCCAAAGACCTTGGTATAGCCGATTTTCATCTTGATGCCTGTCTTTTCCCGTTCCTTCTCTTCCAGTTCCTGCAAAAAGGCATGACTGTTGGCCGCAATGGAGCGGATTTCATCGAGTTCCGGCGAAAAGCCGTCGCGGATGACGCCGCCGTTGCGGATGACCAGGCCCGGTTCGTCCTTGACGCCCCGGCAGAGCAGGTCATAGACGTCGTCATGGGTCTGCAAGCGGTCATTGAGGCTGTGCAGGAGGTCGGCACTGGCACCGGACAGGACCTGTTTCAGCTGCGGGATGACGGCCAGCGATTCCCGCAGGGCTACCAGGTCTTTAGGGCTCACGGTCCCCGTTTCGATGCGGGTCAGGATGCGTTCAAAATCGTAGATCCGGTCCAGCACGTCTGCCGTGTCCTGGCGCATGATTTCGTGGAGGACGAAGTCTTCGACGGCATCCTGACGGCGCGTAATATCGGCAATGCGGATGAGCGGCGCTTCCAGCCACTTGCGCAGGAGCCGGCCGCCCATGGCCGTCTTGGTCTTGTCCAGGACATCGAGGAGGGTCCCCCGGCGGCCGCCGTCGCGGACGTTCTGCGTGATTTCCAGATGGCGCAGGCTGGCCGCATCGACGACCAGACGCCGTTCATTGTCGATATGTTCCAGCGAATTGATGTGGGAAATATCGGACTGCATGACGTCACTGACATAGGCCAAGAGCATGCCGATACACTCGCCGGCCGCCGAGGCAGCGGCAAAGTCTTCCGGCGGGAAATAGGACCGGGCCTGTTCCCGGTAGTCGACACTGTCATCGGCAGGAAATTCCGTGACCGTACATTGAGCCAGGTGACTGCGCAGGTATTCGCGGACGGCGTCCATATCCTGCCCCATGTGGGCGTAAATGAGTTCACTCGGTTCGTAGACGGCCAGGATGTCGAACAGACTGTCTTCCATGACCGATGCCGCGCAGTCGGCCCACAAACATTCGCCCGTCGTGACGTCCATGAGGGCGATGGAAAGGATGGCATCGCTTTCGGTCAGGCAGCCGATGTAATTGTTTTTCTTCGACGCCACGGCATTTTCCAGGGTAATCGTCCCCGGCGTGATGACCTTGATGATCTTGCGCTTGACGATTCCCTTGGCCAGTTTCGGGTCTTCCATCTGTTCGCAGATAGCGACTTTATAGCCCTTGTGGACCAGCCGTTCGATATAGGTATCAGCCGAATGGAAAGGTACGCCGCACATGGGGACCTTCTCTTTATTGCCGCCAGCCCGGCCGGTCAGGGTCAGGTCGAGTTCGCGCGACGCCGTCAGGGCATCGTCAAAAAACATTTCATAGAAATCGCCGAGGCGGAAAAAGAGGATCTTATCCTGGCACTGCTCTTTGACTTCCATGTACTGCTGCATCATAGGCGTTAATTTTTTTCCTGCCAAAGTCTCACCTTCCTTTAGTGCACTAAGTGACCTTTGAGGACCCACGTCTGGCCTTTGTCGACCTGGACCGGCACGGTATCGCCGATGGCGACGGAACCGTCATTTTCCCAGATGATCATCTTGTTGCCCGTCGTCCGGCCGAACCAGTGGTTGGCATCGTTCTTGGTCGGCCCTTCGACGATGACATCATAGACGTGGTCTTCCATTTCTTTATTTTTCGCTAAACTATAGACGTTCTGTACATCCATGAGCCGCTGCAGACGACGGCTCTTTTCTTCCTGCGGGATCTGGTCTTCCATCTTGGCCGCCGGCGTCCCCGTCCGCGGCGAATAGATGAAGGTATAGGCCATGTCGTACTGGACGCGCTTGAGCAGGTTCAGCGTATCTTCAAACATGGCTTCCGTTTCGCCTGGGAAGCCGACGATGATGTCCGTCGTCAGGACCAGGTCGGGCATGCACTTGCGGGCATAGTCGACGAGTTCCAAATAATGTTCCACCGTGTAGCCGCGGTTCATCTTCTTCAAGAGCTCGTCAGAACCGCACTGGATGGGCAGATGCATGTGGTTGACGACCTTTTTGCTGTCGGCAATGGCGTCGATCATGGCAAAAGTCATATCCTTGGGGTGGCTGGTCATGTACCGGACCCGTTCGATACCGTCGATATCGTCGACAGCGGCGACGAGCTTGGAGAAATCCGTGCCGTCCTTGAGGTCCAGGCCATAGGAATTGACATTCTGGCCGAGAAGGGTGATTTCCTTGTAGCCTTCAGCAGCGACCTTCTTGATTTCTTCGACAATGGCGTCGATGGGACGGCTCACTTCACGGCCCCGGACATAGGGCACGATGCAGTACGTGCAGAACTTGTTGCAGCCGTTCATGATGGGGATCCAGGCAAAGAATTTCTGGAAGCGCTTGACCGGCATATCGTGGAAAGCCGGCAGAGTCATGTCGGCAGCCATATAATGGTCGGCCTTGCTGCGCCGTTCCCGGATGAGCTCGATGAGCTTGTGGATATTGTGCGTACCGATGACCAAATCGATGTGCGGCGCCCGCTTGAAGAGCTTATCCTGCCATTCCTGGGCCATGCAGCCCGTAACGGCAATGATCAAATCGGGGTTCTGCTTCTTCAAATGCTTGAGTTCGCCGATTTTCCCCAGCGTCTTGTCTTCCGCCGTCTCGCGGACACAACACGTATTGATGAGGATGACATCGGCTGTATCCAAATCTTCCGTATTGTGATAGCCCAGCTCCTCCAACTGACCGGCATAATGCTCACTGTCAGACATATTCGCCTGACAGCCATAAGAAATAATATGATAAAATCGATTGCTCTGAAAATCCATGTATTCTCTCCGTTTTTCACAAAAATCATAATTTAGGGTTTACAGTATATAATACCATATATAGGCCGCCCCTGTGAAGGGCTTTTTAGGGGCTGGTGGCCCGCAGGCCGCTGTGAATCCTGTGCACAGCCGGGATTTATGACGAACGATATCTGCTAACCCCTAACCCCTAGCTGCTAACAGCTTGAAAGGGCTTGTCGCCGTGCGACAAGCCCTTTCTCCTTACTCTCTCGATTCTATTTTTCCGCTTGAAGCCTTTATTTCAAAGGGAATCCGTTGTTCCCGGACGGTTGTCTTGATGAACAGGTGGATGGCAGCCGTCATGCTGATGCCGGCTGCATCGCAAAATGCTTCAAACTCTTTTTTGAGGTCTGAATCGATACGAAAAGACAATCCTATCTGTGCGATGATACTCCCCTCCTCTACTGTTGTGCTTCGGGAATGACGCGGACTCGTTCGATTGTCGGTTTGCCATTCTTATCTTTGGCAATCGTATCGATGCGGATGTGTTTCATTTCCGGCGAGAATTCTTTCGCTAATTTATCCAGCGTGCCGTCCTGGCTCAAAGCCGGGTTGGAAGCGGCACCGGCCATGATGGCCCGGTACACGATGGCAGCAAATTCATAACGCGTCATCATGCGGTCGCCGTCGAAGTTCCCATCGGGATAGCCCGTCAGGATACCGGCCTGTTTCAGCTTGGTGACGTATTCATAAGCCCAGTGGTTGGCCGGGACATCGGGGAACAAATCATTGCCCGCATCCTGGATCGTACCGGCGTTGGTACCCGTCAGCTTGTTGATGAGGGCACTCTGGCGGTTGACGATGGCATTCAAGTTGGCCACATCCTGGCGCAGGTCTTTAATTTCCTTAGCCATGGCGACGCGGGACGTCGAAACGTGGTTGCCCTGGCCGACCTTAAAGCTGACACCGGCGTTGACCATGTTTTCACCACCGCCGAAGGAACCACCGACGCTGAACATCGTGTCTTCGTTCGGCCGATAGTACGCGCCGACAGCTACGGCACTGGCATCTTTATAATTGCCATAACCGGCTGCGAAATCCCACTTGTCATCCGGATCGAAGTCCAGCGGATGGAGAGCTGCCAAAGCCGCCGCACCGGCACCGACGCGGTTGACGCGGGTACCCAGCTTGTTGACGGCACCACCGAGGTTGGCTACCGTCTGATTGGTGGCAAAGAGCTGGCTACCATTGACGGCATCGGTCGATTCCTTGCTGACCTTACCCGGTGCGACGCTTTCAATCTTGTTGCCGCCCATGTTGACATTGCCGTCCTGAACAGTGATGTTGCGATTTTCGTCGCCTGTCTTGATGGTGAGGCCCTTGCCATCGATTTCAGACGTGTAAGTCTGGCCGTTTTCATTCGACGTGTACGTCGTCTTTTCCAGATTCAGATGCTTTGCCAGACGGACGGAAAGGCCCGCAATCTTTGCACCTTTATTATCCGGATCATCGATTTCCTTCTGAACGACACCGATGTTGCCTTCTTCCGTCAAGTCAGCCAATTTCGCACCACCTGTTAGGCTCAGGAAGCTGCCAAATTTAACCTTAACTTTCTTAGCGGCTCCATCATCGCCCTGATAGGTACGGTCTGCCTTGACATCCTGCTGGAGCTGCGTGACATCCTTCTGGATATTGTCGACATGCTTGCCAATCTGATTAACATTTTCCGTCACATTCGTAACATTCTGCTCAATCTTGCCTGCGATGGTCTTGACATCGCCAATGCTGGCAGCATTATTCCAATTCTGCTGGCCGTCTTTAGTTGTATCATAAGTTTTTCCATCAATGCCGCTGGCAATATTATTAATTTGCTTAGCGCCACCATTAATTCCAGATTCAGTAATAGTGATGTCGCCGACTTTAACCTTGTTGGTATCCACCCCATCTTTGTTAATAGTGGTATTCCCTGCCTTGACGCTACCATCCGTGCCAAGATCGACATCCTTTTTCAAGGACACTTCCAGAGCACCGCCGTTGACTTTCGTCTCGATGTTCTTTCCATCGCCCTTGACGGTAACCGTCTGGCCCAAGTCTTTCTTCACGGTGTTACCCGCTTCATCAGCCAAGCCAAAGCCGCCACCCTGACTCTGATTCGTGATGGAACCAGCGACATCGCGGAGCTGACCTTCTGTAGCGGCACGGTTTTCTACTACATTGTCCTTATTCCACTGGGTGTTGTCCAGACCTGTGATGTATTTGCCCGTTTCTGCGGTTCCGTCAGTACCATCCGACTTCTTGCCAGTAACGGTCTGTTTTCCGATAGTAATCTTGGAGTTCGGGTCGTTACCTTCGCCCACCGTAACCTTGGTGAAGTCCGGCGTATCGGTCATGACGATTTCCAGGCCGTCACCCTTTTCATTGCTGCGGACGCCCAAGTTCTTGGAAGATGCCTTTGCTACGGCATCCTTGTCCATGCCACCCGTAATCGACAATGTCGAATTGAGCTTTTTCGTGACTTCCTTGCCGTCGTTGCCGACGAACTTCAGGCCGTCATCCATGGTAGCGACTTCATAGTTCTTGCCATTGCTTTCATACTGGATGCGTGGAGCCTGGATGATAGTCGTTTCCTTACCTTCCTTGTCTTTGATAAACGTCTTGACATTCTTGCCATCATCCAGGGTAGCCGTCTTGAGGTCCGTCGTGATGTCGATGGAGATACCATCTCTGCCTGGCGTACCGTCAGCACCTTTTTCACCTTTCGGACCAGTCAGGCCGATATGGCCGACGCCGTCCTTGCCAGCAATGGAGACAGCATCCTTGCCGTCTTTGCCAGCAATACCGACTTTGCCGTCGACACCGTCAGCTCCATCTGCTCCGTTCGGACCGGTGATGGAAACACCAGACTTGCCGTCTTTTCCATCCTTACCGGTGACAAAGAGACCATCTTTGCCATTGTCGCCATCCTTGCCATCGTGGCCGATGACGACAGTCGTGCCGCCCTTGGTTTCGACGGTAACTTTGCCGTCTTTGCCCGGTTCACCCTGTTCGCCCTTCTGGCCGATGGTCAGCTGATCGTTGAGTTTAATGTTGTAGGTCATCTGGCCATTGTCATCCTTAGCGGCAATGAGCAGGTTGTCCTTATCGGTGCCAGCGTACTGACCAAAAGCACCTTTCCTAGCTTCTGCCTTTGTTTCATGTCCATCCTTATCGTTGACCGTGACAATGGTGTGCTGGCCAGCTGTTTTATGGATAGCATCGCTGACTTTCTTGAGTTGATCTTCGGTAGCTGCGCGGCCGCTGACGTATTCCGGCTTGTCGACATTCCAGTCCTTGTTATCAAGGCCTGTAGCATAGTCGCCAGCCGTAGCTTTCTTATTGGCTGAAATCGGCTTGCCTTCCTTGTCGACGCCTGTAATCACATCGAGTGTCTTGTCGTCGAAGTGCTTGATGACAATCGGATCATTCCCCGTTGTAGAACCATCCTGCTTGTCGCCGCCAACGGTCAAATAGCCATCCTGATGCAGATTAATCTTGTCGCTCAGAGAAACCTTGACAGCGCCATTGTCGACAGACGTCTTGATATTGCCATCATCAGCTACGGTATTCTTATCTTTATCATAGGTTCCATCGCCGCGAATCTGCAAGGTTTCATTGAGTTTCTTGGCGACGGTCGTATTCACATCATCACCGGCGAACTTCAGACCATCATCCATGGTAGCCACTTCATGAGACTTTCCATTGTGGTCTTCATAGACTACCCGGTCCATGCCGTCTTTACCGTTGTTCCCATCGGTACCATCCACGCCGTTCTGGCCATTCTTTACATGGATGTCGGCACTGGCGTCCTTGCCATCCTTGCCAGCAGGACCGGTGAGGCCGATATGGCCTTCGCTTCCATCCTTGCCGTCTTTGCCTTTGACAGAAATGCCATCCTTACCATTTTCCCCATCATTGCCGTCATGGCCGATGACCACCGTGGTGCCACCTTTGGTGTCCACAGTGACTTTGCCGTCCTTGCCGTTCTCACCCTTCTGGCCGATAGCCAGATTGTCGTTGAGCTTGATGTTGTAGGTCATGAGGCCGTCGTTGTCTCTCTCAGCAGCAACCATCAGGTTGCCATTGTTGGAAGCGTATTCGCCGTAAGTATTGGTTCCCGGATCAGCGATTGCCGGATTGGATTTGTCGTTGACCGTGACTACGGTGCGCTTGCCGGCAGCCGTTGTGGCATTGGTAATGGCTTCGCTGACTTTGGCCAGCTGGTCTTCCGTAGCCGCCCGGCCGCTGACATACTCAGGACTATCTACATTCCAGTCCGTGTTGCCAAGACCGATGGTATAGCTGCCATCTGCAAGATGGTTGCCTTTGTTGGTGGTCAGTTCCGTATTAGTGAAATGGCCAATCTTGGCGTCACCGGCCTGCAAAGTCCCATCACCATCCAGATTTACATGTTTGGCCAGCTGGATGTAGAGCTTGCCATTTTCATCCTTCGTCACGCCGATATTGGCATCCGTCAGGTCTCCCTGGGCTTTGCCCACGATGTCCAGCCGTTCATTGAGCTTCTTGTTGATGACTTTTGTATCATCATTCTGGCCATCATCACCGGCAAACTTCAGGCCATCATCAAGCGTGGCCACCGTATGGGTATCCTTGCCATCGGTGCCGTCTTGGCTGTCCTGGCTGTTCTGATAGACGATACGAGTGATGTCCGTGCCGTCCACGCCAGGTTTGCCGTTCTTGCCGTCAGCACCGGGCTGGCCTTTTTCCGTGCGGATGATGGTGGTGGTGATGCCTTCCTTGCCATCTTCCCCTTTCACGCCATTCTTGCCGTTGATGCCGATGGTACCGGCCTGGCCAATTTCGCCATCTGCACCGGCTACACCATCCTTGCCTGCCTGCCCCACGGTCACCCCGTCAGCAGAGATGTTCTTGTCCATGAGCACATGGATGGTGGTATTGCCAGCTGCATCCTGTTCCACGGAAGTAACCAGATTCTTTCCGGAATACTGAGTCAGTGCCTTGGCACCAGCACCGGTGATGTTGATGGTGCTGCCCAGCTGGTTGGTCACCGGATTGGAGCCGTTTTCTGCCACCTTCTGGTTGGCACCGAATTGAAGGCCCCTGCCCAGACCTTCGAAGCCTCCGATGGTGATGTCATCGTACGTGTCACCATTCTCGACTTTCAAAGTCACTGTGCCATCAGTGGTATTAACCTTATATTTGCCATCAGCGACATCCGGATTGGTCACCAGATGCTGATCATTTTTCAGCACATTGTCCAGGTCTACGGTAATCTTCTGATGGTTTCCGTCCTCATCCACGTCATTCCGGGTCAGTTCCAAGGTTTTGCCATCATTGGTGACCGTGCCATCGGTGATGTAGTAGTCGTGGAGCCCTGTGATTGGCACGTCCGTACCATTCTGGCGGGTCAGGTTGATGCTCCCCTTGCCATCCTTCGGATTGGTATCTGAGCCCTCTCCATTGTAGGTCACGGAACCGCCGGTAACATAGATATCGCCAGCAACAGATCCCTGCTGGATTTTGGTTGCAACATCAAGCAGCTGGTCTTCGGTAGCAGCCCGGCCATGCTGGATTTTCGTGCTGTCCCAACTTCTGTTATCCAGACCGGTAATATAGTTGCCATCACTGGAGTTTGCGCTTTCCGTACCGTCCGCATTCTTGCCGCTCTGGACACCGATCACGATGCCGCCGCTGTAGGTGTCACCGGTCTTGACGCCGCCTACCCGGACGGTATTGAACCGCACATCGTCGGCGGTGGCAATGGTCACGTTATCCGTGTTGGTCGTATCGCCGGTAATGGTGATGTTCTGGCCCTGGATCAGATTGACTTTGGGGTTCGTCGGCGTTACGGCTTTTTGCTTCGTGCCGTTCACATCCATTTCCCAGCCCTTGTTTACTGTATCGATTACCGGCTGGACGGTGGTGTTGGCGATATTCTTCACATCGCCGATATTGGCACCATTGGACGGCGTATCGTACTGATTGGTAGTCGAATTAATGCCGCTGCCCATGTTGTTAACCTGGTTGCCGCCGAAGGAAATCTGGTCGCCGTTGATGACGACGTTCTTGGTTTCATCTGCAGCATCATTGGTGATCTTGATGCCGCTGCCGTTCTGGACGGTCTTGCCGGTGGTGACGGAGTTCAGGTCTTTCAGGTCCTTGGCCAGCTTCACGGTCAGAGTATCGGTGCCATTGGAGACCACGCCGATGTTGTTGTCGGTGAGGCTGTCCTTATGGGTCACGCCGCCGTTGATGGTGGTTTTCTGGTTCATGGTGCGGGCAAAGCCGGTGCTGTCCGGTGTGCCGTCGGTTTTGATATCCCCGGCGTAGATCTGGCCGTCATCCATGGTGGCGACTTCATACGTATGGCCCTGGTCATCCTTATAGTGGAGGCGGGTGGCCTGGGTATCATTGCCGGCGGAGGTTATGTTCTGGCTGTCCGTCAGGGTCTTGGTGCCGTAGGTGGCATTGGTATCCGCCTTGGCCGCCTTGCCGTCCTTGTCCGTGAGATCCGGATTGCCGGCGAAGATCACATCGCCGGTGGTGACGGACGTGAAAGTCGGATTCTCATCCATGAGGATGGAGATATCGCCATTTTCCGCAATCCGGGTGGTCAGGTTGGAGGTGCTGTAGCTGTGGTTGTCCGCTTCGTCGCCGGCCTTGATGGCAATGGTGTCGCCCAGCCTGCGGCCGACCACCTTGTAGCCCTTGTAGTTGTCCGTGGTATTGGAAGCATCCTTGGTATTGGTGGTGAAGCTGAGGCCCGCCGCTTTCAGCTGGGCCACGTTCACCGCGTCCGTATCCAGGGAGCCGGCTGCCACGCCGGTGATCTGGCGGGTCAGCAGGCTGTCTTCCGTGTCGTTGCCGATGGCAATGGCGTTGGCATTGGACACCCAGGCTGCAGAAGTGTTGCTGGAAGCCTTCCCAGTCAGCACATCGTACCCTTTGGACCCGCTGGAGCGGTTGGCCAAGGCCCCGCTGCCCAGAGCAATGCTGTCAGCCAGTTTGGCCTGGGCACCATTACCGATGGCGGCAGCATTGGTGGCTGTTTCGTCCACCGTTCCGCCCAGTGCGGCAAGAGAGTTCTTGGCACTTGCCGTAGAGTTCACACCAAAGGCGGTGGAGGCTTCGCCGGAGGCAATGCTGTTTTCGCCCCAGACGGTGGCATTGGCGTTGCTAAGGATATTATAGCCGTTGGCACCGGATTTTGCTTTTTTCAGGGTCACGTCCATAGGGGCCGTATCCCCTACGGTCACCGTGCCATCGGCACCGATGGAAGCACTGCGAATGTTACCACGGTAGTCACGGATATAGGTATTGCCATCTTCGCCCTGAAGCAGCACATAGCTGTGGGTTTCCCCGCCGGAAACGGTGTAGGTGACAGATTTCGTGTTGCCATTGCTGTCCGTATAGGCCAAGTTGCCCCGGGCATCCATCTTTTCACGGGAAAGTTCAATGGGGTTGCCGTTTGTGTCTTTGATGATGCGGCCTTGGGTATTGGTCTTGTAGACAATGTTGGTATAGGCACCATTATCATCCAGCACGGCACCGGCCACGTTGTCCGTACCAAAGGCCACCGTGTTCATGCCGGCGGCTACGGTGCTGTTGCCAAAAGCGGTGGAATATGCGCCCAGCGCTTCCGTGCGGTTACCGAAGGCAGTGGAGCCATAATTATTGGCCAGTGCTTCATTGCCAAAGGCGGTGGAGTTCTGTCCGGAAGCCACGGCCACCTGGCCAAAAGCCGTAGAGTTGGCACCGGAAGCGGTGGTGCGCTCGCCAAAAGCAGTGGCCCGTTTTTCCGTAGCCTTGGTCTGCCAACCAAAGGCAGTGGAATTATTGCCGCTGGCAGCTGTCCGTTCACCAAAAGCGACGGAATTGGAGCCGCTGGCCGTATTGTCCACCGGTGTGCCGGTGGAATCCGTATTGATCCCGCCGAAAGCCAGGGCATACTGGCCAGTGGCCGTACCGTACTGGCCGATGACTGTGGCGCCTGCTCCCTCAGCCTTGGCCCCATAGCCGATGGCCACGGCGTTATCCTTGGTGGCGCTGGCTGCAGGACCGACGGCCATGGCGTTGGTGCCGCTGGCACCGGTGTTGTCGTAGTTGCTCCCGTCGCCGGAAAGGGTGGAATTGACGCTGTAGTAGTGCATGTTGATCCTGGTTTCCATGGCCTTCAGCTGGGCCACGTTGACAGCATCGGTATCCTGAGTACCGGCGGCCACTCCGTTGATCTGGCGGGTGCCGGTGGCTTGGCCATTGCCATTCACTGTGCCCACGGATACCGCGCCCAGTGTGGACACCCAGGTTGCCCCGGTGGCGGTGGAAGCCGAACCGGTATGGGGATCCAGGCCGGTCTTGCCGGACGTTACATTGGCCGTGGAGTTGCTGCCCAGAGCAACACCGCCCTCTGCATTAGATTGGGCATTGTTGCCCAGAGCAATTGTCTGATAGCCTTGGGCATTGGCCCCATCCCCTGCGGCCAGTGCGTAGTTGCTGGAAGCCGTAGCAGCATTCCCCAGAGCAAGGGCATGATAATAAGCCGATGCACCGCTGCCCAGAGCCGTGGCGTTGGGAGCTGTCGCCTGTGCATTATATCCAAGGGCCGTTGCGTCTCCACCACTAGCTTTTGCACTGCTGCCTATAGCTGTGTCATAGTCTGAATTGGCCGTAGCACCGTTGCCCATAGCAACGGCATACTGTCCATGAGCCGCTGCACTGCTGCCTATGGCCATGGATTGGTAGCTGGTAGCATTAGCACTGGTGCCCAAGGCCATAGCCTGGTAGGAAGAAGCATTGGCGCTATTCCCTATCGCTATTGCACTATATGTATTATAGTTTGCAGTTGCTGCATTGCCCACGGCTATACTGTAATTCGAAGCATTTGCTGAATTGCTGCTGTTTCCGCTTAAGCCAATGGCCAGGGAGTGATTGCTGGCCGTAGCATTGATACCCAAAGCGGAGGATTCATCATTCGCCGTTGTATTACTGCCCACGGCAATACTCGTTCCAGAACTGCTGTTGCTGTTTTTCGTACCGGCGCTGCTACTAAAGCCCGCAGCAAAAGACCGATTGTCTGCCTTTGCAGTAGAGCCTACAGCGACAGAAGAATTGCTTGCCGTTGTACTATTGGTACCTAACGCCACAGAGGAATTGCTTGCACTTGTACCATTGGTGCCTACCGCCACAGAGGAATTGCTTGCCCTTGTACCATTGGTGCCTACCGCCACAGAGTAATTGGTTGCACTAGTGCTGTTCAAGCCAAAGGCAGCACTGTTGGAAGATGCATTTGTACCATACATGCCAACGGCCAGGGCGCCGGAAGATGCATTGACTCCCGTGGTACCAAAAGCTGCACCATCACTAGAAGCCGTTGCGCCATTGCCGACGGCTACGCCGCCGTTTTTGACCGTTGAGCCATTGCCAATGGCAGTGGCACCAGTTCCGGCGGCCGATGTATTATAGCCCACAGCAGTAGAATTATCTCCTGAGGCTTTGGCATTGACGCCTGCCGCCAAAGCATTGTCTCCAGTGGCACCGTCGTTGAGGTAGTTGTTGTTCCCCTTGCCATCAGTTTCGGCCGTAGTCTTTACGCTGTAGTAATGGGTCATGGCTTTTTTCAGCTGGGCCAGGTTGACGGCGTCGGTGTCTTCACTGCCGGCGGCCACGCCGGTGATCTGGCGGCTGACACTGCCGCTGCCTACGGAAAGGGCGCCTTCTGTAGACTTCCAGGCCAAGCCGCTCTGGGTAGACGTGGTGCCGGTCTTGGGGTCCCAGCCGGTGGTGCCGCCGGAGCGGTCTGCTTCCGAACCATTGCCCAGGGCAATGGAGCCTTCCACGCTGGCATTAGTATTTTTGCCGATGGCTACGGCATTTTCACTGGCCACAGCCGTATCCCCCACTGCTACGGCGGAATTGTCCGCAGTGGAACTATACCCTACCGCTACGGCATTGTTCCCGTTGGCGGTCACATTGGACCCGGCGGCGATGGAGTTGCTGGCGGCCTGGTAGAGGGTGACGGAATAGAGTTTGTCCAGATTGTCAGATTTCTGGTAGTTGTACACCGGTTTGCCGTCTTTCCGGTCGGCCTTGGCGGCATCGTTGGTGATTTCGGTTTCGGTGGTTTCTACCCCGGTATCCGGGTCCGTGACCGTATAGGTATGGAGGTACTGGGGCGTAGTGGTGGTATTGCCGTCGGCATCCCGGAACACCTGGGGCACCTGGGTGGGATTGCCGCTGCTGTCTTTGTACCAGGCGGCGTCATCTGTGGAGGTGGTCTTGTTGCCGTCTTTGTCGGCGTAATAGGTTATGGGTTTATTGGTGATTTTTGCCGTGTTGCCGATGGCGGTGGAATTGTCCCCTTCAGCCTTGTTATTGTAACCTACAGCTGTGGAGCCGCCGGATTCAGTGGAGGTGTCCAGTTTATGGGAAGCCACTGAAAAAGTCCCTAAAAGCGTCTGTCCTTTATAAGGCTATCCATATTGAGAAGACAAAAAGAGTAT
>OFRZ01000928.1_pt1 | contig 22638 bp, 17 predicted proteins | sample 1543181 | NCBI WGS metagenome assembly OFRZ01 (sample SAMN04209245, study PRJEB22552) | human gut metagenome | biome: gut; material: feces | host: Homo sapiens | place: USA: Oklahoma | reverse complement strand
GATTCAATCTCGAAAACAGCATTGCCCAGTTGACAAAACTATAGGAACACCCCCCAATTGAGTCGATGTGTCTAAAAGGCGGGCTTGCCTATTCGCTGTCGTCCCCAACGTTTTCGCGGTCATTGGCAAGCATCGCCGCGCCGGCGACCGTTGTCGCCATGGCGGCAGCGGCGAGCCCGGCGGCAATGCCGGAGCCGTCGCCCGTGTCGGCGAGTTTTCCGCCCGAGCCCTTGCCCTTGTTGCCCTTACCATTCTTATCAGCGCTGCCTGCGCTGGAACCCGTGCCGCTGCCGGTGCCGCCTGCACTGTCCGAGGCCGCTACGGTAAAGTTTGCGGCTCCGTCGCTGGCGAGCGTGTAGTTCTGCGCCGCGTCGCCCAACAGACCTTTCGCACGCACCCAATACGTCCCCGCGGCAAATGCCTCGCCCTCGGCCATTGCCGTGCCCGGAGCGCCGTCCGCGTCGTGCACAAACTCGAGCTGGGCGGTGCAGGCGTCGGTTTCGAGCTTGCCCTCGAGTGATGCCGCAATCTTGGCGCGCACGTCTTCGCCGGCCTTAAGGCCTTCGAGTCCCTCAAAATGGGGCGTCAGCGCGAGCGGATCGATATCGATGGGCACGAAGCCCTGCAGTCCTGTAGCGGTCTCGTTGCCCAGGGCGTCGACATCCACGTATTCGATGGCAAACGCGCTGCCAGAAGCGGCCACGTTGAGTACGTTGCTGCTGTTAACGAGGCGGAAACGGCCCTCGCCAACGGTCTTGCCATCCTGGAATGAGGCATCGCTCAGCGAGTCGCCGTACGTCATGCGCATGCGGGTCGGGAGATAGTACGGGAGATAGTACGAAGCCGTCTGCTTGTGCTCCGTATCGTAATTGCGCTGGTAGATGCTCCGGGCCAGCGCCGCATCAACAAAGTCGGATGCGATGATGCCAATGTGCTTGAGGTAATCTGACTTTGTATCCTCGATGCCGCTGGGATTGATGTACGGGCTCTTATACAGATGCTCGTTGACTACTCGTGCCGAGGTAAAAGGATTGCCTCCGTGCGACAAGCCCGTGCAGCTGGTGTAGTTGATAGACCAGCAACGCTCCAGGACTTTCTCCTTGGCCCCGTTATCGTCTTCGACATCTACCTCGTTGCGCGTGCGCCCGGTCGTTTCCTTCAGCGCATTATCGACCCAGCTGAGCTTGTCGGTTCCCGTGAGTTTGTACTTGTCCTGGGCGTATACCTTGGTGCAATAGGGCTCTTTGTCGCCTGTTTCCCCCGCGGCTTCAAAGCCCCGCGCGTCTTGGACGAGACACATGGAACTGCTGTCGGTGTGCGCTGCGATTTTGTTATCCCATCCGGTGAGGTCGAGTCCCCACGTGTGGCCGCTTACGCTGTCGCCGTCGAGTCCAAATCGACGTAGCAGGACGATCTTTCCGCGCACCTCGCCCAGTGTGGGAACGCGGCTCGACGTATAGAACAGTTTGGGGTTGTCGTCCAAAACCTTGGCGAAAGCCGTCGTAACACTTTCGTCGGTAGCCTCGTCGTTGCCTCGTGATACAAGCATGATGAGCGCTTCTGTCGGGTTTTCGTTCAAAAACGTTTTGAAGTAGCCTATGACATCGGAAAGATGCAAAAAGTACGCGTCTTTTTTGAGCAGGTAGTACATCCCATGGTCGATGCCAGGGTTGTCGCCCTTTCCGAGCCGGATATCAAAATAGCGAATGCCTTCGAGCAACTGCGTGGGAATGTAATCCTGCTGGCATTTTACTTGCGAGGATTGGGGCTCAGTGTCGTTGTCCACGCTGCAGGTGCCCGAATCGTGCGTGCCCGGGATGCTCAGCTCGTCGAGGAACTTGTTGTCCTCGACGTATTTCATCCAACATGGTCCGTCGACGTAGCTGCTGTACGTAATCCAGTCGAGGCTGCTAACCGTGGCATCGTTCTTTTTCATGTCGTAACCGATAAGTTCGAGCTCCCACGGAATGCTCTTACTCTTACTCTTATGACAGATCTTATTGTTGTCCTGGTCTTCGCCGTTCGATTCTATTGCCAGGTACTTAATGTCTTTTTTCTCGGTTTCTTTCTCGACCGTGCGGTCTCGGATGATATAGGTTCCGTTTGATTGACGCTCGAACGCAAAAGAGCGGCTGGGCTTGCCGTCATGCTCGCCACTCCATACGTGGATGACCTTTCCGTCTTTGTCCGAGTCGCCATCGACCGACCAAATGCTGTAGCCCGTCTTTTTATGCTCTTCGAAATTGAGCAAGGTGCGGATAGCATACCAGTTTGTATCGTCATTCTTGGTCGTTACGTTCTCAAGGATGAGCTTGCTGGATGTGCCGTCATTAAACAGATGGCAGACGTTGCCGATGACGTTGCCGTCTTCGTTAACGCTTGCGGTACGAAAATAGCCCGCGGGGCGAAGGCGAATGACGAACTTGTCGAGGCTGGCCGCCGGTGTGGGCGTGTCTTCTGCAAATGCCGCGCGCATGGGAAGGCCCAATGCCGCGGTTTCGGGCAGGCTTGCAAGTGGCGACAACGCCGCGAGTCCAAGGCCCAACGTAAATGCTCGGCGGCTGATGGCGTGGTGTTCGGTCATAACTTCTCCATTCGTAGAGTGCGGTTATGCGATAGTTTTGGTCACTATACTGCTCAGATGTTTAAAGATGCTGGTTTAATTGTCTGCGCGGCGCAATAAATCGGCGGGCGGACGTGTTGGGGTGCTTGTCGTTTTCGTACTGTTGCTACATTTGGAGCGGTTCCGGCGTCCGGCATCCTCGCGTTCGTTGGCTACCGGCATAAGAAAGGGAGGGTCGGTTTACCGGCCCTCCCTGGGTACGAAGCGCTGGGGTACCGTCGCTTGTTTGCACTGCGCCCGTGTTTCCCGCTGCGCTCGCCAGTCGCTTAACGCTTGATCTCGATATCGTCGAGCTTGACGTCCATGGCCTCGGTCTTGGCCTCGGCGATGTCATCGGCAAATTCCAGGGACTTCATCATGGTCTCGACGGCGTCCTTGTGCTCTTCGACGTTGTCGATGCGCACATACACGCTGCCACCGTCAACGTCGGTGAAGTACTCGGTCGTCACGCCGCCCGAGTGCGTAAAGTAGGCGCTGCGCCAGGTCTTGCCGTTGTACTTAACGGGATCGCTCTCGGTCCATCCGGAGTTGGCCTTCCACTTTGCCTCGTAGTCGAACAGTTCATCGGCGTTCTTGTCAGAGTCGAAGACGGGGATGAAGCGATCGCTGGCGTGCTCGCTCTCGGTGAACTTAAACTGGGCCCTGTCGGCGGTGTCGCCTGCGACGTCGGTGATCTCGACGCCCTCGGGGACCTCGACCTTAAACCAAATGAAGTCGGTCCTCATATCCACGGCTGGCTTTTCTGCTCCACCGCCACCGCCACTTCCGGTAGCGCCGCCGCTGCCACCGCAGCCCACCAGGGCAACTGCGGCAAAGAGGCTTATGCAGAGGGTGAGAATCGCAAAGGCCTTCTTTTTCATGGTCGTGTCCTCCTCGATCTGTAACCGCCCACGGATTACCTGCCTTTACTGTACGCGTGGACGGCTCGCTAGGGTGGGCCATGTGTCCCATTCTGGGGGCTGGAATTGCGCCGACAAGTGGCAATATGTGCGGTCGCAAAAGAGGGGAGGGCCGATGCTGTCGGCCCTCCCCGGGTTGGGCGCCCGTTGTTTTAATGGGGCGCATGTGCGCGGGTGCGCGTAGGCGCGTGCGGGTGTCCCGTTACTTGATCTCGATGCTCGAAATCTCGACTTCGCGTGCCTCGGAAACTGCCTCTTCCATGTCATCGGGGAACTCGATGGAGTTGAGGAGTGCCTCGGCTTCTTTCTTGTGCTGGTCGAAGTTCGAGATGAGGACGTAGACGCTTCCCGGCTCAACATCGGTAAAAAGCATGGTTGAGATGCCGCTGTTGTCCTTGTATGTTCCGACGAGCCACGTCCTGCCGTTATACTCGACGGACCCGCCATCCTTCCACTGGAACGTATCCCCCTTCTTTTCCGCCTGGTCGGCGTGGGATTCCTCGGCCGTCAGCGCTTTTTTCCAAACGGGGATAAAGCGATCGGCCGAGGCGTTCTCGTCTTCGGGGAAGGTGAGCTGGACCCTGTCGGCATTCTTGCCGGCAGAGTCGCTTACGCCGACGCCCTCGGGCATCTCGACCTTAAACCAGATGTAGTCGGTCTTCTTGGCGACGGGGGCCTTTTCCTTGCTCTCGCTCTTGGGGGCGCTGCCGCCGCCCGATGCGCTCCCGCCGCAGCCCACAAGGGCGAGCGCGGCAAAGAGGGCGATGCAAAGGGAAAGGATTGATAGGGTCTTTTTCATCATGGTGGCGTCCTCCTTGTCTGCTGATGACATCACGGCGCCGCATGCTGTTGGGGTACTGATTGCGCTGGCGGCGGATGTCTCTGTGTACTGTGCGACTTATGCCTCCGTTCATCGCTTGTGGCCGTTGCGCGGCCGTTCCCCAACGGGTTCCTTACTTATAGATATGCCCCAGCTTGTGCTGCTCGGGAGTCTCGAAAGGTGGGCCATGTGTCCCATGTTTGCGTTGGCATGGCCTATCGTGTGCCATAGAAATCCGCGATGGCCAGGTGCGCTGACGCTCGCGTACTTATGGGCTAGACTTAGCACCATTACGTGATCGATGCGGTCGGCCGACGTCGGCCGCCCGACCGATATATATGACTTGAAGGTGCGTGTGCGTATGAGCCAAGAGATGATGGATAAAACCTGTCGCGGTTTTGCCGAGGCGCTGGCCGCGCGCGAGCCAGTTCCCGGTGGTGGCAGCGCGAGCGCTTTTGTGGGCGCGCTGGGCGCCTCGCTGTGCGGAATGGTTGCCCGCTACGGTGCGACCAATCCCGCGCTTGCTGATCGTGCGGATGACCTGACGCGTGCGTTTGCCCAGGCAGACGAGTTGGCGCAGGAGCTTGTGGGTCTGGTCGCCGAGGACGTTCGTGCGTACGGCCAGGTGTCCGCTGCGTACGGTATTCCGCGTGAGGACCCGGCCCGACCGGCTGCGATTCAGGATGCGCTGCATGTGGCCGCTATGCCGCCGTATCGCATTATGGATGCCTGCGGGCGCGCACTGGCGCTGCTCGAGGACATGGCCGACAAGGGTTCGCGTCAGCTGCTGTCCGATGTGGCGTGCGGCGCCGTATTCTGCCGCGCCGCCATGCAGGGCGCGAGCTTGACGCTCTTTGCGAACACCACGTCTATGAAGGATCGTGCACGCGCCGAGGAGCTCGAGACGGCGTGTGATGAGTTGCTCGACACATGGTTGCCGCGCGCCGATGCGCTGGCGCGCCGCGCCTCCGACGCTGCAAGAAAGAGGGGATAGCCATGGCTGAGCTACTGAAGGGTGCTCCCGTCGCCCGCGCTTTGACTGAGGAGCTCGCTGCCCGCTGCGCTGCGCTGCGCGAACGCGGTGTTGTTCCGACGCTTGCTATCGTGCGTGTGGGTGAACGCGAGGACGACCTATCCTACGAGCGCGGCGCCCTTAAACGCTGCGAAAAGGTTGGCATCGAGGCGCGTCGCGTGTTGCTTCCTGCCGGTGTTTCGCAAGACGAGCTGTTGACGGCCATCGAGGACATCAATGCCGACTCGGCTGTTCATGGCTGTCTGATGTTTCGCCCGCTGCCCGCCGGCCTTGACGAGAACGCCGTCGCCGCAGCGCTCGATCCCGCCAAGGACGTTGACTCCATGACGCCGGCTTCGCTGCTCACCACGCTTTCGGGGCGCGGCGAGGGTTTTGCCCCCTGCACAGCTGAAGCCGTGCTTGCTTTGCTGGATCATTACGGCGTTGAGCTGGACGGCGCCAAAGTTGCCGTGGTCGGACGCTCACTGGTAATTGGCCGCCCCGTTGCCGCCATGCTTACGGCGCGCAACGCAACCGTGACGACGTGCCATACGCATACGCGCGATCTTGCCGCCGAGTGCTGTGCTGCTGACATTGTGGTTGCCGCCGTTGGACGCGCGCGCACGATTGGCGTGGATGCCGTTCGCGAGGACCAGACGATCATTGATGTGGGCATTAACTGGGATGAGGACGCTGGCAAGCTGGTGGGTGACGTCGATTTTGTTGCCGCGGAGCCGGTTGTTGGTGCCATCACCCCCGTGCCGGGCGGCGTGGGCGCCGTGACAACGGCGATTCTCGCCAAGCACGTGATCGAGGCGGCCGAACGCGCGGTAAAATAGGCGTTTGGAGGACGTTTAGGGGGTTGGTTAGATACCCCGTGGCCAGAAAATGCCAAATATGAGTACTGTTGTCTCGTTGGTTACATATTTTTGAGACTGTTGGGACTCCCTAATGATAGTGAATATCGTTAGGGAGTCTCTTTTATTGGACCTATGGGGAATTACTTTGCACAACATTTGGACACGTGGGGATTTTTAGTGCCCAGTCTAGTTGAATTTGCTGCCACTAAATTTGTGACAGTACTCATATTTGGCATTTTTTGACCACGGGGGCTGCCGAGGCCGTGGTTTCGCCCTTTCTGCGCCGAAGCGATACACTGTTGCCGTTTGATTTCTTCGCTCAAGGAGGATGCGCATGCCGTGCACAACGATTCTGGTCGGTAAAAACGCAAGCTACGACGGGTCGACCCTGGTCGCGCGTAACGAGGACTCGTCCAACGGGGTATTTGAGCCCAAGCGCATGCGCGTAGTGCATCCCGACGAGCAGCCGCGTGTCTACACGAGCGTCCTGAGCCACCTGACCGTTGAGCTGCCCGATAACCCCATGCGCTATACGAGCGTCCCCGATGTTGTCCCGGGCCACGGTATCTGGGCCGAGGCCGGTTTCAACGAGCTCAATGTTGGCATGTCCGCAACCGAGACGCTTACCACCAACGAGCGCGTCCGCGGCGCCGATCCGCTCGTGGACTACGTGCCCGCCAAGGGCAACGAGGGTGAGGACGGCTATGTGCCGGCGCAGCCCGGTGGCCTGGGCGAGGAGGACATGGTGACCCTGGTGCTGCCGTATGCCAAGTCCGCCCGCGACGGCGTGCGTATCTTGGGCGACCTGCTCGAGCGCTACGGCACTTACGAGAACAACGGCATCGCCTTTAGCGACGTGGACGAGATCTGGTGGCTCGAGACCATCGGCGGTCACCACTGGATCGCCAAGCGCGTGCCTGACGACGCCTATGTGACCATGCCCAACCAGCTGGGCATCGACAGCTTTGACCTGGATGACGCCGAGGGCGCCCAGGCCGACCATATGTGCTCCGCCGACCTGCGCGCCTGGATGGCCGAGTGGCATCTGGACCTGACGCTGGGCGTCGAGAGCGACGGCCCGGCTGCCGTCTTTAACCCGCGCGAGGCCTTTGGCTCGCACAGCGACAGCGACCATGTCTACAACACGCCGCGCGCCTGGTACATGCAGCGCTGCCTCAACCCCAGCGACGTGTGGGATGGTCCCGACGCCGACTACACGCCCGAGAGCGATGACATCCCCTGGAGCCGTGTGCCCGAGCGCAAGGTGACCATCGAGGACATTAAGTACGTACTCTCGAGCCACTACCAGGGCACGGAGTACGACTGCTACGGCAGCAAGGGTACGCCCGCCACGCGCGGCGCCTATCGCCCCATCGGCATCAACCGCAACAGCCAGCTTTCCGTGTTGCAGCTGCGCCCCTATGCGCAGCCGGCCTACCGCGCCGTGCAATGGATGGCGTTTGGCTCCAACTCGTTTAACGCGCTCGTGCCGCTGTACGCCAATGTCGAGACCATGCCCGAGTACTATGCCGACACGCAGTCTCGCGTGACGTCCGAAAACTTCTACTGGGCCAACCGCCTGATCGGCGCGCTGGCCGACGTCCGTTTTCATGAGTGCGGCCGCGCCGTGGAGGACTACCAGGAGAAGGTCGGTGGCATGGGCCACAAGCAGATCCATGACGTCGACGCTGCCGTAGCCGCTCTGCCCGAGGTCGAGGTGCCTGCCGAGCTTGCACGCGCCAACGAGGCCTTTGCCGAGCGTGTTCGCGTGGAGACCGATGCCCTGCTGGGCAAGGTGCTTTACACCACGAGCTGCGCCATGAAGAACTCTTTCGCGATGAATGACAACGTGAGGTAGGGATTTCCCGTCGATCGAATAGCGCTAAAACGCTTTGTCGCTTTCGCTCAATCTTGGGTACAAGAACGCCAATGCAGTTGTTTGTGATTGGAGATAACCATGGTTATGAAACTCGATCAGCTTGTTAACGGCGCCATTAACGTGGGCTTTGGCGCTGCCGCCGTTGCTGTCGAAGGCGGCAAGAAGGTCCTCGACGACCTTAACACCAAGGGCGAGCAGGTCCGCAAGGACACCACCACCCCCGATATCGCCCGCAGTGTGTCCGACATGTTCGAGCAGGCCGGCGGTACCATCTCCGATCTGACCGAGCGCTTGGGCATGCAGGGCGAGACCGCGGCCCAGCGCGTGCTTGACGAGCTCATCCTTGCCCGGGTCCGCGTCATGACCGCCCCCGAGCGCACGGCCTTCCTGGCCCATGTGCGCGACATCGTCGATTCGGTCGAGGACAACGTGACCTCGGTGCCCGTCGAGTCCGTTGAGCCCGACGATGCGAAGGATACCGAAGAGGCCGAGTAGCAGCGCAGATGGCAGATTCCACCACCGATTACAACAATCTAGATCCTTTGGGTGACGAGGCGGCGGTTGTCGATGAGGTCGATGCCGCCGTCTCGGGCGCTCGCAAAAAGCCGCGCGCTGTCGATATGGTGCCCGAAGAGCCCGACGCGATGGCGCCGGACGAGGAATACCAGCTCACGCCGGCGGGTCGTCGCGAACGCATCGGGCAGATTGTTCGCTTGGTCAAAAAGTACCGTGTGTGGGATAACCTCACGCCGGTTCGCTTGCGCCGCCTGCTCGAGGAGCTCGGCCCCATGTTCGTCAAGATGGGGCAGATTCTGGCCAACCGGTCCGAGATTCTGCCGCAGCGCTTTTGCGATGAGCTGCGCCGTCTGCGTTCCGACGTGGAGCCGGTGCCCTACGAGGTAGTGCTCCGCTGCTTGGAAGAGGAATACGGCCTGCGCCTGGGGGAGATGTTCGATGCGATCGACCCCAATCCGCTTGGTAGCGCATCGCTCGCGCAGGTGCACCGCGCCCGCCTGGTGACCGGCGAGGACGTGGCCGTTAAGGTGCAGCGCCCCGGTGCGCAGCAGGTTATGGCACAGGACATCGATATCATCCGCTCGGTGGTGCGTATCGTTTCCAAGTTCGTCAACACCGATCAATTCGTTGATCTGCACGGCGTAGTCGAGGAGTTGTGGACCTCGTTTCGCGAGGAGACCAACTTTTTGGCCGAGGCCAAAAACCTCAACGACTTCTACGAGTTCCATAAGAGCGTTCATGGCGTGACGTGCCCTAAATCCTATCTGGACCTGTGCACCGAGCACGTGGTGGTTATGGACTACGTCGACGGCATTTCGATCGCCGATCCCGAACGCTTGGTGGCCGAGGGCTATGACTTGGAAAAGATCGGTGCCGCGATTGTCGAGGACTACTCTACGCAGGTGCTCGATGACGGTTTTTTCCATGCCGACCCGCATGCGGGAAACATCATTCTCAAGGACGGCATCGTCTACTTTATCGACTTGGGCATGGTCGGACGCATGTCGAGTCACGATCGCGGTATCGTCAAGGACATGATTTTCGCCGTGGCCGAGGGTGACGTGCCCAAGCTCAAGGATTCGCTCATGCGCTTTGCCGTGACGCGCGGCGATTCGGCCGAGCTTGACCATTCGGCCTTTTTGTCCGACTTGGACTTTATTGTTGCCGACTTTGCCGGGCTCGACCTTAAAGACCTGGATATCGGCGAGTTTTTGACTTCGCTGTTAAACCTCGCGCGCAAAAATGACGTTGAGCTGCCGAGCGTGGTGACGATGTTCGCCCGCGGCATGGTGACGCTCGAGGGCCTGTTGACCGAGTACATGCCCAACGTCAACATGATCCAGATCATCCAGACGCACATCAAAAACGAGAAGAGCACCTACGCCCGCATGCGCGAGATGAGCCGCGATCTTGCCGCGAGCAGCTATCGCGCGGCAAAAGGCTCGCTCGAGGCGGCCGAGTATCTGGGCTTGGCTTCGCGTATGCTTACGCGCGGCCAGCTTAAGGTAAACACGCAGATCATGAGCAGCGATAAGGCGCTGCGACAGCTGGGCGGAATTATCGACCGCATGTCGATGGCTATCGTTATCGCCGGCCTGTTTATCGGTTCGTCGGTGGTGTACTACGCACGCATCGAGCCGGTTGTGTTTGGTATCCCAGTCATTGGCTTTATGGGCTACGTGAGCGCGCTGGTGCTGGCGCTTATGCTGGGTCGCAATATCTGGCTCAACAGTCACGGCGGCAAGCACTAGAGGCTGCGGCCGTCACCGCATTTTCCTATCGCAAACAATAGCTTTTACCTTGGGCTTCGCCTGCGTGCGAGGCCCTTTTGCGTGATAGCATATTGACGGTTTTAATCGATGGCCTAGATGGTGGTGCGGAGACGCACGAATGCGCGGTTTTCCTGCGCGTTTGGGAGAATCGGGGTGCAAGTCCCCGGCTGTACCAGTAACCGTAATTCCTCTTGGCTCGGGATGTTCGCGTCGCAGATCGGACGGCGCGCCCGAGTCGTTAAGGTTAAGTCGGATCGCCTCCCATCTTGCATGCGGCTGCGGCGTATGCCGCCGGTGTGCATAGGGCTCTGGAGGGAAGGGGGACCCCGATGGGGGAACTCGAGCGCAACATGCGCGATGACGTGGGGCAGCTTCAAGGCAACGCTCCAAGAACAGACAGTAGGAGACAAATGGATATGTTTGAGGACGAGTGCCAGCGTGCCTCGCTTCGTCGCCGTGGCGTAATCGCGCGCGGCGTGGCAAAGCGCTGCCTGGTGGCATTCCTGGCCTTCGCGATGGCCTTTGGCACCACGCCGGCTCAGCTGTGGGCCGAGGGTGCCGAGGGCATTACCGACGCTGTGGCTCAGGCTACGACGCCAGGCGAGGACGCAGCGCTTGCGGGCGGTACCGCTGAGCAGAGCGGCGCCGAGGTTTCGGATTCCGGGAGCGCGCCTGCAGCTAGTGCCGTCACTACAGAGGCAGCAACTGGCGACGAAGGCTCGGCGACGGGGGAGAGCCCTGCCACGAGCGAGCGGTCTTCGACGGCATCCGCTGGCCAAGCAGGATCTGCCGCCGCGGCTGCCGTCCAGACAGAGAACCCGACAGAAACTGGCGATGTCGTCAAGAAGCAAATCGAGGTCTCGTTCTCGATTATCGGCACCGATGCCGACGGCAAGGCTCAGACCTGGGTGGCGCCTACGCAGCTCAAGCTCGACGAGGGCGCGACGGCTGCGGATGCCTTCATTAAGCTGCAGGAGAAGACGGGCTTCAAGGCGAAGTACGATCCGAACACGGCATACGGTTTCTACCTCGAAAGCATCACCTCCCCGAGCGATGGCCGCACGCTTGCCTACGATCCGGCGACTCATGCCTACTGGCAGCTGTTCGTCGACGGCGCGTCTTCCTCGGTTGGCGCGAGCAGCGTCAAACTCACCCAGGGGCAGAAGATTGAGTTTGCCTTTACGGGTGGTAGCGCGTCCCCTGTCGTTAAGGACCAGCTTGCTGCGAATGTGACCGTCATTGGTCGCGATGCCCAGGGCAAGACTCAGACCTGGGTCGACAACGCGCAGTATGTGGTGACGTCCGGTTCGAGCGCGCTTGATCTTACGAAGGTCGCGCTTGAGGCGAATGATATTGACGCCGTTGCTGCGGGCTCCTTCATTCTGAGCCTTAAGTACAACGGTGTTGAGCTGGGTACGCCCCAAGATTATTCGACCTATTGGCAGCTGTTTATCAACGGCAAGTCGAGTGACTATACGGCGGACAATGTCACCATCCATGCTGGCGATACCGTCACGTGGTTCTACGGTGGCTGGGGCGACCAGTTGCCGTCCGATTCTGTCCATGCTTCCGTTCAGGTGCTTGGCAAGGACAAGGACGGCAAGCAGCAGGTTTGGGCTTCGACGGGTCAGACGAGTCTCAAGGCAGGCTCCACTGCCAAGGATCTCCTTGAGCAGGTCGGCCTTACTCTCGATGCTGGCGAATCGTCTTGGGGCTGGTTCCTCAACGGCATTTATTCGCCCTTCGATGGTAAGTCCTATTGTGGCTATGATGCTGCGACCAATAGCTATTGGCGCTTCTACGTAAATGGCAAGTTCGCCGACGTTGGCGCCGGTGCCTACAAGCTCCAAGAGGGTGACGCCGTCACCTTTATGTATGGTGCTGACGCCGATGCCCTTCCTGGCCAGGTGCTTGGATCCGCCGATGTTATCGGTCCCGATGTCAACGGGAACAATACGCGTTGGGGCACTGCAAGCAATGTTTCTCTGCCCGAAGGCTCCACGGCCCAGAACCTTATTGAGGCAGTTCTGAAGGCCAAGGGCGTTGCGTACAACGGCTCCCAGAGTGGTGAGTACTGGTTCCTGAATTCCATTACTTCGCCGTTCGATCACAAGCCGTATGGTTGGGATGCTGCGACCAATAAATATTGGCATCTGTATATCAACGGAGAGCCCTCCTTACTCTGCGCCAATCAGATTACGCTCAAGAGCGGCGATAAGGTCACGCTTGCCTATACCACCGATAATTCGCCCATGCCCGATCCCGACAAGATTGTCGTGGATCCGAGTGCGACGACTCCTGATTGGGATGCCGAGTGGGCCGGCTACGGCAACAGTGGCAACGGTTCGACCGTAACGGATGCCAAGACGCCTGCGCAGGCCGCCGGTCTTAAGTGGGCCTTCGATTGGAAGGCCGAGTCTGGTCAGCAGTATGCCAACTGCAGCGAGCCTGTCATTGCTAACGGCTTTGTGTACATCGCGACCGAGAACGAGCTCATTAAGATCGATTCGTCCACGGGCAAAAAGGTTGCCTCTGCGCCGCTTGCCTCCAAGGTGAGCTATACCTCTCGTCCGATCTATACCAATGGCCTTATCATCGTTCCGCTCAACGGCGGTGCGGTCCAGGCGATTACTGCAGACAAGCTGATCTGCAAGTGGCTGACGCCTGGTTTGACGGACTTGACGCAGAGCTCCTGCACCGTCGTTTCGGACGGCGAGTACGTCTATGTAGGTACGGTCGATATTTCGTATGACGAGAACTACAACGCGACCTACGGCAACGGCTCCTTTGCGCGCATTAAGATTGCCACGGGCGAAGTTTCTTGGCAGAACATCGACCCTGCCGAGGGCTATTACTGGACTGGTGCGGCTTTGACGGATAAGTATGCCATCGTTCCTACGAGCGCGGGCACGCTTAAGTGCATTGATAAGACGACGGGCGATGTTGTTTCGACCATGAAGCTCGGTGCTCTCGCGAACGCCGACTGTGTCGCCGATCCGTCCAATGGTTCGACCTTCTATCAGATGACGCACGATGGAAAGCTCCATGTGATTTCGCTTTCGGCGAAGGGCGTACTGAGCGAGCGGAAGACGGTCGACCTGGGCCTTACGAATAATCTGAGCGCACCGGCGGTGGCTGGCGAAAACTTGATTGTCGGCGGACAGACGGCTACTGGCTCTGCTCTGGCTCTCTATAATCTGAAGACCGGTAAGACCACGATGGTCACCGCTGCTGACGGTAAAGAACTTCCGGCCGGATTTAACGGTATTGCTGCTACTCCGCTGGTGAGTGTTCAGGGCGGCAAGACCTATGTGTACTTTACCGTTAACAGCGCGGATAGCAAGGATTACGTCAACTACTCTGCTGGTGGTGGCGTGTATCGCTATACACTCGGCGATGCAGAGGCGACGCAGATTTATGATGCGGCTGGCCATTACCAGCACTGCGACTCTCCGGTCATTGCCGATGCATCTGGCAACCTGTACTACATCAATGACTCAGGCACGCTGTTCAAGCTGGGGGCCGTTGAGTCTTGGACGGTTGCCTTTAATTCCAACGGCGGGTCTGCTTGCGACACTAAGTTTGTTGCTACGGCCGATGGCAAGCTGGTCAAGCCGGCCGATCCGACACGCGATGGCTACACTTTCGGCGGTTGGTATACCGATGAAGCCTGCACGCGGGCGTATGACTTCGCCACGCCGGTGACGGCCGATCTGACGCTGTATGCCAAGTGGACCAAGAATGCCACCAACCCTGGCGGTAATGGCGGTTCTGGCACTAATGGTGGCAACGGTGGCGTTGGTTCGAATGGCGGCGGCGGTTCTAGTACCGGTACTGATTCCGGCACTGGCGCTGGCGCGGGTTCTGGCTCCGGCTCGAAGGGCGGCGCTATTGCCCCGGGCAAGAAGCCGGTGACCAAGACGACGGTGTCGACCAAGACCGAGACCAAGGACAGCAAGTCCGACAAGAAGTCCGACAAGAAGTCTGACAACAAGTCTGACAAGAAGGACAGCAAGTCCGACAAGAAGTCCGATTCCAAGTCCGATACGGGTGCTGCTTCCACGACCACTGCTAAGAAGCCCTCTGGTGCTTCCGAGCAGGAGACTGGCACCAATCCGCTCGCCATTGTTGGCGTTGCCGCCGGCGTCATCGGACTCGCTATCGTCGGCGTGTTCGTGTTCACCAAACGTCGGTAGGTGAGGGCTGTGTCCAATAAATCCAAGGACGCTGACCCCAAGCAACCAGATTCCTCGTTCATTCAGTTCGACGATGCAAAGCAACAGGGCGCCGCTTCGGCGGCGTCCGCCTCTCGTCGCAAGGCGCTCCTTGGCGTTCTTGCTGCCGCGTGCACCATTCTGATCGTCGTCTCGCTGGGCTTCGTCCATCCTTCCGAGAGCGGCGCCTGGTCCATTGACTGGATCGTTCAGACCGTGACGGGGGAGAGCGTCGTCGCCAAGGACACCAAGGGGTCTGGCTCGTCTGCCGCTTCGGGCGAGGCCAGTTCCAAGGATTCCAAATCTTCGAATGATGCAAAAGACGAGCCCAAGGGTTCGAACGACGCCAAGGACGATTCCGAGTCTTCAAACAAGGAATCGGACAAAAACTCGGATAGCAAGAAGTCCGATGGTCAGGACAGCAAGAGGTCTGGCGATAAATCCGCTGCCCAAAATACGGGAGCCGGTGATACTTCCAATGTGTCTGGCGGTGCTTCTTCGGGCGGCGGTCAGTCGTCTGATGGAGCCTCACCCTCTAATGGCGGAAGCGCTTCCTCGGACGGCCAGGGCGGCTCGCAGGAGTCCAACTACGTTACGGTGACGGTTTCGGTCACATCGAGCGCTGTGGGCAATCCTGTGTCCTCTGGTGGCACCTTTACCTTTAACGAAGGCGCTACCGTTTACGATGCCCTGTGCGCGCTAGGCCTTTCTGTCAACGCACACGGCTCGTCGTACGGCACGTATGTTTCCGCGATTGGTGGTTTGGCCGAGAAACAGTACGGCGGCACGAGCGGGTGGATGTACTCCGTCAACGGCACAACGCCCATGACGGCCTGTAGTAACTACGTTCTCTCAAACGGCGACAACGTAGTCTGGTATTACGTTACAGGCTAGAGGCCTCGACATAGCGCGTCAGACGGGCGGTTCGGACAAACATCCGGGCCGCCCGTTTTTAACGCGAATTGGACTGGGTCGCCGGGTCTCTCGGCAAACAAAAAACCGGTTGGAATGGGAATTCCAACCGGTTATACATTCAAGCAAATAGTGAATCGACTACGACCGTGCGCCCTCGAGGAAGAAGCGGCGGCTGAAGTAGTTGTACCAGGTGACGAGGAACGTGGCGATGGCCTTCATGGCCTGGTAGCCGATGCTCAAAAACGTGACGCCCACAAACATGTACAGGTCGTTGAGGCCCAGGCCGATCACCGACAGGATGGTGAAGATCGTGAACTCGCGCTTGCGGCTCATGCCCTCGCGGTGGTCGAACACGTACTTCATGCTGAGCCAGTAGTTGACCACGACGGACGTGATAAACGAAACCGTGGTGCTCATCAAAAAGTCGAGGTGGAACAGCTCGACGAGCGCAATGAGCATGCCCCAGTCGATGCCAAAGGAGATAAGACCCACGACGGCAAACTTGAGGAACTGCTTGGTATGAGGTTGTGCCAGCGCCTTGCGCACGTAATCACATCCAATGCGTTGATGAATCGAGCAGAGGATACTTTAGAGCTTTTACAAGGGAAACGTAAGGTCTTTGCCAAGAACTATATGAACTCGCCAAATTTTCAAGAGCTAATCCGCAAACGTTGAAAATTTGCCCGTAAACGAGCGACACCCACGGACGATACTGCGCTGAGTGCGCGTCGTCCGTGGGCGCCGTAATGCTGCAGGGGTTTCGAGCTATTTTGTCTCGTCGCCCTCCAGGAAGATTTTTCGGGTCACAAAGTTGTAGACCATGACGAGCGCGGTGGCGCAGATCTTGGCGATATTGGCCTCGAGTCCCAGGCCGGCGTTGAGCGCCAGCACGATGCCGTCGTTGAGCACCAAACCGATCACGGACAGCACGACAAAGATGATGAACTCGCGGCGGCTCATGCCTTCCTTGTGCGCAAACACGTACTTCATGCTTGCGAGGTAGTTAAAGATGAGTGAGATGATAAAGCCGCTGGTGTTGGCGATTAGGATGTTGAGGCCCAGACCGTAGTGGAGCAGATTCATAATGCCAAAGTCGATAACCGTGGCAATGACACCGACGACGCCAAATTTCATGATCTGCGCAAGGAGCTTTTGCATGGTACCTGCCTTAAGCTGGCGCCGAAGCGCCGCGGGGATGACAAACTCAGCAAGTTTAGCCAATCCCCGCGGGTGGTGCTAGGCGCGCTCCTCGATAGCACCGTTTCTATATGCATCGAGCAGCTGACGCAGGTCTTGGATTTGGCTGCGGATCTTGGCGCCAGTATCGGTGTCGCTCACCATGCGGCGACGGTCCGCTTGGTCAAAACGGTTGGTCTCGCTTTCGATGTCCACGTTGCGCGTGAGTGCCTCGGCAACCGTCGTAAAGGCCCGGTGCGACTTGAGGCGGCAGCCGCGCGAGCTCGAGATGAGCGTATAGCCGGCGATGCCCGTCTTGGGATGGTAAGCGCGGCAGAAGCCGCCATCGATGACCAGCAGCTTGCCCTCGGCGCGGATGGGCTGCTCGCCCTTGGTGGTTTTAACGGGCGTGTGGCCGTTGATGATGTGGCCGGTCGGCGAACATGCCATGGGGGCAACGCCGAACTCGCGCATGATGTCGTCGCAGACCGAGGGCGACTTGGTAAGCGTAAAGTACGGGTCCATCGGCTCGACCCACGTGCTCTTGTCGGCGATGTAGGCGCGCTCGAACGTGCGCACCAGGCGTCCGCTGGCGGGTGAGTTAAAGCCGATCCACAGGTACCACATCCAGTCGAGAGCCTCGCGGTCGCCCTCGCGCCAGGCGCGGCGGGCAATGCGGTCGCAAAAATCGAGATAATCGCGGCCGGCGTGCCAGGTACCCAGGCAGTTCATGCTGCTAAAGGTACCATCTTCGTTGAGCGGCACGCAGCCATGGAACAGTAGGTTGCCGTTGGTGACCTTGTACATCGAGCCGTGGGTGTAGAGGAAATCGATATGGCGATGCAGGTGATCGGCGGTGACAAACTCGGACACGAGCTTGTCGATGATGTGTTGCTCCTGGGACGTGAGCGTGTAGGGGTCCGCCGGATCGACGGTGGGGAAGTCGTTGGTCGTGAGCGGCCACACGCTGCCGTCGGCAAGCGTGACTGTGCCGGCGCCGTGATCGATCTTGTCGAGCAGCAGGCGGTCGGCCATATCGAACTCGGGGTGGCGCTGGATAATCTGGCCCTCGAGCTTAAAGAGCAGGACGTTGACGGCTTTAATCAGCGGGGTGATGGGCTCGCCGGCGGTATAGGTGGCATCGGCAAAGGCGACGAGCTCGCGCAGCGAGATGCCGTAGTCGTTCTCGAGGATCTCGTAATTGTCGTAGCGCAGGTTGTTACGCAGCACCGTGGCGATGCAGGCGGGCTCGCCGGCAGCGGCGCCCATCCACAGTAGGTCGTGGTTGCCCCACTGAATGTCGAGCGAATGGTAGGTGAGCAGGCGGTCCATAATCTTGGCAGCGCCGCCGCCACGGTCGAAGATATCGCCCACTAGGTGCAGGTGGTCGACGGCCAGGCGCTTGATGAGCGAGGCGAGCGACTCGATAAAGTCGTCGGCGCTGGCGGTCTCCAAGATGGATTCGATAATGCGCTCGTGATAGCGCACACGATAGTTGTTCTCGTCCGGATGCGTGTGCAGCAACTCGTCGATGATGTAGGCGTAATCGCGCGGGATGGCCTTACGCACCTTGGAGCGGGTGTAGCGGCTCGAAAGGGAGCGGGCAACCATGATGAGCTGGTCGAGCATTGTCTTGTACCAGGTGGGGGAGTCCTCGTGCTGGCTGCGGGCCAGCTCGATCTTCTCGCGCGGGTAGTAGATGAGCGTGCACAGCTCGCCCTTTTCGTCGAAGGTGAGCGTGTCGCCAAAGATTTCGTCGACATGTTCGCGCACGACGCCCGAGCAGTTGTTGAGGATGTGCATAAAGGCTTCGTACTCGCCATGCACGTCGCTCATAAAATGCTCGGTGCCCTTGGGTAGGTTGAGGATGGCCGAGAGGTTGATAATTTCGGTAAATGCGGATTGTTCGGTGGGGAACTGTCTCGACAGCAGGCGCAGATACTTAAAGTCTTGCGGGTTGCGATCGAATACTACCATGAAACACCTTCCGATGGGGCTGGTAAAACTGATAAACAGCGTCAAACGTTTATCAGTATGCGCCGCTTTTGTTTCGATTTTGCGCCAGCGGCTGAATTGTCGGCTGAATGGTTTGGTAAATCGATTTAGTTGAGGTTGATGTGTCGGTTAAGTGGAGACGAAGGGGATGATTTTGCCCATGTTGGCCCATGGCTGGGATGGGGATGTTGATGATAAAGATATTCAATGCCAATGGTTCGAATTGGTAAATAGTGGACATTTGTATCGTATTTAGGCTTGCTGTGCGATAATTTGCGTAGCAATACTTAAGGAGCCTCATATGAGTGATTTTGTCCTGACCTGTGAATCCGCCGCCGACCGAACCCGTGAGTTCTTTGCGTCGCGCAATATCCCTGTCGTGTGTTTTCATTACGAGATCGACGATGTTGTCTATACGGACGATCTGTATCAGTCGATTACGCCGGACAAGTTTTTTTGCCCAGATTGCCGCGGGCGCCATGCCCAAGACGTCTCAGGTGAGCGTGGGTGAGTACGAGGAGTTTTGGGAGCCGTTTGTTGCCGAGGGTAAAGACGTGCTGCACCTGACGTTGTCGTCGGGTATTTCGGGCACGTATGGATCGGCCTGCGTCGCGGCGCAGATGCTTGCGGATCGCTATCCCGAGGGCGGCAAGGTGCGCGTCATCGATTCGCTGGGGGCGTCTTCGGGCTTTGGTCTGTTGCTGGAATATGCCGCCGACGTGCGCGATAGCGGGGCTTCACTCGACGAGACGGCTGCTTGGATCGAGGAGCACAAACTCAACCTGCACCACTGGTTCTTCTCGACCGATCTGTCGAGCTACCTACGAGGCGGTCGCATTTCGGCTGCGAGCGCGATCATCGGCACGGCGCTTAAGATTTGCCCGCTTATGACGGTCGATTGCGACGGCAAGCTGTCGCCACGTGAGAAGATTCGCACTAAGAAGCGCGCGATTTCCGAGATGGCTAAGACCATGATGGCACACGTGCAGGACGGTGCGGATTATTCGGGTAAGTGCATCATGTCGCACTCGGCGTGCCGCGAGGATGCCGAGGCAGTTGCGGCGCTGATTGAGGAACAGGTTCCGCAGCTTAAAGGCAAGATTGAGATCAATGACATCGGTACTCTGATTGGCTCGCATACCGGACCTGGTACGGTGGCGCTCTTCTTTATGGGCGACAAGCGCGTGGATTAATTTGCCCCATCACGTCGCTGCATGATTGCTCAAACGATAACGGCCCGCCTCACGTTTGTGGGGCGGGCCTTGCTGTTACGATTAGCGTTTCTTTCCGCGGAAGAAGAAGCCGTGCAGTGACGGCTTGAGGCCGCGGTTGGCGCGATGCTCCTCGACGCGCTCGTGGATCGAAGCGACGCGCTCGATGACTTCGTCGGGAATCGGCACATCGGGATTCATGTTCTCGACCTGGCTGACCTCGGCGGCGGCGACCTGGTCGATAATGGGCACATCGTCGCGCGAGATGACAGGTGTGGCTTCTTCCTTCATCTTGCGATAACGCTGCATCATGTCGGTCTGTAGCTGCTGTGCCGAAGGCGGCGTCCAGATGATGGCGTTGGCGCCGGCGGCGATGGTCTCACGGATGCTCTCGGGCGTCTTGCCGCCCGGCGCGATGAGCGGCAGGTTGGGATAGTGCTCGCGCAGTTCACGCAGGACCTGGGGCGTGTTTTTGCCGGCGGCGATGTTGAGAATCTTGGCTCCGGCGCGCACTTTGGCATGCGCATCGTCGTCGCAACGTACGACCGTGGCGATGACGGGGATGTCGGCGATGTTGGTGCTGTGCTCGACCATCTCGGCAGTAGCGGGGGAGTTGACCACGCAGCCCGCCGCGCCCTGCATCTCGGAGACGGCTGCCATCTGCACGGAGCGCTTACCGGTCGTAGTTCCGCCGCCCACGCCTACAAAGACCGGGCACTCGGCGACGGTCAGCAGCGCTTGCGTAATGGCGGGCTGCGGCGTGAAAGGGTAGACCGCAAAAACGGCATCGGCGTTGGAGTTGCGGATAACCGCGACATCGGTAGTGTAAATGAGCGACTTGATGCGGCGGCCGAAGAGCGTGAAGCCGCTGGCCTCCTCGATCTCGTCGGGCATGCGAAGAGCAGCCTTGCGCAGACGTCCGTCGATGGGCAGGGGCTCCATGGGGAGCAGTCCGTTGGGGGTCACGGCTACCTGGGGCTCGGTGAACTCGTCTGCGAGCTCGACCTCGGAGAAATTGACCGAGGCGACGATGTCCTCGTGAACCTCGGCGGGTACATCGATGGGAGCTTGGTCGTTTGCCGCGGCAGGCGTGTCGAAGGAGCTGGTGCCGACAAAGGCGTCGACGCGTTCGTTTAGGTCGTTGAGGGTATCCATGGAGGCTCGATTCTATGCGATGGTGGCCGGCGCGATGCAGCCGGAATTGCGAATGCTAAATCGTTTGACGAGTTGATTTTTCCCCGCCGCACCATCCGTTAGACCGAAGGGCGGGAGAACGTGAAGGAGCTGTGGTGGCGAGGATCGAGGTGCTATCTTGAAAGTCCCGTTTAAAAGAGAGGTGACGCGGTATGGAATTGACAGCAATGTTTGGCTCGATTGGCCTGTGCGTGGGCGCAATCGTTGCCGCCGCGGTCATCTACTTTGTGGTCACGGCCATTAAGGGCAAAAGGGCCGAACGCAAGGAGCGCGCGATGCTTAAACAGCATCGCGACCAGCAGGGCAAACGCGCACAGAGATAGCTTGTTGAGTTTTTGATCCGTGCGCTAGCTGCGTTTTCGGATCAGGGCAATGTAGAAGCCCTCAAAATCGCGGCTAGGCGGAATGGTCAGCGTGCCGGGCATACCGTTGGCGATGGCCGAGACATGGCCGGCGGCGATGGCCTCGGTGAGGGCGTTGCACTCGATATGCGGCTCCTCGCCGGCATCCTGGGCGCGACGCGCTTCACTTTCGCTCGGTGTGCCGTCGAGGGGGATAAGCTCGCAATCCATGTGCTTGTCGAGGGCCTCTTGCAGGGCGTCCTCGTTTTCCTGCGGCATGATCGAACAGGTGGAATAGACGAGCGTGCCGCCCGGTTTGAGGGCTCCCATGGCGCGGTCCAGAAGCGCGCGCTGCGAGCGGGCGCACTTGACGAGCAGCTGCTCGGTGAGGCCGCGCAGGCTTTTCTCGTTGCCACTGATGACGGTGCCCGTGCCGGTGCAGGGAGCGTCGAGCAGGATGCGGTCAAAGCGGAAGAACTCGTCGAGCTCGCGTGCGTCGATGCGCATGACGGGCACGTTTTTGGCACCTTGGCGGTGGAGGTTGGACTCAAGCTTTTCGGCGCGGGGAATGCTCATCTCGCAGGCCGTGAGGTGTGCCTGGCCCTGGGTGAGGGCGGCGATCTGCGTCGTCTTGCCGCCAGGGGCTGCGCACATGTCCAGGATGTCCTCGCCTGCCTGGGCGCCCAACACCAAAGGCGGCATCATGGACGACAGGCTCTGTAGGTAGATCTTGCCGTCGCGGTAGATGTCGAGGTCCCATAGGTCGGAAACCTGGGCCTCGGGCAGGATAAAGGCGTCCGGATACCAAGCGACGGGGTTGTGGGCGATGCCGGCGGCACCGAGCGCCGCAGCGATGTCCTCGGCGGTCGCCTTGAGCGTGTTGGCGCGCAGCGTGACCGGGCGTGTGGCCGCGGCGCCGAAGCCCTCGATCATGAGCTCGGCATCGGCGGGCGCATAGGCGCCGGCGACCGTGTCGACCATAAAGCGCGGCAGGTCGGCGGCGCAGGGAAGGGCGGCAAGCTGGTCGGAAAGCTCGGTAGCGGCAAACTGCCTGAGCTTGAGCTCGGGCTTAACCTGCTTTTTCTGCTTACGACGACGCGGCTTGGACATCCGTCTTTCCTTCCACCTAAATGATTATTCTGGGACGGGGATTAAATAAGGCTCTGTTAGACCAGGATTGACATGCCGACCTGCCGGCTAACTCGCCGTCT
>OFRZ01000906.1_pt1 | contig 22987 bp, 20 predicted proteins | sample 1543181 | NCBI WGS metagenome assembly OFRZ01 (sample SAMN04209245, study PRJEB22552) | human gut metagenome | biome: gut; material: feces | host: Homo sapiens | place: USA: Oklahoma | reverse complement strand
AACGACACGAGGATTTTCAGTCCTCTGCTCTACCAACTGAGCTATCTGGGCATCCCGGTCAGCAATGATCTGTATTACCGACAACGGTGATATCATACCTTTTTTTAGAAAAAAAGTCAAGCATTTTATATAAAAAATTTTTAAATTTTTTTTATAGTTTTACCGGCTGCTTATCAGGTATATTCTTTCCTTCCGCTGGCATCCGGAATTCCTTCTTCTTCCCTGTATTTTGCAATGGTTCTTCTGGAAATGGAAATCCCCTTTTCCGCCAGCTTTTCCCCCAGAATGCGGTCACTGTATGGCTTTTTCTTGTTTTCCTCTTCAATGATCTCATGGAGGAACTGTTTTATTTTGTGGGCGGTTATTTCTTTTGCCGGATTGTTTGATCTTTCAGAAGCAGAAGCTCCTACGTTTCTGGAGAAGAAGAAATTCATAGGATATACACCCCAGGAGCACTGAAGATATTTCTTGCTCACAGCACGGCTGACTGTGGATTCATGGATTCCCAGTGTTTCTGCAATATCTGCCATACGCAGAGGTTTTAAATAATTAGGGCCGTGTGAGAAAAAAGCTTCCTGGCGCTGTAAGATCACCCTGGATACATCCATCAGGGTTTTGCTGCGCTGTGTGATACACTGTTTCACCCATTCTGCCTGCCGAATCTTATTTCCAAGATATTCCTTTAATTCCTGTGAGTCAGGGGCCTGGTTCATCTGGCGGTAGTAGCTGTTGACCTCAATGCCCGGATACATGGACTCGTTTAACAAAATATCAAAATGCTCTTTGAATTTTACAATGGTAACATCTGGGATAATATAGCGCAGCTGGTCCCGGCTGCTGAAGGATACGCCAGGCTTTGGATTCAAGGATTTAATGATCTGGCAGTAGCCGGCTGCTTCACCAGAAGAAAGGTGGAGTGTTCTGGCAATAGCCGGGATCTGGTTCTTTGCCACCATATCCAGGTGGTCATCAATCAGTGATTCCATAACAGGTGTGAGCATTTTTTTACGTTTTAATTGTATCTTTAAACATTCTTCCAGGTTAAAAGCACAGACACCGGACGGGTCTAAAGATTTTAACTCATCTAAGATATGGTCAATAGTGACAATATCTGTTTTGAAATATGCGGCAATATCTTCAGGCGTTTCAGTGAGATATCCCCGGTTGTCCAGGCTGTCCAGACAGAAATGGATGATCTCAGTCTCCAGCTCAGAAAAGTTTTCTGTGACCAGCTGTGACCAGAGATAGTCTGCTAATGTTTCCCCTTCGTCTGTATTAATGTTCCAGGTGTCTTTAAAATCATAGTCATCATCATTATTCTGGCGCTGGTACAGATAATAGTTTTCTTCGTTAAAGGAATTAAGCCACTGCTGCTGTTCGATAGATTCTTTCTGATCGTTCCCGGCAACAGGCTCTACAATGTCGATAACCGGATTTTCCAGTGCAAGGTCATTTACATATGTATTTAATTCCTGAGATGTCATCTGAAGGATCTCTGCAGACTGTATCATGCGTTGTGATAATATCTGTGACTGCTTGACCTGTAGTTTCAGATCCATAGTAGTTCCCCCTCTTTTTCTGTAGCATGTATTCTCCGAATCTTTTTGAGTGCATTAGTATATAAACAGACTCGTAAACTTGTGCTGACGCATTCATTACAGTATAACATAAATCCAGAATTGCTACAATGTCGGGGGTTTTATGCGAATGGTTTTTTGCGCCATGTTTTTTATGAGTAGTATCATGCCGCAGGGCAACACTTTAATAGAAATATGCCACATAATTTGCTATAATAAAGGAAGTGGATTGGAAAAGGAAAGAGGACATTATATAAAAACAGGAGGAAGAGAATGAAGTACAGAACCATGCGCTTTATTGGCGGAGAGGAAAATGTGTCCCTTTTGGGTTTAGGATGCATGCGTTTTCCATTAAAAGAGGACGGAACCATTGACGAAGTCCAGGCAGAGGCAATGATCGAAAGAGCAATAAATGCAGGTATCAATTACATTGATACAGCTTATCCATATCATAAGGGAGAAAGTGAGCCATTTTTAGGCAGAGCCCTGAAGAAATATCCCAGAAACAGCTTCTATCTGGCAACCAAGCTGCCGGTATGGCTGGTAAACTCTGTAGAAGATGCGGAGAGACTGTTTAAAGAGCAGTTATCCAGGCTTCAGACCAAATATATTGATTATTATCTGCTTCATGCTTTAGATGCAGGCAGATGGGAAAAACTGGTAAAAGAAGGGATCATCCAGTGGGCAGAAGAGAAAAAGGCAAGCGGACAGATCCGTCATCTGGGATTTTCTTTCCATGATACATATCCGGTATTCAGAAAGATCCTTACTTATCGCCAGTGGGATTTCTGCCAGATCCAGTACAATTATATTGATACCCAGATCCAGGCGGGAGATAAAGGCTATGAGCTTGCAGCTAAAATGGGTGTTCCTATGGTGATCATGGAACCTGTAAAGGGCGGCCGTCTGGCAGAACTGCCGGAAGAAGTAGAGGAAGTTTTAAAAGAAGCAGATCCGGACCGGTCTGTTGCTTCTTACGCACTGCGTTGGGTAGGAAGTCATGAGAATGTAAAAGTGATCTTAAGCGGAATGTCCTCTATGGAACAGTTAGAGGATAATCTGGAAACATTTGGAAAATTCCAGCCGCTGACAGAGTTGGAAGAGGAAGCAGTTGAAAAAGCTGCTGACCTGATCCGCAGCCGGATGAAAAATGGCTGTACCTCCTGCCGTTACTGTATGCCATGTCCATTTGGAGTAAATATTCCGGAAATGTTCTCCATCTGGAATAACTGCGCTATGTTTGATGAAGCAGAAAAAGCAAAGAAAGCCTATGGTGAGCAGAAGAAGCAGAATGCATCTGCTGACCTGTGTAAAAAATGCGGGGCATGCGAAAAGGTCTGTCCTCAGGGATTATCCATAAGGGCAGACCTTGAAAAAGTAGCAAAGGAACTGAATACAGAAGAGGTTTAATTTGCAAGAAAGCCTTTTCCGATGATCTCGCTGGAATTGGAGATCAGCATAAATGCAGTAGGCTCTACACGTTTAATATAGTTGCGGAGCTTTAATGCCTGACTGCGTTTCATGGTAGTCATGATAACGGTTTTATCATGGTGAGTGAAAGCACCTTCTGCGTGGTATACAGTAGCACTGCGGTTTAAATCATTGATAATGAAATCACAGATAGGTTTCGGATCATCGCAGATGATATTGAAACATTTGCAAAGGTTGATATTCTCAATCACATCATCGATCACCAGTGATTTTGCGGCAAGACCGATAGTAGAGAACAGACCGGTCTCCACGCCGAAAATAAAGTAGGAAGCGATAACAGAGGCGATATCTACTAACATCAGTACGGTACCGATATTCATGCTGGAATATTTCTTTAAGATCATGGCAATGATGTCGGTGCCGCCGCTGGATGCCCCGATATTAAAGAGGATCGCAGTTCCCACAGCCGGAAGGAAGATGGCAAACATCAGCTCAAGAAGCGGCTGGCTGGTAAGCGGTGCGCTTAATGGGCAGAAACGCTCAAGAAGGGATAAGCTGACGGACATGACCATGGTTGCGTATACAGTTTTCAGTCCAAAGCCTTTGCCCAGGAATAAGAATCCGAACAGCAGAAGGGCTGTATTGGTAACAGATGTAAAATCACTGGCAGACCAGTGGGTCAGCTGGCTGACAACAGTGGAAAAACCGGTGATGCCACCAAAGGCGAAGTGGTTCGGGAATTTGAAAAAGTAGATTCCTACTACCATGATCCAGATACTGACGGTAATTAATCCATATTCATAAAGGGTACGCAAAAATGGACTTTTTATTTCTTTCATCATCATAATGACTTAAATGCTCCTTGATCATATTTCTTAATTTTATTAAGTGGGCTTTTCATATCCTTAACCCTCTCTTATAATAGTAGGGTAAGGTTACAAGTGCAATCACCTTTTTTGCTAATATAACCACAATAAAATGGCTGTGATAAGCGCTGGAGTGTGAGTTGCTTAGAAAGGAGAAGGTAATTACTATGGAAAGAGAAAAACAGGAAGCCTGGGAACTGGCAAAACAGCTGGTGCAGATCGACAGCTCAGATCCCGGAGCCTATGAAGAAGAGATCGGTCTGTGGATCACAGACTGGTTCAAGAAACAGATCGCAGACTTTGGGGGCCAGCTGGCAGACCAGATCCATGTAAGCCGTCTGGAAGTTCTGCCCGGACGTTATAATGTAATGGCAAAGATACCTGGAAAAACAGAAGGACCAGGACTTATTTATATCTGCCATATGGATACGGTCATGCTGGGGGATGGCTGGGATGAGGATATTTCTCCGCTAGGTGCCATGATCCGTGACGGAAAAATGTATGGTCGTGGTGCCTGTGATATGAAATCCGGTCTTGCCTGTGCTTTAACTGCCTTTAAAAATATGGTAAAGAAGGTGGGAGAAAGAGGCGAACTGCCAGAAAAGCCATTTTCCATGATCTGTTCCGTAGATGAAGAGGACTTTATGCGTGGTGTAGAAGCTGCTATTAAGGCCGGATGGGTCACAAAAAATGACTGGATCCTGGATACAGAGCCAACTGACGGCCAGATCCAGGTAGCCCACAAGGGAAGGACCTGGTTTGAACTGACCATGACAGGAATTACTGCCCATGCCAGCAATCCATGGAAGGGAGCCGATGCTATCGCAGCTATGGCAGAAGCCATCAGCAGCATAAGAAAAGAGATCAAGGCATGCCCGGCCCATCATGATCTGGGAATTTCTACAGTCACTTTTGGCCAGATCACTGGCGGCTACCGCCCATATGTAGTTCCGGACAGTGCGAAAGTCTGGATCGATATGCGTCTGGTCCCACCTACAGATACAGCGGCAGCCAAAGCCATCGTAGACCGGGCTATCAGGAAAGCAGAGGAAGAGATACCGGGAGTTAAAGGAAGTTATATTATTACCGGAGACAGACCATATGTAGAAAAAGATGATGATTCAGAGCTTTTGGCAAATTTAAAGGCAGCTGTAAAGGAAACAACGGGAGAAGAAGCTGTAGTAGGTTCCTTTAACGGCTACACAGATACAGCAGTGATCGCAGGGACTTTGATGAACCACAACTGCATGTCTTATGGACCGGGAAGCCTGGAGCTGGCCCACAAGCCAAATGAGTATGTTCCGTATGAAGATGTGTGCAGAGTGGAGAAGGTGTTGTCTGTTCTGGCTGAAAATGTGCTGTTTAGCTGAGGATTTCCATATTTTTAAGGCTTATTTAATGATTTTCATGGGGTTATTGGTTTTGCCTTTTAAAGGAAAGTGTGCTATAGTGTAACCAATGCGCAGAACATGGATTTCTGTGGTTTTATAAAAGTCTTATTAAATACGTGGTTTAAGGAGAAGAATTATGAAAGAAACTGCATTGGTGATCATGGCAGCTGGTATTGGCAGTCGTTTTGGCGGCGGGATTAAGCAGTTAGCGCCGGTTGGCCCAAATGGTGAGATCATCATGGATTATTCCATTCATGATGCTATTGAAGCAGGATTTAATAAAGTAGTATTTATTATCCGTAAAGATCTGGAAAAGGATTTTAAGGAGATCATCGGAAACAGGATCGAAAAACAGATTCCGGTCATCTACGCATACCAGGAGCTGGATGCTCTTCCGGAAGGATATGAAGTGACAGAAGGACGTACCAAGCCGTGGGGAACCGGTCAGGCAGTTCTTACTGTAAAGGGCCTGATCGACTGTCCATTCCTCGTTATCAATGCAGATGACTATTACGGAAAAAAAGGCTTCTGCAAGATCCATGAATATATGGTAAATGAGATGAAAGAGGACGGAGATGTTTATGACATCTGCATGGGCGGCTTTATCTTAAAGAATACCTTAAGCGACAACGGCGCTGTTACCAGAGGTGTCTGCGAAGAGGAAAATGGCATTCTGAAAAAAGTAACAGAGACTTATAATATCCGCATGATGGAAGATGGGCTTCACGCATCAGATGATGCAGGAAATCCTGTAAAGGTGCTTCCTGAGCAGCTGGTTTCCATGAATATGTGGGGACTTCCGGTCAGCTTCTTAAACGAACTGGAAAAAGGCTTCCCTGAATTCTTAGATAACTTAAAGCCAGGTGATATCAAAGCAGAATACCTCCTTCCAAAGATCATTGATCAGTTAGTACACGAAGGCAAAGCAAAGGTCCGTGTTCTGGATACACCGGATAAGTGGTTCGGTGTTACCTATAAAGAAGACAAGCAGGCAGTTGTAGATGCCATCAGAGGCCTGATCAGTGCCGGAGTTTATAAAGAGAAGCTGTTTGATTAATTAAACAGGCAATATAGAAAATATATTACGTAATATAGAAGACACAGCAGAAATGCAATTTACGCTTTCTGCTGTGTCTTTTTTGTGGTTCAAAACCTTTAGCAGTTGGCGCAATGACAAAAGTGCAGCTGAATGTAGAACTTCAAAAAGGAGTTGATTCTATTTGATCTATATGCTCTATTCTTTACGCTTATTTCAAGAAAACAGCCTAACAGTCAGGCAAAAAGGAAACGAAAGCGATATTGCTTGGGTATAAAGGATGGACTGAGACTAAAAAGTACGATAAAATCAGTATTAAAAATGATGCCCTGAAATCAGGAGTTGATGGAGAATATTTGTTATGATCAGAAAGATGCAGAACATAGATATTAATAGAGTTACTGACATATGGTTAAAGACCAATTTAAAAGCACATTATTTTATTCCTGAGCAATATTGGACAAGTAATTATGAATTAGTGAAAGAAATGATGTCACAAGCGGAAGTCTATGTATATGAAGATGATAAAATGATTCAAGGATTTGTAGGACTAAGTAATGAATACATTGAAGGTATTTTTGTTTCTGATGAAATGCAGTCATGTGGTATAGGTAAACTTTTATTAGAGTATATCAAGAATAAAAAAGTTAGATTGCGATTAAACGTATACCAGAAGAATGCCAGAGCCATCTCTTTTTACCAAAGAGAAGGGTTCGATATTCAATGCGAAGGATTCGATGATGCTACTGGTGAAAAAGAATACACAATGTTGTGGCAACAGAAATAGAAAGCGGATTTTTGGGGAGGATTTTATATGGAGTTTAACAATAAAGTAGTGATTGTGACGGGAGGCGCGCAGGGCATTGGAAAGACCATTGCAGAGGAATTGCCTTTATGAAAAAAGCATAAATATAATGACAACACCCAAAAGAAAGGAAGAAGTAATCATGTATAAAAAATTAATGACATGCCTGGAAAGCGTAAGAAAGAAAATTGATTTCAAACCAGAAGTTGCACTGATCCTTGGATCCGGACTTGGAGATTTTGCAGATGGAATTCAGATTGAACAGACCATCGACTATACAGATATAGAGGGATTTCCGGTTTCTACTGTAAAAGGACATAAAGGACGTTTTGTGTTTGGGTATGTGGAGAAAACACCGGTTGTAATCATGCAGGGACGTGTTCATTATTATGAAGGATATGCAATGTCAGATGTTGTTCTTCCAACGCGTCTTATGGGAATGCTCGGTGCGAAAAAAATCCTTCTCACTAATGCAGCAGGAGGAGCTAATCCTTCCTATAAACCGGGAGATTTCATGATGATCACAGATCACATTACAACGGGAGTTCCAAGTCCTCTGATAGGACCGAACATGGATGAGCTGGGAACCAGATTTCCGGATATGAGTGAGGTATACAGCCGCCGTCTTCAGGATGTGATCCGCAAATGTGCAAAAGAATGTGACATCAAACTTCAGGAAGGTGTTTATGTACAGTTTACAGGACCAAATTATGAGACTCCTGCAGAAGTAAGACTTGCACAGAGATGGGGTGGAGATGCAGTTGGAATGAGCACTGCATGCGAAGCTATGGCTGCCCGACACATGGGAATGGAAATCTGTGGAATTTCCTGCATCACAAATATGGCAGCAGGAATTTCCCAAAAAGAGCTTAACCATAAAGAAGTGCAGGAAACAGCAGACCGCGTAGCGAAATCCTTCAAGGAATTAGTAACAAAAGTTGTTGTAAATATGTAAGATCCATAAGTAAGACAGCAGAAAGGAGACAAAAATTATGAAGAAATATAAGAGAATATTTACTATTGTAATAGACTCCTTTGGGGCAGGAGAAATGCCGGACGCAGCCCAGTACGGGGATGAAGGAACAGATACTATGGGACATATTTCCCAGAATGTAGATGAATTTACGATTCCAAACCTTCAGAAGCTTGGAATTGCAAATCTTCATCCGTTGAAACAGGTTGCAGCAGTGGAGCGACCAATGGGTTATTATACATTTTTAAAAGAAGCCAGTACCGGAAAAGATACTATGACAGGACACTGGGAAATGATGGGGCTTCACATCACAAAACCGTTTAAGACTTTTACAGAGACCGGATTTCCAAAAGAGCTGATCGATGAGCTTGAGAAGAGAACGGGACATAAAGTAATTGGAAACAAGAGCTCCAGCGGAACAGAGATCCTGGATGAACTGGCTGAGGAAGAAATCGCTACCGGTCATATGATCGTTTACACATCTGCTGATTCTGTATTGCAGATCTGCGGAAACGAGGAGACTTTCGGACTGGATGAATTGTATCGCTGCTGTGAGATCGCCCGTGATATCACCATGAGGGATGAGTGGAAAGTCGGACGTGTTATTGCAAGACCTTACCTTGGCAAGAAAAAAGGTGAGTTCAAACGTACCAGCAACCGCCATGATTATGCACTGAAGCCTTACGGAAAAACTGCGCTTAATGCATTGAAGGATGCAGGTTATGATGTGATCTCCGTTGGAAAGATTTTTGATATTTTTGACGGCGAGGGACTGACAGAGTCCAATAAGTCAAAAAGCTCTGTTCATGGAATGGAGCAGACAATTGACATTGCGAAAAGAGAGTTTGAGGGGCTTTGTTTTGTAAATCTTGTAGATTTCGATGCTCTTTGGGGACATCGACGCAATGTAAAGGGATATGCAGAGGAACTTGAAAGATTTGATGTAAAACTTGGTGAACTTCTTGATGAGCTTCGTGAGGATGACCTTCTGATCATTACAGCTGACCACGGAAATGATCCGACGCATACAGGAACTGATCACACAAGAGAAAAAGTACCATTTTTTGCTTATTCTCCATCTATGAAGGGATACGGAAAACTGGAAGATCAGAATACTTTTGCAGTAATCGGTGCAACGATCGCAGATAATTTTGAAGTTAAGATGCCGGAGGGAACAATTGGAAGTTCTCTTCTGGATGAACTGAAGTAAAAGGAAGGTAAAATGGATAAAAAAGATATATTAAAAAAGGTGGATCACACATTACTTGGACAGACTGCAACATGGGATGATATTCGAGGAATCCTGGATGATGCCATGAAATATGAGGCTGCATCTGCATGTATTCCGGCTGCTTATGTAAAACAGGCAGCGGAATATGTAGCGGGAAAACTTCCGATTTGTACAGTGATCGGTTTTCCGAACGGATATAATACAACTGCTGTAAAGGTATTTGAAACAAAAGACGCCATTGCAAATGGTGCTTCAGAAATCGATATGGTTATTAACATCGGATTTTTAAAGGATGGAAGATATGAGGAAGTAGAGAATGAGATTCGTGCGATCCATGAAGCTTGTGATGGAAGAATCCTCAAAGTCATTATTGAGACATGCCTTCTTACCGAAGAAGAGAAAATTAAAATGTGTGAGATCGTTACAAATGCAGGAGCAGAATTTATCAAAACTTCTACCGGATTTTCTACAGCGGGAGCAACTTTTGCAGATGTAGAGCTGATGAAGAAATATATTGGAAAAGATGTAAAAGTTAAGGCAGCAGGTGGAATTTCATCCTTCGATGATGCAGAAAAATTTATCAGTCTTGGCGCAGAGCGTCTTGGAACAAGCCGTCTTATTAAGATCCTGAAAAATACGGACACTGGTGCAGGATATTAACACTGTGAAAGAGGACTGTCAAAGACAGGATTATACATAAATTATGAACTAACAACAAGTAATAGAATTTGTAAAAGTATCATTTCACATTTTTCTACCAGCTGTGGATAAAGGATGGACGGAATCTAAAAAATACGATAAAATCTGCATTAGAAATGCTGTTGTCGTGAAATTTACAAACGCTCGAAAAAGGAAAAATAAACATGGCAAAGAAAGATTTGCTATCCGGTACCGGCGTTAATTTATATAGGTGATATTATGAAAATTACTTACATTAACCACAGTGGATTTTTGGTTGAGACCAGAGACTGCTACTATATTTTTGATTATTACAAGGGTGAATTACCGAATCTTGACAAGGAGAAAGAAGTGATCGTTTTTTGCAGTCACTTCCATAAGGATCATTTTAACCCACAAATTTTTGGGATCCTTGATGATATGGGAATGACTTATCAGGCAATCCTGGCGAATGATATACGAAAAAGGAATCATTTGTCGGATATGAAGATCACATATGTTTATCATGATCAAGCTTATAGTTTGGATAATGAAACCAAAGTTGATACATTGCTATCTAACGATAGTGGTGTCGCATTTATTGTCAAAACAAAGGAAGGTACCATTTATCATGCCGGTGATTTAAACGACTGGTATTGGGATGGTGGGTCGAAAGCTGATAACCAGAGACTTACTTCAGCATATCGCGCGGCGATCAGGAAAATCAAGGGTATGCATTTTGACGCTGCATTTGTTCCCTTGGATCCGAGACAGGGAGATCACTATGCTGACGGGATCCTGTATTTCCTTAAAAATGTAGATTGCAATGTCATTTTTCCAATGCATTACTGGAATGATGCCAATGTAATTAAGCGGTTTATTACTGAATATCCGCAATATAAGTCACGCATTAGAAACACAGAATGTACAAAAGGAGAAGAAATTTCATCGTAGACCCAGATGGCTACTGGCTTGAGATTCTGCCGTAAAGCGGATGTATGTTGGTGATCTTTTATGGATCAGAGCATTTTATTCTGTGGTCATTTGTGATGAATTATGAGAGAAGGAGACGGGCATGGAGCACTTACGTTGTGTAGTTGAGAGAATTACATATCAGAATGCCGACAATGGCTACACGGTTCTGAAATGTGCGGTGAAGAATTACAGTGATCTTGTCACAGTAGTTGGCACGATGCCGGATACCCATGTTGGTTCTGTGCTGTCTCTGGAAGGTATGTGGAAGATGGATGCCAAATATGGGCGGCAGTTTTTGGTGGAGAAATTTGAAGAGACACTTCCTGCCACAGTATATGGAATCGAAAAATATCTTGGTTCCGGTCTGGTGAAGGGCGTTGGTCCAAAGTTTGCAAAAAGAATTGTGGAAAAATTCGGGAAGGATACACTGGATGTTATTGAAGAGACACCAGATGAACTGCTCAAAGTATCAGGTATAGGAAAAGTACGTGTAGACCGGATCAAAACAAGCTGGCAGGAGCAGAAAGAGATCAAGAATATCATGCTTTTTCTGCAGAGTCATGAGGTCAGCACCTCTCATGCGACAAAGATTTTCAAGATGTATGGAAGTGAGAGCATTGCAATCGTAAAGGAGAACCCATACCGGCTTGCAGATGACATCTGGGGAATTGGATTTAAGACAGCGGATTCCATTGCACAGAAGATGGGGATTGACAAAGGCAAATTTGTCCGTCTGCGCAGTGGTATTTTTTATACATTGAATAAGCTGGCAGAAGCAGGTCATTGTTATACAACAAGAGAACAGCTGACTGGAAGGGCAAAGGAACTTCTGGAAGTGGAAGAACCGGAGCTGGAGATCACCTTGGATGAGATGATCCGCACGAATGATGTGATCAGAGATGAAGCAGAAGATCGGGAAGCAATCTATCTGCCCCCATATTATTTTTCAGAAAGTGGCTGTGCAAAGCGGCTGCTTCGGTTGATGTCCTGTGGAAAGAAGAAATCTGAGGATACGGAAGAAATATTGGAGAAAGTAGCAGCTTCATCAGAAATTACTTATGACGAGATTCAGTGGCAGGCGGTAAAGACAGCGGTTTCCTCTAAGGTCATGGTGCTGACCGGTGGACCTGGAACCGGAAAGACTACAACAACTCTGGGAATTATTTCTGCATATAAGCAGGCTGGATGTCAGATCATTCTTGCTGCACCGACTGGAAGAGCAGCAAAGAGAATGTCAGAAGCAACTGGAATGGAAGCAAAAACGATTCACCGGTTATTGGAATATAAACCTCCGGAAGGCTATCAGAAAAATGAAGAACATCCGCTGGAAGGAGATGTGCTGATACTGGATGAATGTTCCATGATCGATATTATGCTGATGTATAATCTTTTAAAAGCATTGCCGCAGCAGATGTCTCTGATTCTGGTAGGCGACATTGATCAGCTGCCAAGTGTCGGAGCGGGCAATGTTCTCAGAGATATTATTGATTCCGGATGTGTTCCGGTAGTTCGTCTGACACGGATTTTCCGTCAGGCACAGGGAAGTCGGATCATCATGAATGCACACCGGATCAATAGAGGGGAAGGCATTGATATGAGAGGTGGGAAAGATGCCGACTTTTTCTTTGCCACCAAAGAGAGTAATCAGGAAGTGGTGGATACTATCGTCCAATATTGTAAGACGAACCTGCCGAGATACTATCATGTAGATCCACTGCAGGATATTCAGGTGCTGACTCCGATGCAGAGAGGCGAATGTGGGGCAGTAAATCTGAACCAGGTGCTGCAGGAAGCCATGAATCCGTCAAAGATCTTTCTGCGGAGAGGCGGCACACAGTACCGGCTGAAGGATAAGGTGATGCAGATCCGGAATGATTACGATAAGGAAGTATTTAACGGAGATATTGGGACTATCACAAAAGTTGACGTGGAAGAACGGGAACTGACAGTTCTGTTTGATGAACGGGAAGTAATTTATGATGTGACAGAGCTGGACGAACTGGCGCTTGCCTATGCAGTGACGATCCACAAATCCCAGGGAAGCGAATATCCAATCGTTGTCATGCCATTTACCATGAGTCATTTTGTCATGCTGCAGAGAAATCTCCTTTATACGGGTGTGACCAGGGCGAAAAAGATCCTGGTACTTGTCGGAGAGAAGAAAGCTGTGTATTATGCGATAAAAAATGAAACTACAACTGGCAGAAATACATGTCTGGCAAGACGTCTGCAGCCGAACAGCAAAGAAGCACAGGAAGTGAAGGCACAGCTTTTGAAAGAGGCAGTAGACGAGACCGCAAATGAGAACGGAAGTGACAGTAATAAGATGATCGTCTATAAGGGCAGCATCCAGCCTTCTATGGCATGTGAGACACCGGCAGTTTATGAGGGGAATCTCTGGAAACGCCTGTCGCAGTCAAAGTTCAGAAGTAGTTTTTCCCTGAAGGCAAACGATCGGAGTTATGTATCAGAAAAGGGAATGGAGAAAGTACGTGAGCATGCCTGTGATTTTATCAGAAAGCGTCTTGCACCGGCAGAAATACCAAATGATGGAAAACAGACACCGATGAGAGGGCATCCGGTTTTTGTAGCCCAGCATGCCACAGCTACCTGTTGCAGGGGATGTCTGGAAAAATGGCATCGTATTCCGAAAGGACGGGAATTGACAGAAGCGGAGCAGGAATATGTTGTAAATGTGATCATGGAATGGATCGGTCGGGAAATTCATTGAGAGAACGTCTCGGCTTTGGGGGCTGATTTTTATAGCCGTAATCCTTTAATATCTTTAATACGTGATAAGATCGTATTGCAGCTGCAGCTGATAACGCCGGGCAGTGTAGCAATAAGTGAAATTATGAAACCTGTGGAGGAATATGATAATGTCAAAAGATGAATATTTGATCACAGATGCGCCTCTTAAAGCGCTGACGGTTTTTGCAATGCCAATGATTTTGGGCAGCTTTTTTCAGCAAATATACAATATGGCTGACTCTATCATCGTCGGTCAATTTGTTGGTTCCTCCGCACTTGCAGCTGTCGGGGCCTGTGCAGCGCTGACCAATGTTTTCATTTGTGTGGCACTGGGGGCAGGTGTCGGTGCCGGTGTGCTCGTGAGCCGCTATTTCGGTGCCAGGGAGTATGGAAAAATGAAGACCATCGTGTCAACATCCTTGTTTAGCTTTTTAATTCTAAGTATAGTCCTTGGGGTTTTTGGATTTTGCTTTTCCCACTGGATGATGAGTGTGTTACAAACCCCTGGCGATATACTGGATGATGCAGTGTTATATCTGAGGGTCTATTTCGTGGGATTTCCGTTTCTGTTTATGTATAACATTCTTTCCAATATGTTTACTTCCATAGGCGAATCAAAAATCCCGCTGGGGCTCCTGATATTTTCGTCAATCTTAAATATTTTTATGGATCTCTGGATGGTGGCCGGACTTGGTCTCGGTGTGTTTGGTGCAGCCCTTGCGACTCTTATAGCACAGGGAATTTCTGCGGTGTTTTCACTTTTGCTTTTCCTTAGCCGGATGCGTCGATATAAAAGTCGCTTTGACTGGTTTGACAGGCAGGAGTTACATTCCATGCTTCAAATTGCTGTACCTTCGGTTCTTCAGCAGTCTACAGTGTCCATCGGTATGATGATCGTACAGGCTGTTGTAAATCCCTTCGGTACACAGGCACTTGCGGGGTATGCGGCGACGATGCGGGTAGAGAATGTTTTTTCATTGATTTTTGTTTCTATTGGCAATGCGGTTTCCCCATATGTTTCCCAGAATCTTGGCGCAAAGAAAATTGAACGGATCAAAAAAGGATATCACGCTGCACTGGTGTTAGATGTATGTTTTGCAGTTCTTGCTTTTATAGTCATTGAAACACTGCACACGCAGATTTCCTCGCTATTCCTTGGTAAAGATGGAACTGCCCTGGCCTATCAGGTATCTGAGGGTTATATGAGATGGCTTGGTTACTTCTTCATTTTTATGGGAATCAAAATGGCAACCGATGGGGTTCTTCGTGGTCTTGGGATCATGCGCCCGTTCCTCATTGCAAATATGGTAAACCTGGCGATCCGCCTGTCTGTTGCTTTGATCTGTGCACCGCGTTTTGGCATTGTATTTGTCTGGCTTGCTGTACCAGCCGGTTGGTTTGCGAACTTTTTGATATCCTATGTGGCTCTTCGGAGATCATGGCCGACTGATAGCAGCACGGAAGAAGGGGACTACAGTTTGTAATATCCTGGCATACAGCACAGAACGTGTGGCACGTACTGCGATCATGATGATATTAAATCTGAGTTCTGCAATGCAGGTACAGATGAAGATGCTGGCATGCGGAAATCATGACAATTTTACCAGAAATCTTCAGGTTCCGCATGTTGAGGTAAATGGAAAAACACTTGGTGTTATAGGTGCAGGACACATTGGCAGGAAAGTTATCCAGATCGCACAGGCTTTGGATATGAACATACTTGTATATGCCAGGACACCGAAAGAGGATGAGAAGGGGATCTGCTATGTATCGCTTGAGGAGCTGCTTAAGAATAGTGATTATGTTTCCATGCACTGTCCATTGACGGAAAGTACAAAACATATGATCAACAAAGAGACTTTATCACTTATGAAGCCCTCAGCGTTTATCATTAATACCTCAAGAGGTGCACTTATTGATGAGGCTGCTCTTATAGAAGCATTGGAAAATGGTACGATTGCAGGAGCCGGACTTGATGTTCAGGAAACCGAACCACCTGAAGAAACCAACCCTCTTTATACTATGGATCATGTCCTTTTGACGCCGCATATGGGATGGAAAGGACTTGAGACAAGACAGCGGTTGGTTTCTATTCTGGCGGATAATATAAAGCAGTTTATGGAAGGAAATCCGATCAATGTTGTATCAGGTCTATAGTATCTGGCAACAAAGTGATGATACAGCTTCCGGGTTTGCAGAGTGAAAAAATATAATTACAATCAATAAGTCAGTGCTTTGATATCTTCTTCCGATACAGCAGGAATAACATAAACAATAGAATTACTGGAAAAATAAGTCCGAATCCCATGCCGATCCTAATATTATTTCCGGCATTCTGGGTGATACGACCAACAATTCCAGGTCCAATGCTGCCACCTAAATCTCCTGCCATGGCAAGAAGAGAAAACATAGCCGTTCCACCTGTTGGAAAAGTTTTTGAGGAAATACTGATTGTTCCAGGCCACATGATTCCAACTGAAAATCCACATGCAATACAACCGATAAGTCCGATAATCGGGCTGGATGACAAAGCGGCAAGTAGATAACAGACAACGCATAATATGCCTGAACCACTCATAAACTTCATTAAATCTAACTGTTCTCCATATTTTCCAAAAATTATACGGCTGATTCCCATTGTTACTGCAAACATACATGGACCTGCTAAATCTCCCAGGGCTTTTGACAATCCCAGTGCAGCTTCTGCATAAGCAGATGCCCATTGAGCCATTGCAAGCTCAGAAGCTCCGGAACAGATCATCAGACATATTGCAACCCAGAAAAATGGTCTGGAAAACAGATTCTTAATTCCCATTCCGGAACCATTGTCAACCAGAGGTTCAATAGGACAGGTCATGAAGTTATAAGTATTAACTGCAGGAATGATTGCCCATATTACGGCGAGCCATTTCCAGTTGTCTATTCCAAATATCAGGAAAAATAAGCTGGAAATCAAAATTGTCCCAACAGCTCCCCAACAGTAAAAGGAATGGAGCAGACTCATAGTTGCTTCTTTGTTTTCAAATGGACAGGCCTCGATAATAGGGCTGCAAAGTACTTCTATTAAACCACTTCCGATGGCATAAACAATAACACTACATATAATTCCAATAAAAGGATCAGGTAAAAAATCAGGTAAAAATGCCAGTCCAAGCAGACCCAGTGCAGAAAATATTTCTGATGTAACAATGCACACACGATATCCGATATGATCTACGAATTTGGCACAGAACAGGTCAACCAGAAGCTGTGTGAAAAAGAAGAAAGTGGATATCAGAGCAATGTTACCGAGAGAAATATGGTAGTCACTGTGAAATTTCAAAAAAAGAAGCGGTGCGAAGTTTGCAGCAATAGCCTGTGTGATAAAGCCCATATAACAGGCAAGTTTTGTCTTATGGTAGTCAGCTTTTTTTATAGAATTCCCCAATTTAAAAATCATAAGAATACCTCTTTTCTTTTTTTGCTTGATTATATAGCAAATATTAGATATATACATTGAATTAAATTGTAGAAATACTGTATAATATCGTAAAAAAGAAAGAATGTGATATGGAGATGGATTATAATAAAATATATAATAAGATACTTACAGACGAGGAGTTCATGGAAATTAAACAGCATGGAAGTAGTGACTATCCATTCCAGTATTATTATGATAATCTGGAATTGTTTGATTTTCATTGTATTGAGTGGCACTGGCACAGAGAATTTGAGTTTTTATATGTGGAGTCCGGAGAAGTTACATGCGGAATAGGAGAAAAACAGATTATATTGTCAGAAGGAGAAGCAATTTTTATTAATTCTAAAATATTGCACCGCTTTTACGCACCATCAGGTGGTATCATTCCTAACTTTGTATGTATGCCGGAATTTATTGCACCGGAGAACAGCCTGATCTATAAGAAATATATCTTGCCAATCATTTCATCGAATATATATTTCCAGCGTTTTCAGACTGATGAACTATGGCAGACAAAGATTATACAAACTATGATAAAAATAATGGAAATACAGGGAAATGAGAAAATAAGAGAACTTGCTACTTTGGCATTGATGCAGGATTTATGGCTGACTTTTTATGAAAATGTAAAGTTATCTGATAAAGGAGATGTACAGACAGTTGATGAAGTTGCACAGAAAAGAGTGCAGTTAATCATGCAATATATACATGAAAACTATAATCACAATTTGTCTCTGGATGAAATTGCTTCACATATAGGAATCAGCAAAAGTACTGCACTTAATTTGTTCCACCGGTTTTTACATACTACACCGGTTAATTATCTGATAGGATATCGACTTCAGGCAGCTTCCTGGTTATTGAAAAATACGAATAAAAAAGTAAAAACGATCGCCTATGAAAGTGGATTTCATAACGTTGATTATTTTTGCAGATTGTTTAAAAAACGTTATCATTTAACCCCATCAGAATATCGCTGCACATGTTTAAAATTGTTGTCGGCAGATCCGAGTCTTCAGACCCATAAATAAAGCCGATGCGGGACTTTGGAATCCTGTATCGGCTTTGTTAATTTGCGAAGATTTTGAAAAATTTATTTTACTGGTTCATTAGTGCTTTGATGTCTTCTTCCGGTGTGGTGATAGGTGCAATACCATAATTTTCCACCAGATAGTTCAGAATATTAGGAGACAGGAACGCCGGAAGAGAAGGACCAAGACGGATGTTCTTGATACCCAGGTGTAAAAGTGTCAGCAGGATACAGACTGCTTTTTGTTCATACCAGGAGAGAACGAAGGAAAGCGGAAGCTCATTTACAGAACATCCAAATGCATCCGCAAGTGCCACAGCAACCTGGATCGCACCATAAGCATCATTACACTGGCCCATATCCATCAGTCTTGGCAGACCACCGATTTCTCCCAGATCCAGATCATTGAAACGGAATTTTCCACATGCCAGGGTGAGAACAATACTGTCAGAAGGTGTCTGCTTCACGAATTCCGTATAATAGTTTCGACCTGGTTTGGCACCATCACAGCCGGCAACCAGGAAGAAATGGCGGATCGCACCTGATTTTACAGCCTCTACTACAGTACCTGCATGGTACAGGATGGCTGCATGACCAAAACCGGTTGTTACTTTTTTTCCGCCGTTGATACCGGAGAACATACGATCTTCTTTGTAACCGCCCAGCTCCAGTGCTTTTTCAATAAGCGGTGTGAAATCTTTCTTCTCGTCAATATGAACAGCTCCCGGGAAGGCAACCACTTCTGTTGTAAATACTCTGTCAGCGTAGCTGCTTTTTGGAGGCATCAGACAGTTGGTAGTGTAGAGGATCGGGGCCGGAAGATGGTCAAACTCTTTCTGCTGATTCTGCCATGCAGTTCCGAAATTGCCTTTCAGGTGAGCGTATTTCTTTAAGCATGGATAGGCATGGGCAGGGAGCATTTCACCATGTGTATAGATATTGATTCCTTTTCCCTCAGTCTGTTCAAGTAAAAGCTGCAGATCTTTCAGATCATGTCCGGTCACGACAATAAAAGGCCCTTTTTCTACCGTAAGTGTAACATCAGTTGGCTCTGGTGTTCCATAGGTTTCTGTATTTGCCTTATCAAGAAGTGCCATGCACTTCAGATTGATTTCTCCTGTTTTGAGTACTGTGGAAAGCAGTGCTTCTGTGCTTTCTTCATAACCGATCTTAGATAATGCCTCGCAGAAGAACTGATTCACTTCGGCATCTTCATAATTCAGAACATTTGCATGATAGGCATAGGCAGCCATTCCGCGGATACCAAAGAGAATAAGAGACTTCAAGGAGCGGATATCTTCATTGGCATTCCACAGCTGCTGAAGATCATATTCCTTTGTTCTGCAGTCAGGAGCCAGTCTTTCTTTTTCAGCTCTGACTTTTTGTATCATATTTTCGATTGCTGCATTGTCAAAACTTACATTTGTAACTGTAGTAAACAGTCCTTCGATTATGATCTGTCCGGTTCTTTTTGAAATAGTTTCCGTGCTGTCGGCAGCTTTAGCCAGACTGATCAACGCACCTGTCAGTTCGTCCTGTAATTTCGCTGTATCTGCTTTTTTTCCACAGACACCGGCATTTCCGGTACAGCCGGTACATCCGACTGTCTGTTCACACTGAAAACAAAACATTTTTTTATCCATTATTGTATTCTCCTTTTATCCTGTGATTTTTTCGAAGGATCTTTCTTATTATTTTATCCTCGACTAGTAGTATTTATCCTTGGTTTCTGTTAGGAGTATAGTATAATAATTACAACGTGTATGTTTGATTTCCAACAGGAGGATTAATTTTGAAAAAATATTTACCCATTCTAAGAACGAGCCCTTTCTTTAAAGGTCTTACTGATAATGAGATATTATCCATACTGCATTGTGTAAATGCAGCAACGATCTCTAGAAAACGGGATTCTTATATTTTCAGAGCCGGAGACTCTACCGAAGTAATGGGACTTGTGGTGGCAGGCTGTGTTCTTGTTATTCAGGAAGACCTGTGGGGACATCGGAATATTCTGTCAAAATGTCATGCAGGAGATTTTTTTGGTGAACCATATGCGGCAAGTCCGGGAGCTGTTCTGAATGTCAGTGTGGTAGCAGACGAAGATTGTGAGATTATTTTATTAAATGTTCAAAGGCTTCTGGTTTCCTGCCCAATAGTATGTGAGCATCATCAGAAGCTGATCCGTAACCTGGTCGGTGTCCTGGCAAATAAGATCCTGATCCTCAACGATAAGATCACACATGTGGGCAAGCGAACGACAAGGGATAAGCTGTTGTCCTATCTGTCGTCGGTATCTATCAGACAGGCATCGTTATCCTTTGATATTCCTTTTGACCGGCAGCAGCTGGCAGATTATCTTTGCATTGACCGTGCGGCAATGTCTTCGGAGATATCAAAGCTGCAAAAAGAAGGGCTTATAAAAACAAACAGAAACCATTTTGAGCTGACTGTCTGTAATGATACGGATTCAGGAATAAAAATGTGATATACATCACGGAAAACGATAAACTTTTTCATTATAATGCAAAAGGAAAGTGAGACTGCTTAAAGAGATTTTATTGTTATAAGCGTTCACACGATGGTATTATGGTGTATGTATAAAGAATCTATGAAATCAGTTATTGAAAAATAGGAGGAAAAAAATGTTCATCAGAAAAGCAGAAGAAAAAGATATTCCGAGGATCCTGGAATTGTTAGGACAGGTGCTGCAGATCCATGCAGATATAAGGCCTGATATTTTTATTCCGGGCACAACAAAATATACGACAGACGAATTGACAGAGCTTTTGAAAAATGAAGAAAAGCCAGTATATGTTGCAGCGGATGAGGCTGATGTTTGTGTGGGGTATGCATTTTGTCAATTAAAGGAGCAGCCTTTTTCAAACAATATGGTACCGTTTAAATCTCTTTTTATAGATGACCTGTGTGTCGATCAGGAGACACGAGGACAGCATATTGGGGAAAGCCTGTTTGAATATGTAAAAAAAGAAGCAAAGCAGCTGGGATGCTATGAAGTGACATTGAATGTGTGGGCAGGAAATACTTCAGCAGAAAAATTTTATGAAAAAATGGGAATGCGGACAAAAGAAAGGCAGATGGAATACATATTATAAGATGTTGAATTGTTCAGGAAAAAAACAGCCGGCTAAGATACAGACTGAGATGTCTGTACCTTAGCCGGAAAATTTATCACTGTAATGAACATGCATAGCTTCCCAGTCCATAAACAATACATAAAATACTCTTCCGTATTGCTGGCTGTCCACAATCCTTCCGTGATCAAGAACAGAAAGGTAAGTGCCGTCTGCTTTTCGAAGATGAAAGTGGATATAGTCATTGTTATTGCCGGCATCGATCTGTTTCCAGATGCTTGTTTCTATCTGCTGTTGTTCATCTTCCCTGATCAGGTTGTGGAAGCTTTTCCTTGTAAGGCTGAAGAGTTCATCTATATTTTTATATCCGGTCATTTGAAGGAACTCATGGTTTGCATACAGGAGTTCATCATCATCTTTGTCCGCTCTGTATATGATAAATGCACCCGGAAGGTGTTCAGAGATATCCTTGAATGCAAATCCGAGCTGTTTGCGGACTCCTGACCGGAGCCCCTCCCTGTAAGCCATACATCCGTTTTTTCCGTGAAGCTTTATTTCATAAAGTGCTGCATCTGCACAGCGCATAAGCTGTGAACGGCTGGATGCAAAGGTTGGATATTCTGCATATCCGAGAGAAATAAAAAACGGATATTCTTTTCCCTTGCATGAAAATGTCTTTGGAAGCTTGGTAAATTGCAACAGCAGTTCTCCCGCTTCTTTATAGGTATGATCCGGCAGAAGAATGCAGAACTCATCGCCACCGTTTCTTCCCAGTAATGTGTTTTTTGGGAAAAAAGCCTTCATGCTATCTGTAAGACTCTTTAGTGCCCTGTCTCCATAGACATGTCCGTAAATATCATTAATAAACTTAAAGTCATCAATATCAAGGAGTGCGGCCACAAAATGCGTTTTTGGATTTTTAGTGATCATCCTTTCGGCTAATTCATCAAATCCATAGCGGTTGTAAATATCGGTGAGAGAATCTGTGTGTGCCAGTATTTGAAATTTGTTTTTATTTTCTTTCGATACTAACCATACCCGGGTAAGACCTGAGAAAAGTAAAACGACAGTAGTAAACATTCCGCCGACGATTACCAGTAATCTAAGGTCTCTCCATCCGCTTTCAGGAGCTACTTCTAATTTCCAGTTCTTTTCCCCTATCGTAAAACCATAAGAAACAGTATGAGTTAATTGGTCGTCTGACTGATAAACAACTTTATAAGTATCGCTCCAGGGAACGTCGGTTTTTGAGAGTCTGTATTCATATCCGAAATCCGAAAGTGCACTGATCGCATCTGAAAAAATGTCAGGAACACGCAGGATAACAATGGTAAATCCCCAGAAATATTCCTGGTTGTTTTCATCTTTCAGGTAGACTGGATTGCGGACAGCAATTCCACAGCCGCCCCGTTTTAAATCGAAAGGACCTTGTGTAATGATCACGTGATTGTCTCTTGCGTAACAGGAAATTTTGCTGCAATCTTTATCCTGGAGCAGATCGATCTTACTCGCTTCCGTTCCCTCAGAAGGATAAATATCTGTTACATTACCATCCGGAGCAAGCTGTATGCTTTCAATAACGTCAGACATAATATTTTCCGCAATTGTGTCAAACTGACTGATCTTTCCGTTTTCACTGATCAGGACCTGCTTTAGCGTATCTGTGATCGCAATTCCATTTGTAATTTCATTTTTAATACGTTCGCCGTAGG
>OFRZ01000904.1_pt1 | contig 22994 bp, 20 predicted proteins | sample 1543181 | NCBI WGS metagenome assembly OFRZ01 (sample SAMN04209245, study PRJEB22552) | human gut metagenome | biome: gut; material: feces | host: Homo sapiens | place: USA: Oklahoma | reverse complement strand
TAAGAACTCCGCAACTACCGGATTTTTGATGAACTCCAACTTATCATTCTGATACAGTGCTGTCAGTTCCTTCATTTCACTTTCTACAAGCTCTTTTTTCTGTGTCTTGAGCATACGGTAATAATACTGAGAAGAAATGTTCCTCTGCAAAGTACGGACACTCCAAGTTTGTTCTGCGGCTTCTTTCTCATACCAGTCACGAGCTTCCTTATCTTTAACCTGTAATAACGCTGCATAATGTGACCAAGACAGTAGTCCAACAGATTTTCCAGACGGTGTCTGGAAAATCTCAGGGTAAATCTTATAGAAAGAATAAAAGCTGTACAGATTTGACTTTGTATATCCTTTTCCATATTCAGCCGATAATTCTTTTGCTAACTTTTTTATAATTTCAGCTCCATATTTTGCCCTATCCTCGCCCTGCAATTCTTCACTTGCAATTCTATAACCAGGGAGCCAATTTCTCTGTATAAGCGCTGTATTGACCGTCCGATATGCAACTTTTTGTAAGGACTCAGTAATCCCACACATATCTTTTAAGATGTCATCGGTTTTAACAAAATTATCCATAAAACTATTTTGACTGATTTTTTCTAATTTATTCTCCATAGCCATCGCTTCTTGAAATTTTCTAACTACTTCTTGAATTTATATTTTCCTTTTCCATGACCGGATACTGATTCAATAATATCTGCCTGCACCAAATTGGAAAGAAGTTTTGAAACACCTGAAGCTTTCAACTCAAGAACTTCCATAGCTGCACTTCTTCCAAACACCTCATCAAAACCAAACTTCTCAAAAAGTCTCTGAATATGAACTGTCGTTTTTACTGAGAAATCGCTACCCTTTTCGGAAAGTACACTTTCAACATCCACTTTTTGTCTTGAATGTCCACTTTTTCTTCGTTCAAACGTCCACTTATATGCTACCATACGGATAATCATCAAAAAATCTTTTTTCAATTTCTTGCGTTTATCTATGGCAAGGCTGAACTGTTACTCTGTACCAGCTTATCTGCCACCTAATCTACGCCCGCATCAGATTTCTCATCTTCCATTCCAATCTCATCATCTCCCTTTTCATCCATATTGAACAGCGCATTTAAGGCAATATTCATACACTGCACTAATCAGCATGCCGCAGGAATCAATGCCCATCATCTTACGAGGAAGCGGATTGGTAATCGCCACACAGGTCTTACCTACCAGCTGTTCCGGTTCATAATACTCATGAATTCCGCTTAAAATCGTGCGGTCTGTACCAGTTCCGTCATCCAGAGTGAACTGCAGCAGCTTCTTTGGCTTCTTTACTGCCTCGCAGGCTTTTACCTTAACGACACGGAAATCAGACTTCTTTGGGGCGTAAATCAGGCGTAGAGTGGGCGTATGCTATTCTGAAAGCATTTTGCAGAACTCTGCTGGCTCTATACAGGGTGTTCCGCTGCTCTTAAAGTCTGCACAGTTCCTTGTAACAATATAATCCGCCTGAAATGCAGCCGCACACTCCTTTTGCAGACAATCCTCAAAATCTGAAAATGTTTCATCTGCCAGGGCATTGAGAATCTTTGCCTTGTCGATTCCTTCAACCTCAAATAATTCGCATATGCTTAACAACAGTTTACGTCTTTACGCAAAATAAAGAACATATTCGAAATGGAATGTGCCGCAATACATCCTGATACCCGTCTCTGCTTACAAGCAACGACGATCTGCTCTGCGGCCCGATCATAGGGACTGCGGCAAAGCAGATAATCAAGAAGAACATTTGTATCAACCAAAATTCGCAGTCCCATATTTCTCCTCTCTGTAACTAGCTAATTCTCTTTCATAATCTATCTGCGGTGCTTTCCGTCTGAGACTCTCTAACTGCTCAAATGCCTGTTCTCTTACTTTTTCTGATTCTGAGCCATAAAGACCAGTCACACCTTCCATAATCTGAATGATAAATACAGCTTATCTTCCGGCATCCGTTCCAGTAAATCCATCGCATCTTTTCTCAGTGCTGTCATTACTTATCACCTCTTCCATTCTATAGCATCCCAAAATAATACTGCACCCACTTGACAAAGGGTTTATGATAAAGTCAAGAGGTGATTATTATGTTACACAATGAAGCACGTAAATTACTCATCGAAGCCTGGAACAAGACACACAATGCAAAAGAAATTGCAGAATGCTTTTCTGTCAATACCAGCACAGTTTACCGGCTTGAAAGAAGAATGCGTGAAACCGGCTCTGTGGAAACCAGAACCTCTCAGCGGGGCCGTAAACCAGCCCTGAGCCAGAATGACATCCAAAACATAGACCGGTTAATCCAGCAGCAACCAGTTATTACAATCAATGAAGTACTGGAAAAATTACAACTCCATGTCAGCGATGAAACGGTTCGCAAAGCCATCCTGAAACTCGGGTATGTTTATAAAAAGAAATCTCTGCATGCATCAGAACAGGAGCGTCCCCTATGTCCAGGCCAAACGGAAGAGCTGGAGAGAACATATATCGGAGAACGATGCAAATCATCTGGTATTTCTTGATGAAAGCGGTACAAATACGAATATGACAAGGCATTATGCTCGTTCCAAAAAGAATGAACGGGCTGTAGACAGTACTCCTGTTAATACACCATGCAGCACTACTATTTTGTCCTCTGTACGGCTAAATGGAAAAACATCCTATACGGTTTATTGCGGCGGAACGACTGGGGAGCGGTTTGCAGAATATCTGAAAACAAAACTGATACCGACCTTGTCTAAAACTGACGTTATTGTTATGGATAATATGCGCTCCCATCATGCAAAAATCGTGAAACAAGTATTGGATGAGTCAGAGATAAAATATCTGTATTTGCCGCCATATAGCCCGGACTTAAATCCGATAGAAAAAATGTGGTCAAAACTCAAAGCATATTTAAGGAAAGAAAAAGTCCGAGTCGCATCAGAACTTCCAGCAGCAATCGAAAGGGCATTTTCGACCGTTCGAGTTTCAGATTGTTTAGGGTGGTTTTGTTCGTGCAATTATGTGCGGTAATTTGATGGATTGCTATAATAGATGACCCTCTTGTTACCTTTATTATACCCATTCTATCGGGCTTTGTATAGAAATATTTTTCAACATGCTCTGTCACGCTCTCCATTTTGCCATATATTCATCAAACACTCCTATTTCTCTGATTCGTTTTTCGGCGATGTTACCGAACAATAGCACTTACCTTCATCTCTCCGGTAACAAACCATAGTTTCAATTCTTTTTTGACCATAACACAAAAGGACATCTTCCTAAAATTTCTTTTAGAAAAATGTCCTTCTTAGTACAAAATATTTACATCGCTTATTAAAACCCGTTAAGCCACTTTAAAATGTCGCACCGCTGTCGTACGCTGCTCAAAAAGCACGCTTTTTCTCTAAGCCTTAGTACAGCTTCGCCCCTGCGGGAATGCTGTCATCCAGCATTAAAAGATTCAATCCTTCCTGTCCATCATATTCATACACTGCACTAATCAGCATACCGCAGGAATCAATGCCCATCATCTTACGAGGAGGCAGATTGGTAATCGCCACACAGGTCTTGCCTACCAGCTCTTCCGGTTCATAATACTCATGAATTCCGCTTAAAATCGTGCGGTCTGTACCAGTTCCGTCATCCAGAGTGAACTGCAGCAGCTTCTTTGACTTCTTTACTGCCTCGCAGGCCTTTACCTTAACGACACGGAAGTCAGACTTGCTGAAGGTCTCAAAGTCTACGTCATCTGCAAACAGAGGCTCGATCTTTACCTTAGAAAGGTCAAGCTGTACACTTGGTGCGGACACGCTTACAGCCGCAGCCGGTGCTTCCGCTGCAGCAGAAGAAGCTTTCTCTGCCTTGTTCTCGCCCTTCTTTGCGTCTAATGACTTCATTGTCGGGAACAGCAGCACATCTCTGATTGCCGCAGAGTCTGTCAGCAGCATACACATTCTGTCGATACCGAAGCCGATTCCTCCTGTAGGCGGCATACCGATTTCAAGTGCATTTAAGAAATCCTCGTCTGTATGGTTTGCCTCCTCATCGCCGGCTGCAAACTGCTCTTCCTGAGCCTTGAAGCGCTCTCTCTGGTCGATCGGGTCATTGAGCTCGGAGTAGGCGTTTGCCATCTCCCAGCCATTCATAAAGAACTCGAAACGCTCGGTATATTCCGGATTCTCCGGCTTTTTCTTGGTCAGCGGAGAAATCTCTACCGGATGATCCATAACAAAGGTAGGCTGAATCAGATGCTCTTCTACAAAGGCCTCAAAGAACAGGTTTAAGATATCGCCCTTCTTATGGCGCTCCTCAAACTCTACATGCTTTTCCTTTGCAGCAGCTCTTGCTTCTTCCAATGTATGGATTTCATTAAAGTCCACACCGGAGTATTTCTTAACCGCATCTAACATGGTAATGCGCTCAAATGGCTTTCCAAGATCCATTTCCACGCCGTTGTAGACGATCTTTGTAGTGCCAAGAACCTCCTGAGCCACAAAACGGTACAGGTTCTCGGTCAGATCCATCATACCGTGGTAATCGGTATATGCCTGATACAGCTCCATCAGGGTAAACTCAGGATTGTGTCTTGTATCCAGGCCCTCGTTGCGGAATACACGGCCAATCTCATAAACTCTCTCAAGACCGCCTACGATCAGACGCTTTAAGTAAAGCTCCAGGGAAATACGAAGCTTCAGATCCTCATCCAGTGCATTGAAATGGGTTTCAAAGGGGCGGGCAGCCGCACCGCCTGCATTGGATACCAGCATAGGAGTTTCTACCTCCATAAAGCCTTCTCCACCCAGATACTTACGGATAGCAGCAAGGATTTTAGAACGCTTAATAAATGTATCCTTAACATCCTCATTCATAATCAGATCCACATATCTCTGGCGGTAGCGCAGATCTGTATCTGTAAGGCCGTGGAACTTCTCAGGAAGAACCTGAAGGCTCTTGGAAAGAAGGGTAAACTCACTTGCGTGTACGGAAATTTCTCCTGTCTTTGTAGTAAAGACTGTTCCTTTTACGCCTACAATATCACCGATATCCAGCTTTTTAAATTCCTTATAGGCATCTTCCCCCACACTGTCTCGGGCCACATATACCTGAATGCGTCCCTGCAGATCCTGAAGGTTGCAGAAAGAAGCCTTGCCCATGACGCGCTTAAACATCATACGTCCTGCAATGCTTACTTCCTTCTCCTCCCACTGATCATAATGATCCTTGATCTCCATGCTGTGGGCAGTTACATCATATTTTGTGATCTGAAATGGATCCTTTCCTGCTGCCTGAAGCTCTGCCAGCTTATCTCTGCGGGCCTTCAGTACATGATTTAAATCCTGCTCTGTCTGATTTGACTTCTGCTCTCCCACGTTTCTTCTGCTCCTTTGTGAAATATTTAACTGTAAAATGTTTCTTATGATACTCTCTGGATCTCCAGCACCTTGTACTGGATCACGCCTGCCTGTGTCTCTACGTCAACCACATCTCCTACGGATTTTCCCATCAGGGCATGGCCTACGGGAGCCTCATTGGAGATCTTGTTCTGAAGGCTGTTGGCCTCTGTGGAGCCTACGATGAAAAATTCCATCTCCTCATCATACTCTACATCCAGAAGCTTTACCTTGCATCCGATATTGATCTTATCAACATCGATCTCGTCCTCTACTACTACCTCTGCGTTCTTTAACAGCTTTTCCAGTTCTTCAATCCGCAGCTCAATATCTCTCTGCTCATCCTTTGCTGCATCATACTCTGCATTCTCGGATAAGTCGCCCTGCTCTCTGGCCTCTTTGATCTTCTGAGCTACTTCTTTTCTCTTTACAACCTTCAGATTCTGAAGCTCATCCTCATACTGTTTTAATCCGGCATAGGTCAAAATGTGTTTCTTGTCTGCCATGTCTCCTGCTTCCTTCCTTTTTCATTCTAAATTGCCTTAAAGACAGCACATTTCCGGACAGACTTAAAGTCCTGCCCGGATATTTAAAAACGTCTCATCTATGATGTATTTTTTGTTTCTGTCTGTATAAAAAAGATACCCCGACATTCTGTGTATTATATAAGAAAAAGCACCCATTGTCAAGTATGGGAAGCTATCCCGGCGCCTGCCCAAAAACTAAACCATACGTCCGTCCAAAAGTGCTGCCAGCCCTTCAAGAGTCTCCACCTGGTTGATCTCACACCGAAGGGAGGCTGAATGCTTCATCCCTTTGGTGTACCAGGCCATATGGCTGCGCATTTCCCGCATAGCCACATTTTCTCCCTTATATTCTGAAAGCATCCGTCCATGGCGCAGGATCATTTCCCGGATTTCCTCCGTAGATGGCCTTGGAGGAATCTCCCCTGTTTCCAGATACTGCCGGATCTCCCGGAAGATCCATGGATTTCCCTTGGCGCCTCTTGCAACCATAACGCCGTCACAGCCTGTTTCCTGCATCATCCGGGCCGCATCCTGAGCATGAAAGATATCGCCGTTTCCGATCACCGGTATCTTCACTGCCTCTTTTACCTGACGGATCACTTCCCAGTCTGCCGTGCCGGAATAATACTGCTCCCTGGTCCTTCCATGAACGGCCACCCAGGCTGCCCCGCTGCTTTCTGCCATTTTCGCAAATTCAACTGCATTGAGGCACTGGTCGTTAAAGCCCTTTCTGAATTTTACAGTCACAGGCTTCTTCACTGCCTTTACCATAGAAGTCAATATCTTTTCTGCCAGCTTTATATCCTTCATAAGTGCAGAGCCTTCACCGTTATTCACAATCTTCGGCACAGGACAGCCCATATTTACATCAATAGCCGCAAAAGGACCGTCCTCGATCTGAGCTGCGATCTCAGCCATGATCTCCGGATCAGAGCCAAAAAGCTGCACTGCCACAGGCCCCTCTGCCGGGTCCACCGCCATCAGCTCTTTTGTATTCTTATTTTTATATAAAATGGCTTTGGCGCTGACCATTTCCGTCACCGCCATTCCCGCTCCCTGCTCATGGCACAAAAGCCTGAAAGGCAGATCGGTTACTCCCGCCATGGGGGCCAGTATGATATTGCTGTTAAGCTCCCGATCTCCCAGCCTAAGCTTCATCCTCATCTCTCCCGCTCTCTTCCCAGTCTACATCCTCCTCTAAAAAGAAGGTTCTGTAGTATAATTCCAGCGCCTCCAGAAGATCCTTTTTCTCTTCCTGATACTGTTTGATCTTAAGGACACTTCCGATTTCGTCAAACAGGTAGTCGCCTTCCTCAGAGACTACCTTAAATTCCAGACGTCCCCTGTCGTCAAATTCCAGTGTCAGGACTCCGCCCACATCCTCTGTAAAAAGGACGCACATAATATGCAGCTCATCCTGTACCGACTGGGGAAGGCTCTTAAATTCTTCATTAAAATAATATTTCTGCTCATAGGAGCTGGCTCCGCAGAGCACCACTTTATCCATCATCTTCTTATCTCCGCAAAGGTCCGCTGCCCATACAGACAGCGGACCTCTTTTCTGCAATTCTTATCTTACCAGCATCTTTGCAATATTAAACTGCTCTTCTGAGATATCCTTCTTCATATTTAATGCTTCCTGGATATCGAAATCCACAAATTCGCCCTTTCTGTATGCCACCAGACGGTTGCTCTTTCCTTCTACCAAAAGCTCTGCCGCTCTGGCTCCCATAATGGACGCATACACACGATCCTTGCAGGTAGGCGTTCCGCCGCGCTGCATGTGGCCCAGAATGGTAGCTCTTGTCTCAATGCCTGTGGCAGCCTCAATACGCTTTGCCATAGAGCTGGAATGACCGATTCCCTCTGCATTGATGATAATGTTGTGCTTCTTTCCCCTCTTACGGTTCTCAATGATCCGGTTGATCAGTGCCTGCTCATCTCCGTCGTAACGCTCCGGAAGCAGAATATCCTCTGCACCGTTTGCAATACCGCACCATAAAGCAATATATCCCGCATTGCGTCCCATTACCTCTACAATGCTGCAGCGCTCATGGGAAGTGGATGTATCGCGGATCTTATCAATGGCCTCCATTGCCGTATTGACTGCCGTATCAAAGCCGATGGTGTAATCGGTACATGCAATATCCAGGTCAATGGTTCCCGGAAGGCCAATGGTATTGATCCCCAGGGCGGACAGCTTTCCTGCTCCCTTAAAGGAACCGTCGCCGCCGATTACCACCATGCCGTCAATTCCGTGCTTGCGGCAGATATCAGCACCTCTCTGCTGACCCTCAGGAGTGGTAAATTCCTTGCATCTTGCTGTATAAAGAATGGTTCCGCCGCGGTTAATGGTGTCTGAAACACTGGTGGACTCCATGTCCACGATCTCCTCTTCCAGAAGACCGGCATAGCCTCTCATAATACCCTTTACCTTCAGTCCTTTATTGATCGCAACGCGCACAACTGCGCGGATTGCTGCGTTCATGCCTGGTGCGTCACCGCCGCTGGTTAATACTCCAATGGTCTTCACTGCCTTTGCCATAGCAATTTACCTCCTTATATTAAGCATATCCATCTATGCCTGTTGTTTTCTTCTTTCTATTTTACACACAACGCTATTCTAATTCATTTTCCATGATTTATCAAGAGTCATTTCTACGACTTTGACATTTTTTTCACCAACTTTACAGTACAGGCGATTTAAGAGTCCTGCATCCGCCATTACGTTCCAGTTGGGAGGGAGCATTTTTTTCGCCCGTTCCTTTTTTAAATAGATGATTACCTGATCATTTCCCTCGCTGGATTTTAGAAGCTCCATAAGCTCTGCCTCCGTTGCCTGATACCCGGCCATATCTTCAAACTGCAGCCACAGCTGACGGGGCACAGCATCAAAGGGGATCACCTGCTCGCAGACCAGTTTACCCACCGGTTCATCTCCCAGTGAAACACGTCCCCGGATAAAGAGCTTTTCATCCTCTGTCAGAAGATCCCTGTTATTTTCATAGTCTCTTGGAAATACGATCACTTCCACTGATCCCATCAGATCCTCCAGCGTGATAAAGGCCATCAGCTGGCCTGTGCGGGTAGTCTTGACCGTTTTTCCCGTTACCAATCCGCCTATGACAGCCTTTATGCCGTCCTTTACCACGGCCTCCTCCGTCTCCTCATCCACGATAAAATCAGCTGCTGTAGCAGTGATATTTTTCCGCCACAGCGCCTCATAATCATCCAGCGGATGACCGCTGATGTATACGCCTAAAATATCTTTTTCAAAGGCAAGCAGCTCTTCTTTTGCATATTCCCCTACATCAGGAAATACAACCTCAAACTCCTTTTTTTCCTCTTCTCCGGCTATATCAAAAAGGCTCAGCTGTCCCTCAAAGGCATTCTTCCGCTCTCTGGCCTTATTCTCAAGAAGCGCAGGCCCCACAGCCATCTTCTGCCGTCTTGTGCCGGGAAGAGAATCCAGTGCGCCTGATTTGATAAAATTTTCCAGCGTACGGCGGTTTACCTCTCTCTGGGTCATACGGTTGATAAAATCCTCCATGGTACGGAATTTTCCATTCTTCGCCCGTTCCTCCAGAATGGCGTCTACCACCGGCTTTCCCACGCTTTTAATCGCAGAAAGGCCATAGCGGATTCCTCCGCCGGACACGGAAAATCCGCTCTCTCCCTCATTGATATCAGGAGGAAGAACTGCGATATTCATCATGCGGCGGCAGTTTAAAATATATTCGGAAAACTTGCTCACATTTTCCATCACAGAAGACATAAGGGCCGCCATAAACTCCTTTGGATAGTAGTATTTCAGATAAGCGGTCTGGTAGGAAACCACAGCATAGGCTGCCGCGTGGGACTTATTAAAGGCATACTTTGCAAAGTCGATCATTTCATCATAAATATGATTGGCCGTCTTTTCATCAATACCATTTGCAATACAGCCCTTTACTCCCTCGGCTTCATTTCCGTAAACGAAATTCTGACGCTCTTTTTCCATCACAGCAGTCTTTTTCTTACTCATGGCACGGCGTACCAGGTCGCTTCGTCCCATGGTATATCCGGCCAGGTCGCGGACGATCTGCATTACCTGCTCCTGGTATACAATACACCCGTAAGTCGGGCTCAGAATCGGCTCCAGCTGAGGGCATTCATAGGTAATGGAGCTTTTATCATTCTTTCCTTTTAAATACCTGGGAATAAAGTCCATAGGGCCGGGACGGTAAAGGGAAATTCCCGCAATAATATCCTCCAGATTCTCCGGCTTAAGCTCCTTCATAAAGCTCTTCATCCCACCGCTTTCCAGCTGGAACACGCCCTCGGTCCTTCCGGTTCCGATGGATTCAAGTACCCTTTTATCATCAAAATCAATATGGTCAATATCAATGGAAATGCCGTAATCCTTCTCAGCCAGATGCACGGCATTCTGGATCACAGTCAGTGTACGCAGGCCCAGAAAGTCCATTTTAAGAAGCCCCAGCTCCTCAATGGTCGTCATGGTAAACTGGGTGGTAATGGTGCCGTCTGCCGCCTTGGAAAGCGGTACAAATTCGTCAATGGAGCGGCTGCCGATCACCACTCCCGCCGCGTGCATGGAGGTATGTCTTGGAAGGCCCTCCAGACGCTTTGACATATCGATCAGGTATTTTACCTGTGCGTCTTCATTATAAAGCTTTCTTAAATCCGGATTTGCCGCTATGGCCTTGTCAAGTGTCATTCCAAGATCATTTGGGATCATCTTTGCAATGGAATCACACATGGCGTAGGGCAGATCCAGCACACGGCCTACATCACGGACCACACCCTTGGCTGCCAGAGTACCGAAAGTAACGATCTGAACCACCTGGTCTTTGCCGTATTTCTCCACCACATAATCAATGACCTCCTGGCGGCGCTCGTAGCAGAAATCCACGTCAATATCAGGCATGGAAACTCGCTCCGGGTTTAAAAAGCGCTCAAAAAGCAGGTTATAGCGCACCGGGTCAATATTGGTAATGCCCAGAGTATAGGAAACAATGCTTCCCGCGGCAGAACCACGTCCCGGTCCCACCATAATATCCTTTGAGCGGGCATAGTTGATAAAATCCCATACGATCAGGAAATAATCCACATACCCCATGGTACGGATTACATCCAGCTCATAGTCCAGGCGTCGGCTTAACGTGCCGTCATCCTTTGGATATCGGGTCTTAAAGCCCTCCCGGCAGAGATGATTCAGATACGTCCAGGAGTCAAAGCCCTCCGGCACCTCATACTTTGGCAGCTTGGTGACGCCGAATTCAATCTCCACATTGCAGCGCTCTGCAATTTTATGTGTATTTTCAAGGGCTTCTCTGGCGTATGGGAAAAGGGCCTGCATCTCCTCCTCGGATTTACAGTAATACTGGCCGCCTGCATAGCGCATCCGGTCTTCATCCGCTACTTTTTTGCCGGTCTGGATGCACAGCAGGATATCGTGAGCCTTTTCATCCTCTGCAAAGGTATAATGGATATCATTGGTGGCGACCAGTTCAATCCCCGTGTCCCTGCTCAGCCTGAGAAGTCCCTGATTTACCATCTTCTGTTCTGGAAGCCCATGATCCTGAAGCTCCAGAAAGAAATTATTTTTCCCAAATATTCCCTCATACCGCTGTGCAGAACGCATGGCCTCCTCATACATTCCTCTGGCCAGATATTTCTGCACTTCTCCGGCCAGACAGGCGCTGAGGGCAATGACTCCTTCGTGATACGTTTCCAGAACCTCATAGTCTACACGGGGCTTATAGTAAAAGCCTTCCACAAAGCCCTTGGATACGATCTTCATCAGGTTTTTATAACCCTGATCATTTTCTGCCAGAAGAACCAGATGGTAATACCGGTCCTCTCCTCCCGTATTTTCCCGGTCAAACCTGGATCCAGGAGCCACATATACCTCGCAGCCCAGGATCGGTTTAATTCCCACTTCCTTTGCCGCCCGGTAAAAATCAATCACTCCATACATTACGCCATGATCCGTGATCGCCAGGCTGTCCATTCCCAGCTCCTTTGCCCTGGCGGTCAGCTCTTTTATCTTGGATGAGCCGTCTAAAAGACTGTATTCTGTATGGACGTGCAAATGTGTAAACGCCATATATACTGATTCTCCTTTCCCGGAACAACGTCCTGTTCCTGTCTGTTATGAAAAAAACCAGGCAGCCTTCTGCACTGCCTGGTTTCCAACTATCCTTTTAATCTCTCTGAAACACTTATGCATTGATGAGATACTTCTCAATCTCAGACACTGCCTGATCCTCATCCGCACCGTCAGCCTCTACTGTGATGGACTGGCCGGCAATCAGCCCAAGGGTCATCATTCCCATAATACTCTTTGCATTTACACGCTTGGAACCGGACTCCAGATAGATTCTGCTGTCGTACTGGCTGGCAACCTGCACCAGCATAGCGGCCGGTCTTGCTTCTAATCCATCGGGCAGTTCAACGGTAATTATTTTTTTCTTCATGATTATCCTCCTCATATCTGCGGATGGAGCGTTTCCTTACTGCTCCGGGAACTTTTCCCTTAAATCCTCCGCCATAAGGCTGAGTTTTCTCAGCCGGTGATTGACTCCTGACTTTCCCACCGGCGGTTCCAGAGCTTCCCCCAGCTCCTTAAGTGTCGCCTCCGGCCGTTCCAGCCTCACTCTTGCCATTTCCTGAAGGTTCTCCGGAAGGGACTCAAGTCCTATGGTATCCTGAATATACCGGATATCCTCCATTTGCTTTACGGCTGCCGAAACCGTTTTATTGATATTGGCAGTCTCGCAGTTTACCTGACGGTTTACGCTGTTTCGCATCTCCTTTACGATCCGGATATTTTCCAGCTCCATAAGCGCCACCGGCGCCTCCATGATCTGAAGCAGCTCTGCGATCTGGCTTCCCTCCTTTACATACACTACAAAATAGCGTTTGCGCAGAACGATCCTGGCCTCAATATCAAATGAAGCCATCAGCCCCTGAAGCTGCTTTGCCTTCCGCATGGATGCACAGGTGATCTCAAAATGGTAGAACTTTTCCGGATCACTGATGGAACCCGCCGAAAGGAAGGCCCCGCGAATAAACGCCCGCTTACAGCAGACATTCTGCACCACAACGTTATGTATCAGCGACAGATCCTCCGCAATTTCTCCATAAGAATCCAAAAGTTTGGACGCCTGAAGAACCCGGAGCGCATCCTCATGCTCTCTCACTGCTACCATATATGTTCGACTCCGCCCCGGCATCTGGCCCCGGCGGATTAAAACATCCGTATTTATATTAAATGTTTTTTTCAATAATGTAAAGTATTTTCTTGCAACTGCCAGATTTTCTGTATGGATCTCAATGGCATAGTGATCGGAGGCCGATATCTTTACCCGGCCGCAGAGGCTTAAAACAGCCGCTGTTTCTGCGATCTGGCAGTGCCTTGCCGGAGACCACTGTCTGGACAGTTCCTCCTTTACTTTGGAAGAAAATGACATTGCTCCCTCTTAACTTTCCCTGTTATCGTTTACTATCCTTATCAATATCTCTGTGATCCATGCGGATCCCATATTCTCCGTGGCTCTTCAAATGGTCATACAGAGCCTTTGCAATGGTGACAGACCGGTGCTTTCCCCCGGTGCATCCGACAGCGATAACCAGCTGATTTTTCCCTTCATTGATATAATTGGGAAGAAGGAAATCCATCATGTCATTCAGCTTCTCTATAAACGTCTCTGCTGTATTCCCCTGCATCACATAATCTCTCACAGACTGGTTTTCTCCGGTCAGGGGACGCAGCTCCTCCACATAGTAAGGGTTCGGGAGGAAACGCACATCAAAGACCAGATCTGCATCCTCAGGAATACCATACTTAAAGCCAAAGGACATAACGGTAACAAACATATTTTTAAAGCTTTCTTCCTTTAAAAATATCTTTTCCAGCTCCTGACGCAGTTCCTTTGTCAAAAGCATGCTGGTATCAATAATAAAATCCGATCCCTTCTTTAAAAACGCCACTCTGGCCCGTTCCTTTTCAATGCCTGTTTCCAGCCGTCCCTTTCCGGCCAGAGGATGGGAACGTCTTGTTTCCTTATAGCGTTTGATCAAAGCGGTATTGCTTGCATCCAGAAAAAGGATCTGTACATCCATCTGTTCTCTGCGCCACTTTTCGATAACGCCTTCCAGATCTTTTAGACCCTCCCCGCTGCGGATATCGATCCCCAGAGCCGCCTTCTGCACAGTTCCTCCGTCCGATACCAGCTGCACGAATTTATCTGCCAGGGAGATAGGCAGATTGTCCACACAGTAAAACCCCAGATCCTCCAGCATTTTTAAAGCAATGGTTTTTCCGGCCCCAGACATTCCGGTGACAATTACAAGCTTCATCTGTCAGTTCACCTCGTACTCTTTATCGTAATCCACCTTAAAATTTCCCCAGTGTCTTTACTTCCATTTCCAGCTCCACATCAAACTGTGTCTTTACCCGCTCCCGAATCTGACGGCAGAGTTCCATCACATCTGCCGCTGTGGCATCGCCCCTGTTAATCACAAAGCCGCTGTGCTTTTGGGACACCTGCGCGCCGCCGACGGTAAAGCCTTTTAATCCGGCATCCTCAATGAGTCTGGCCGCAAAATGCCCTTTTGGCCGTTTAAAGGTACTGCCCGCACTCGGATACTGAAGAGGCTGCTTTTCCCTGCGTTTTAAAGACAGTTCATTCATATACGCCTCAATCTCATCCCGATTTCCCTTTTTCAGGCGAAAGCAGGCGTCCAGCACGGTATAACCCATAGCAGGGATACAGCTGGTGCGGTAATCCATCTTAAGCTCCTTTGGCCCAAGAGTAAGGATTTCTCCCTCCGGCGTCATAACTCTGGCATACTCCAGTACATCCTTTATCTCTGACCCATAGGCCCCGGCATTCATCACCAGAGCGCCTCCTATGGTTCCCGGAATCCCGGCCGCAAATTCAAGACCTGTAAGCCCCTCCTTTAAAGCTCTTTTCGCCGTTCGGCTTAAAAGCTGTCCGGATGATGCAAAAATCCTCTCTCCTTCTGCCTCAAGACGCGTCAGCCCCTCTGTCGTGGAAATAACCACTCCCTCATATCCTGCATCACTGACCAGCAGGTTGCTTCCATTTCCCAGAATGAAAAACGGAAGCTTCTCCCTTCTGCAGAAAGAGAGAACCGTTTTAAGCTCTGTCTCTCCGGACGGACATACATAAGCCGCTGCGGGACCTCCGATCCGAAAGGTGGTGTGGCTGCTCATAGGCTCCATAAAACGGCACGGAAAGCCCTCCAGCTCCAAAAGAGCCTGCAGTTTTTCTTTAAGCTCCATCTGTTTCCTTTCTCCGGTCTGAATATCAGTCATTCATCCCGTTTTTTAAATTTGCCTGTACACGGTTATACAGCTCCTGAGCCGCATTGTAGCCCATCTTCTTCTGGCGGTGGTTTACAGCCGCCGACTCTACGATTATGGCAAGATTTCGTCCGGGACGGATGGGAATGGTGTGGCACACAACCTGATTGCCCAGAAATTCCGTATACTGATCTTCCAGGCCCAGGCGGTCATACTCCTTATCCCGGTTCCAGTCCTCCAGCTTGATCACCATATCGATCGACTGTGTATCCTTTACACTCTCAACACCGTACAGAGTCTTTACATCAATGATCCCGATACCACGAAGCTCAATAAAATGCCGGGTAATATCCGGCGCGCTTCCGATCAGGGTATCGTCGCTGACACGGCGGATCTCCACCACATCATCCGTCACAAGGCGGTGTCCCCTCTTTAACAGCTCCAGCGCCGCCTCACTCTTTCCGATCCCGCTCTCTCCCATGATCAGCACACCTTCACCGAATACGTCAAGAAGCACTCCGTGGATGCTGATGCAGGGAGCCAGCTTCACATTGAGCCAGCGGATGACCTCTGCCATCAGAGAGGAAGTTGTCTTATCTGATACAAGACAGGGAACACCGTAATAATTGCAGTATTCCAGCAGATCATCATCAGGATTCTGTCCCCGGCTGAATACAAGGCAGGGAATCTGGCTGGAGGTCAGCTTATCATACATCTGACGCTTCACTTCTCTGTCCATGGTATTGATATATGCCTGCTCCACGTATCCTATGATCTGTACGCGCTCTCTGTCAAAATGATCGAAAAATCCGGTAAGCTGCAGCGCAGGACGGTTTACATCTGGATGGGTCAGTACGATCTTATCCGTATCAATCTCCGGTGTGGTGTTGCGCAGTTTCATTTTCTCAATAAGCTCACTGATGGTTACTCCATGCATGGTATAATTACCCCCTTGTGTCTGCTCTCCGCACATGGACGCGGAAAGGCTATCTGGTTAACATATATACTATCACAAGTTTCACTGATTGTCATGTGTTTTTACATCCGCGCACATTCCGCCGCAGAACGAATGACCCCCTGTTTTGCGAAAAAAATGGTAAACGGCCTCTGCGGCCTTCTGATTCATCTGAGGCGTCTGGGCCAGCTCCTGGATGTTTGCATTTCTTATGGCCTCGATATCCTTAAACTGGCGCATCAGCGCCTTCCGTCTGGCAGGGCCGATGCCCGGGATCTCATCCAGTACCGATCTTACCTGCCCTTTTCCCCGAAGGCTTCGGTGATATTCAATGGCAAACCGGTGGGCTTCATCCTGAATCCGCGTAATAAGCCGGAAGCCCTCGCTGTGCCGGTCAATAGGCACCTCTTTATTGTTGAAATACAGGCCTCTGGTGCGGTGAAAATCATCCTTTACCATGCCGCATACCGGAATGGAAAGGCCCATCCGTTCAAGAACCCCAAGGGCAATATTGACCTGTCCTCTTCCGCCGTCCATCATGATCAGATCCGGAAAACGGGTAAAGCTTCCAAAAGAAAGTTCCTTTCCCTCCGCTCTGAGGTTCTTTGCCTCCTCCATTCCATGAGAAAACCGTCTGGTTAAAACCTCTTCCATGGAGGCATAGTCATTTGGCCCCTGGACGGTGCGGATCTTAAATTTCCTGTAGTCACTGCGCTTTGGCTTTCCGTCCTCATAAACTACCATAGAACCTACCGACTCCACGCCGCTTGTATTGGAAATGTCAAAGGCCTCCACCCGGCGCACTGCACCGATCCCAATAAGCGCTCCAATCTGGTTCATGGCTCCTATGGTACGCAGTTCTTCCTTTTTGATCCGTTCCTTATCCTGAGACAGGACCAGAGCCGCATTTCTTGCCGCCAGCTCCACCAGCCTTTCCTTCTCCCCCTTCTGGGGCACCACCAGCCTTACCTTCTGTCCCCTTTTCGCGGTCAGCCACTGGCTGATAACCTCGCTGTCTGTAAGGGGATACTGAAGCCAAAGCTCCCTTGGGATAAACGGCGTTCCTGCATAAAACTGCTTTACAAAGCCGTCCAGAATCTCCTCCTTGCTCTCTGCTGCTCCCGCTGACAAATGAAAATGATCCCTTCCGATCAGCTTTCCTTCCCTGATAAAAAATACCTGTACCACAGCGTCCCTTTCGTCTCTTGCCAGAGCCACAATATCACGGTCCTCCATGCTGCTGCTGGTAATTTTCTGCTTCTGTGCCACCTGCTTTACACTGTTTAAGAGCTCCCGGTATTCAATGGCCTTTTCAAACTCCATTTGCTCCGACGCCTGCTCCATTTTCTCCTTCAGGGAACGCAGAAGAGGCTCGTAATGGCCTCCTAAAAAATCAAGCGCCTGTCCAAAGGACTTCTGATAATCCTCCTTTGAAATATACCCCTGACAGGGAGCATCACACTGCTTGATGTGGTAATTTAAGCAGGGCCTCTCCTTTCCCGTATCCTTCGGCAGATTCCGGCTGCAGGTGCGGATCCGGTACAGCTTATGGATCAAATCCAGCGTATCCTTGACTGCCCCGGCGCTGGTATATGGGCCAAAATACCGGCTGCGCCCATCCTTTTTCATATCCCTTGAAAATAAAAGTCTTGGGAAATCCTCACCCACCGTAGCCTTGATGTAAGGATATGTCTTATCATCCTTTAACATGGTATTGTATCTGGGGCGATGCTCCTTGATCAGATTGCATTCCAATACCAGCGCTTCCAGCTCTGAATCGGTTAGAATGTACTCAAACCAGGCAATATGGGAAACCATCTGTTCGATCTTGGCAGTCTTATTCCGGCTGCTCTGAAAATACTGGCGCACCCGGTTTTTTAAGCTGACTGCCTTTCCCACATAGATGATTTCATCCCTGTCATTGTGCATCAGATAAACGCCCGGACTGGCAGGGAGTTTTTTTAATTCCTCTTCCAGATCAAACATCAAAACCCTCCTGTTCAGCGCAGCCGTGTGCCGTCATAGCGGCGCAGAAGCTGTACATAGCGGCGGAGCGCCTGAATCTGCTCCTCCACAGGCATTTCTGGCTCCGGTTTTAAATCCATAGCCATAAACATACAATCCAGCTCCCGTTTGGTTGCCTTTCCTTCCATCTGTTTCAAAACAGCTAACTTATCCTCAGGGCGCAGCGCATCCAAAAAACGCTCCAGCCAGGGGCCTGGAAGTTCCTCTTCCTTATCCGTCTCCCCCTGTTCCCTTTCCTGCCAGGCAATTCTTACAGGATCATTCTCCGGCCATACACGCTCAAAACGGTATTCCTGATCCGCATCCGGATATTTTTCCCGGTCTACCGGACTCATAAACATCTCCAGAGGGCGGACATACATACCAAATGTTCCATACAGTGCCTGATACACCACCATAGGCTCTCCTGTTTCTGAATGAACAGCCACTGCTATGACCTGATACAGTTTATTTTTAAAATGCCTGTAAAATGCTCCCGGCACAGGCATACACTCTCTCTGCTGCAAAATGCATCTACCTCATTTCCGCCCGGCCTATGCCGAACTCTGTGTTTATCTTTTTAGTATACCATATCTCATTTTAGAATCAACGGAATTTTGTCCGGACAGATAAAAACGCCCCGCTGCTATGCTGTCTGCAAAGCTGCGGGGCGTACACCTGGGTCTGAAAAGGTATGCTTCTGCATTCCTTACTGTAAAGAAGCTGCCGCGTCTTTTCCTGCAGCTAAATATTCCTGACCGGAAAATTCATCTGCATTCGCCGCTGCCGCATTTACAAGAATCAGCACTGCTGCCAGAATCACCCAGGCAAAGCATTCCAATCCTTTTTTCAGTTTCATAATCCTCTTTTCCTCCTAAGGACCACATCTGGATCCGACTCACATTATACCGTTTTTCCGCAAAAATGCAAGTTTTAAATTTTTTTCTGACAGACGGGGAATTTCTCTCCTTCATCCGTTTTATATAGTAGAGGCTGTTAATTTTATACTTCTGATAAGGAGGAATATTTATGATTACTTATAAGCCATTCTGGGAAACCCTGAAAAAGTCACCCGAAACCACCTATACCCTAATCCATAAACATCAAATTTCCAGTGCTACCATTGACCGTCTGCGAAAGGATAAACCCTTAAGCACAATCACCATTGACGATCTGTGCCATATTCTGAACTGCCAGGTGGGTGAAATTGCCGCGTACATACCTCCTGAAGATAAACCACATTAAACGGTCAAACTCTGAACATTTTACAATAGCCTTCTGTTTTTTCCTGTGCTATACTTTAAGAAGCTTAACGTATAAGGAGGTTTCTTTGTAATGCAGAAGATTGGAAGAAATGATCCCTGCTGGTGCGGCAGCGGTAAAAAATACAAAGACTGTCACATGGAGCTGGAAGAAAAGCTGACCCAGTTCCGTCGTCAGGGCGCCATCGTCCCCACCAGAGCCTTATTAAAAACACCCGAACAGATCCGTGGCATAAAAGAGAGTGCCCGGATCAATGTAGCCGTTCTTGATTATGTAGCTGCACATATCGGCCCCGGCATCACTACTGCCCAGATCGATCTGTGGGTTTATGAACAGACCACCCGTTTAGGAGGCATTCCCGCGCCTCTGGGCTATAACGGCTTTCCCAGAAGCGTCTGCACCTCTGTCAATGACCAGGTATGCCACGGCATTCCATCCGAAAATGACATTCTGAAAGAAGGCGATATTATAAACATAGACGTCTCTACTATCTATAATGGTTATTTTTCTGATTCCTCCCGTATGTTCTGCATCGGAGCGGTTTCTCCGGAGAAAAAACGATTGGTAGATACAGCAAAACAATGTCTGGAGATTGGTTTGACAGAAGTACGTCCCTGGGGATTTTTAGGTGATATGGGGCAGGCAATCCATAATTTTGCCAAAGAAAACGGCTGCAGCATTGTCCGTGAAATCGGCGGTCACGGCGTGGGACTGGAATTCCATGAAGAACCCTGGGTAAGCTATGTGTCCAAAAAAGGTACAGAAATGCTCATGGTTCCCGGAATGTGCTTTACCATTGAACCCATGGTAAATATGGGACGGCCGGATGTATTTGTGGATGCGGACAACGACTGGACGGTATATACGGATGACGGACTGCCCTCCGCCCAATGGGAAATCCAGGTGCTGATCACAGAGGACGGATATGAAATACTGGCGTGGTAGACGATTTTCCGAATGGAGTATGCAGCACGAAATGCAGCACGCATTAAAAAAAGTCCTGTATTACAGGACTTTTTTTAATGGAGATAGTGGGATTCGAACCCATGACCTCTTGCATGCCATGCAAGCGCTCTCCCAACTGAGCTATACCCCCATTGGAACATATTTATATCAACTGGCGTCGACTCGTTGATAATACCATATCCGGCAGAATAAATCAAGTATTTTCCAAACTTTTCTCAAAAGGTTTCCAAGACACAAGCTCCCCGAAAGGTTTTCGCCTTCCGGGGAGCTTCTATCATTTAATATACATTTTCACTGTAGAAATTATTCATTTCCATACAGAGCAACCAGCTTGGATAAGTGCTCAAAGCGCTCCTTAGCCTCCTGCTCGTTGCGTGCGAACAGCTCTGCTGCTCTCTCAGGATTCTTCATGGTCAGAGACAGGTAACGAACCTCGCCCTTTAAGAAGTCCTGATAGCCTTCCATCTTAGGAGCCTTGGAATCCAGAGTGAACTTCTTCTCTGCTGCAGGATTGTAACGGAAGTTATTCCAGTAGCCACACTCTAATGCCAGCTTCTCCTCAGTCTGAGCCTTGTTCATGCCCTTCTTGATACCATGGTTGATACATGGAGCATATGCAATGATCAGAGATGGTCCCGGATATGCCTCAGCCTCAGCCAGTGCCTTAACGGTCTGCTGCATGTCGCCGCCCATACAGATCTGTGCAACGTATACATAGCCGTAGCTCATAGCGATGCCAGCCAGATCCTTCTTCTTGGTCTCCTTACCGCCAGCTGCGAACTGAGCAACTGCACCGGTCTTGGTAGCCTTGGAAGCCTGTCCGCCTGTATTGGAGTAAACCTCGGTATCGTATACCATGATGTTGATATCCTTACCGGAAGCCAGAACGTGGTCTACGCCGCCGAAGCCGATATCGTAAGCCCATCCGTCACCGCCGAAGATCCACTGAGACTTCTTAGCCAGGAAATCCTTGTTAGCTACGATGTCCTTGCAAACCGGGCAGTCAACGCCGGATAATGCAGCAACCAGACGATCGGTTGCAGAACCGTTCAGAGCGCCGATGCCATAGGTATCTAACCACTCCTTGCAGGCTGCCTTGATATCGTCAGTTGCGTTCTCATTTGTCATAACGCTCTCAACCTTAGCCTTTAAGCCGTCTCTGATTGCGTTCTGAGCCAGTAACATACCATAACCGAACTCAGCATTGTCCTCAAACAGGGAGTTATCCCATGCAGGACCCTGTCCCTTAGCGTTCATGGTGTATGGTGTAGAAGGTGAGGAGTTGCCCCAGATAGAGGAACATCCTGTTGCGTTTGCAATGTACATTCTATCACCAAACAGCTGGGTGATCAGCTTAGCGTAAGGAGTCTCGCCACAGCCTGCACATGCGCCGGAGAACTCAAGCAGAGGCTGCTTGAACTGGCTTCCCTTAACAGTGTTCTCTTTGAACTTTGCAACAACCTCATCCTTGATGGATACAGTCTGGCCAAAGTCAAAGATAGCCTGCTCGCTGAGGCTCTCTTCCAGAGGCTTCATCTCCAGAGCCTTGTTGCCCTTCATGCCTGGGCAGACATTTGCACAGGAGCCACATCCTGTACAGTCAAGTGCAGAGATGGTCATGGCAAACTTGTAGCCTGGCATACCGGTCATATCCTTCATCTTCATATCTGCAGGAGCGTTAGCAGCTTCATCAGCTGTCATAGCTACCGGACGGATAACAGCGTGAGGACATACATAGGAACAGAAGTTACACTGGATACAGTTGTCAACATTCCATACAGGAACATTTACTGCAATACCACGCTTCTCGTATGCGGAAGAACCAGATGGTGTAGTACCGTCTACATAATCCTTGAATGCGGATACAGGCAGGGAGTTTCCTTCCTGAGCGCTTACCTTGGTCTGAATGTTGTTTACGAAGTCAACAACTTCCTTACGTCCCTCGGTAACTACCTTATAATCAAGGCCTTCGTCCTCGCACTGAGACCAGCTTGCAGGAACCTCTACCTTGTGAACGCCCTTAGCGCCGGCATCGATTGCTGCCCAGTTCTTCATAACAACGTCCTCGCCCTTGCGGCCGTAGGTTGCCTTTGCAGCTGCCTTCATCAGTTCATTTGCCTTCTCAGCAGGAATGATGCCTGTCAGCTCGAAGAATGCGGACTGAAGGATAGTATTGATACGGGTCGGGCCCATGCCGGTCTCGATACCGATCTTAACACCGTCGATGGTGTAGAAGTTGATCTTATGATCAGCGATGAACTTCTTAACCTGTCCTGGCAGATGCTTCTCAAGACCTTCCATATCCCATGGGCAGTTTAACAGGAAGGTACCGCCGTCAACCAGTTCCTGAACCATGTTGTACTTGCGTACATAAGAAGGATTGTGGCAGGCAACGAAGTTAGCCTGACGGATCAGGTAGGTAGACTTGATGCGGCTGTGTCCGAAACGCAGATGAGACATGGTAACACCGCCGGACTTCTTGGAGTCGTAATCAAAGTATGCCTGAGCGTACATATCAGTGTTATCACCGATGATCTTGATGGAGTTCTTGTTAGCACC
>OFRZ01000866.1_pt1 | contig 23819 bp, 12 predicted proteins | sample 1543181 | NCBI WGS metagenome assembly OFRZ01 (sample SAMN04209245, study PRJEB22552) | human gut metagenome | biome: gut; material: feces | host: Homo sapiens | place: USA: Oklahoma | reverse complement strand
GAACCTACAAAGTGAAGCGAAGTGGAGCCTTGCAGGTTCTCTCTATGGCAACGGACTGGAGTTTCCACTTGTAACCCAATCCTATCAGCCGTGCTTTGCTTGGTGTCACTGACACGGAGCAAACCGGATGGAACATCCTCCCCAAAAGGTCGTCACTTCCGGCATCGCATGAAATACGATAAGTCGGAAGTGGTGGCCAACATCTGTGAGCTAACCGCCTAAACCAATCGATGGCTCTACTTCCGCAAGCGTCAGCCTGCGTTCGGTAGAGCCATCATGCAAATCACCGTTTGAAGACCAGCTGTCTAACCTCATTGACATTGTGAGAAACAGCTGAGTGGAGCGAAGTGAAACCCTGCTGCTTCTCTCTGTGGCAATGGACTGGAGTTCCCACTTGTAGCCAAAGCCAATCAACCGAGCTTTGCTTGGTGTTGATGACACGGAGCAAACCGGATGACGCATCCTCCCCAAAAGGTCGTCACTTTCGGCATCGCATGAAATACGATAGGTCGGAAGTGGTGACCAACATCTGTGAGCTAACCGTATAAACCATTCGATGGCTCTACTTCCGCAAGCGTCAGCCTGCGTTCGGTAGAGCCATCGAGCAAGTTATCATTTGTAGATATGTTTTCCAACCTCATTGACACTGTGAGAAACAGCTGAGTAGAGCGAAGTGTAACCCTGCTGCTTCTCTCTGTGGCAATGAACTGAATCTTTCATTTGTAGCAAAAGCCCTATCAGCCGAGCTTTGCTTGGTATTGCAAATACGGAGTAAACCGGATGGCATATTCTTCCCAAAAGGTCGTCACTTCCGGCATCGCATACAATACGATTAGTCGGAAGTGGTGACCAACATTTAAGAGCAAATTGCAAAAAGCAATACTACAGTTATAACTATGTTGTATAACAGCAGAATTGCCTTTAATAATAATGAAGCACAGTTACTTTTTATTATCTATCGGTCTGTATGCATTGAAGTCATTGCTGACTGATGTCATTCGGATTGAAAATTTCAACAGAAGTTAGTTCACTACTTGTTTTATAATTCCCAATCAAATCACCCCGAAAAACTTTCTCAGCTTCCAGCCTCTTACCCTTTTCTATCTTGTGTATGAGAAGAATATCGTTTGGAAGAAGACTGCTATTCGAAGCTTGGATGACTTCCAATGCCTTTTCTTCATGAAACATGATCACCTTGAATCTGACCACACGATCCATGTACTTGACGTATATTTCCGTATTTACAACCAAGGACTTTACATACACTGCCGTATCTTGAAATCCCCATATACTATCTACAGAACGAGCCAGTAGGTAAGCATCCCATGTAGAGTAACCTAAGTACAATGCAATGGTATTAAGCGTATAGGAATTTGTGCGATGGTCATCATCAATATACCCCAACAATCTTTTTAGCGTGGTTATGCCGATAGAACGTTGTGTAACCTCCAATATCAGTTTTGCCAACACCTCAAAATCTTTAGCCTGATCAAAAAGAAGGCCGGATTTTGATTTAATATCGTCAATGACTATGTTGCTCAGTATCATTATAATTCCACTTTTATGAATGAATAATTATCATCCATGTCAGAAGCCATGTCATTCAAACACTTCAGATTGGTATTGTCACTTGACGCCATATATTCCTCTACGGGAAGCTGTTTATGAAAACCATCTGAACACAATAAGAATACATCGTTCTTCTGGGCAGATACCACTTTAATAGGAATTTCATCTTTAAGCTCATCACCCATGACGGCGCGAGTTACTATTGCTCCATATTTCTCATAAATCGAGGGCGTTATATTCACTTTAGCAGACAGCTGCTGCACGATGGAATGATCTGTTGTACAGGTCATCATCTCGCCATCACTGTATTTATATACTCTACTATCACCCAACCAAGCAATATATGCCTGGCTATTGAGTATCAAAAGGACAGCAATAACAGTTCCCATCTTTTTTCCACCCAATTCCATTCGTTTAACCATAAGGGCATCGTTGGCAAAAGCGATTGACTCCCTTATTAAATCTTCCGGAGAGTAATTTGTCATATTTTTCTCTATAAAACTCACAATTTTTGTAGCCACGGTCTGAGCGGCTATCTCACCATGTGAGTAGCCACCCATACCATCAGCTAAAACAAATATTGCAGAGTCAGCAGACAGTGACCGATGGATTACATAATCCTGATTCACTGTTCTGCTTCCTTTATTTGAATATTCTGTTATGTTCATTCTTTTACAGCTTGTATCGTATCACCACCATGTTTTGTTACACGTGGACGAATACTGATTTTTATAGGACGCTGGGTTATTGCCTTATCAGTAGCTTTGTTTGCCCACAGATATGCTTCACCAGAACCCAATGCAGCCATTTCTGTGGCTGTTAAGGTCTGCAGCGGAGTTATCGCTTTCTGAACATGCTTAACCCAGGCTGGTGAACTGAATCGGTGCATCACAACCATGGAACTTAGTTCTATAATTTCCGTAGGTAAGCTCATCGGATCCTGGCTTGCAATCATGATGGAAACGCCCTTATGACGCATCTCTCGGATTGCGGTCGTAATAGAATCCACCAGTTCCTTGTTGTTCATGTATTTATGCGCTTCATCAAAGACGATGAACTTATTGAAAGCCTTTCCGTCCACCGTCATCACACTTGAGAAGATATTAAGCATGACAACAAACAGACCAAGAGCTTCCTCTTTTTCAATAAACTCGTCACGCAAATCGACTATAATCAATCTTCCCGGACGGAGATATTGCTGCAGCTTACAGCCGTCAGAAATATACTCCTCTGCAAAATCCAATTTTGTATTGGCTAATGCCCTCTGAGAAGTAGAAAGGTGGTCGCTGCTTGCAACACCTTGGCGAATATTTGCCAACGACATATTGTAGCGACATGCTTTCATGATCTGTTTGAGTTCTTTGATATAAGCAGAGTCATTGCCTAAAGCAGCCAAAAGGAACAACCAGTCTCGTACAGCCAGCTCAGAAGAATCAAAACCGATGGCATGTACCTCCAAGTCCGGATATTGAGCCTTGCGTAATTCCACTTGTGCTTCGGGGGCAAGGAGGATAACATCCTTGACAGAGTGGGCTTCAGCACCATATTCAGCCTTTAACTTAGCCAACTGACCAGCTTCATCATTAGGATATACCATCGACGTGAACTCGGGGGCATAATCCATGCTTTCACTGTAGTGGAAAATAACCCCGGCCATAGGAGCAGGCAGTTTGTTTACCTTAGAATACTGCTTCAGGACCATTTCTGTGACAGAACCGATGGTGTAACTCTTACCAGCACCCTGTACGCCAAACAAGCTGATTGTATTACACTCGTTCAAGTCCATACCAATCACGCGCCCATTCGAAACCATTTTTCCTAATACACCGAATTGGGGAGAATTACTGTTTTTCCCAACGATGACATCTACCAAAGGTTCCTGATAATTCGGATCGGTTTCAGGCTGGTGAACCGGTACATCTACAGGGTCTGCCGGTAATGGATGATCATCTCCAGTACCATTTTCTTCAGTGCCTGCATTGGCCTCAGGAACTTTGGGTTCGGTATGTACGGAATCAACCGCAGGAACTTGTCCTTCCGATTCAGGACAGGTTTCTACAGTTGCTGTTTGTGAATTGTCTGACTCTTCTTCCGGATGGTCAAAGATTACAGAATGGTTTTCTGTTTTCACCTTAGCTGAATTTTCAGTCTTCGACACAACAGAATCGGCTTCCGGTTCCTTCGGAACAATCACTTCATAATCCGTGTCAATATGCGTTGATACTTCAACGGGCTGAACAGGTTTTGGCTGAGCTTCCATACCTGTTGTAGCTACACTGAATGTCGGCTCAAAGAAATTGACAAAGTCGTTGTCTTGAGCTTCCAGAATTTGAGTATTCAAGTCACTACTTTCATCGAGAATCTGCTCAATGACCGGATTACCCATCGTGTAGATTAGCGTATCACCATAGAAATCCTTCTTTTGGCGTTCAGTTTGCATGAAATCAAAGATTACGCCAAGCCGTTTGAAACGGACGGAATAACCATCAGAGAGTTTGCTCAAAAATACTTTGTATTCATGAGCCTTATCCGGATTAAGTTGACCATATCGTAACGAGCGATTGATGTAAAATTCCAGGAGCGACTTTAATTCCAGCACTTTCAGTTCACGGTCAAGTCGGTCATGGCCATCCACCGCAATTTCAAAATGGGAGCGAAGTGCCAGGATGGTATTTTCAATCTGGTTGACAATCTTCATGTGCAGTTCATCAGCCTGATAATAGGCATTTCTGCATTTTATCTCAACCACATTAAATAAGATTTCCTTGCGCTTAACATCAATCTTGACAACAAGATTATCTGCCCGTTCTTGGTTTTCGCTATCCAAATCAACGAATAACTCTTTATGCAGATCAATCGGAATCATGATTGATTCTGTCGTGATACCCTTCTTTTCCAGGAAGCGTTTGGTCAAGGTGGTACCTATTACTTCGAATCCTTTCCGGGATGTTGTATTTACTTGCATAATCAACGAGCTGCTCACGGAACGGACATCCTCCAGAATTTGCTTGAAGTTCTCCTTGTCTTCAATATCAATTCCATACTGCTTGAAAAGCGGAACCATCAAGGACGCAATTTCGCTGGTAGGTTTCGTGGTCAGATAAGAAGATATACCTGTCGCTTCATCATTCGGGACATAATCCAACAGATACGGGACATCGGAATCACCGCAGGGAAGATCATAGAATTCAGGTCCCATATTCTTGTCGAACGTAATCACCCAATCGCTGCTGTCATGAATGAACGACAGCAACATCATATCACTCTCCTTCAAACGGAGTGTTGTTGCCGGTACAGATTCTTCAATAGTAGAAGAAAGCATTTTACCAATCACTTCCTGTAAACGGGCAAACAAGCTAACTTCCAAATTTGCCGATTCTGATACTGGGTTCGGCAAGCTCTTGTTGGAATAATAGCGATTCCAAACGAATGTTTTACCAATCGGCTTCGCTTCTACTATATCCCTGCAAATGGTACCATTCAAGAAGAAAGAGCGGCTCAGCTCACTTGGGCGAGAGGGCTCTGTACTTACAATAAACGGATTTACCAGGAAAGACAGATGAGCTTGATAGTCATCATGCTTGTTGATAAAGTCACTTGTCTTATTTAAAGAAAAGCGAAGCTTGGGGAACAAGCGGTTAGCAGAAGCTTGTGAAAATACTTCAGCATCGTTGGCAACAGCCGATTCCGGGTCAAGCAAATCCTTGAAAGATTCGCCAGACTGCAACATGTTTTCATCAGTAAACAGTCTGATTTCATAGGTCAGTTCATGCCCGATTCCAATCTTTTCCAAGCGTACCAATGCTTCTGCAAATGTAGCAGCATCTCCTGCGTTAAACAAATTGATTACCAATTTGTCCGTATAGGGATGAGACACGCTGTAGTTGAACAGATGGCGTACCACCAGGTCCAGATTCACATCACTATCAATGCGCTTTTCCCTTGCCACATTCAACAGCATGGAAACGTAGGATTTCAACTGACGATTGCCTGAAGAAAAAGCCTCTTCTGACTGGGTCGGTTGTGCATAAGCGCCCCAGCCAAATGTCAGTTCACCGATGTACTGATAGGCTTCCTTCAGCGGGTCATCACTCAATACGATAGGCGCTACATTCATAGGTATTTGACCCTGAAAAAGCTTGTCCAATTTCCGATACCATGCTTTTCTATACTTTGGATTCTCAATGGTACGCTCTTCCCAGTCTTGATACAGTTCATAGAGATTTACAATCCAAGCCAGTCGCAACGGGTGCAAGGGACTGATCATCTTAATCTTGGTCTTACTGCCATCAGGCATTTCTACCGACAATAGAACTGTATCAATATTTTGAAGTTTGACGACAGCTTCCGTGCTCAGGTCTTTCTCCAATTCTTCTCTGAGCCAAGCATCATACTCAGACAGATAAGCTTTAATCAAGCCCAAATTGCTGGTGAAATCCAAAGTGCTGGTCAAACCGGTTTCGTCTTCTGCTGACTCTCTGATGATAGCAAAGAGGTCTTCTCTCAATGCTCCCAATTCGTTTGGAATATGAATATCAGACACAGGAACGAACAACGGTTCACGAACGGCAGTATCATTCGGATTCATCAAATAAGCATCTGTAGGATTACCGCCGAGCAAAGCCTCGATGTAACCAAAATCATTCGCATTTTTCAAGAAGGTGGATTCGAGTTGGATCAACTTCTTTGACATTTGAATTTGGTAAGCATAAGCCGCTCCAAAATCAAAATGATAGGTGTTGTTGAGATTACCATCGACCCACCGATTGCGATCAACGCCATCAGTTGGAATCTCTAGGTCTTCATTTTTAGCCAAATGAGCCGAGCGATAGAGTATGATGGCCTGTGTGTAGCTGTTGACTTTGGCACGTTTGTCAATCTGACCTTCGGGCACTTCTCCATCGTTCACAATGGTAAATACAGCAGATTCGTTACAGTAAGCAACATGGTGTTCCAAGCGATACTGTTCCATCTGAAGGTTGGGATTCTCTTTCTTGGCTTCTTCCCAAGCTGCCTGTACCTGGTCCTCCTTGAACATTTTCTTTTGCTCAAGCACAATGCCATTCTCATCTAAAGCTCGCACACGAAGCAGATAGTCACCTTCGTCAAACATGCCGTCTGCAATGTTCACTGACATCTTGCGTGTAGCACGTTTGTTGGTTCCTACCTTGGCTTTTTTGATTACACCCACCTCTGAAAAGTCGTCGATGTCAACCAACGCAATTTCGAAAGAAACAATGGCAGGGTTATCTTTAGGCGCAGGGTCGGTTGTAATGGTGAAGGAAACTTTTGATTTCTTCTCCGACAATATGTTCAGGACAAAATTCCCTTCTTCATCCTTGACCAATTCTTTCTTAGAATCCTTACCTGTATTCAAGTCCACCATGACCTTTACAGGTCCTGAAGAACCTATTTCAAGCCAAGGCATCTTCGCATAATTAAATTCCGGATGTTTGCAAAGAATACACTCAAACAGTGAGTTGGCATCGTTCAAAGAATCATCAGAAGTCAAGAAGGTCATGAGCGCACGCTGAATGGTTCCTCTTTCAATCGGAAGAGAAGCTATACGGTCAGCTGCAGTCAAAGAAAAATCAGCAAGAATGGCCGATGCTTTTTCTTTGTTCAGCATAAAACGTCTGCGGACAGCATTCTCTTCTTTGAAAAGTTCACTGTCCGGCCACATGCCAAATACGAACAACCCATTTCCCCAAGCCTCACTTGAATAGTGGTTCAGTTCAAGATACAGGATATAGGAAATAAGATCACTCATGTAGGCATGCACTTCATCCCTTAATAGTTCGAAGATTTGGGACCAGTTCGACCTCTTTTCTTCGGGCATCTCATCCATCAATTTATAGATAAAGGAATCCTGAAGGTCTGATGCCGACAAGTTTTGGAACGTAGCATCACCATAGGAGTCTTCAGCCGATGTTCTACTGTTGGTCGGGACCAAAATCAATACCGCTTTGGACGGGTCATTTCTCAATTCAATGAGTTTCGTTGCATGGATATATTCATCCCCTTTTTCCTCTTCCGAGAGGATGAATACAGACAGATTCTCATTGATAGGACGCAACAAAGGAAGCAATACACGAAGTTCCTTCAGAGCAAGACCGGTTATCTTCATACAGTGCCCTGGGCGAACCTGCTTCAGCTTTGGTGCATATACTTCAACGACGTGTTGAATAAAACGTTCGTAATATAGTGTTCTAATTTCTTCCATTGTTTACAATTTATAGCGTGGACGAATCTTCTGTAGAATACAAGCATCACTCATGTCCGTATAGAAACCAATCTGACGAAGTTTGTCTTTGAAAGCTTCTACATTCGTTCGAAATGCTTCATTCATTTCTACATCAGCGTTTGCAAAACGCTCTTCATTGACACCATTGATAATTAACCCATAGCGATTTCTTATTTCCTGGATCAATTCATCGATGGATAAGGAACGGGTTTCATAACTTCCATCAGACTTTTCTTTCAGTACCAACAGCTGAACCAGCGTTTCCAACAGCTTGGAACCCAGTGCACCCCGTCTGGGATGGCGACGAGAACGACTGTCAGCCAGCAGTTTGGATGGAGAGTTCTTCATCGTAACCGCATCCAGGAAATCATGCAAATAGCGATATTGATAATTACCCAAGTTTGATTTTTCCAAAACATGAACCAGCATGTCGAAGTAATCTTCTTCGGGGAAAAGTTCCAGCATTTCCCTAAAGTCCTCCTTGTCAAATTCCTTCTCGTCAGAATTGGGAAGATCCTTGCGTATTCCATTCAGTACCGATTCATAAAATCCGTCTGACTTGTTGTTATCTTCTTTCAGTATTCTCAAGGCTTCGTCAATGGAGCAGTCTTTTCGGTCTTGGATGATATCGGCCATATAAGTTGCCCGAATGTACTTGCCAATGCTATTCTGAAGTCTTTCGACATCCTTACAAGCATAAGTGGAAACAATACTATCCAAGTCATCAGTCACATCTAAAAGCATCGACCAGTCATCGGCAACCTGTCGGGAACCGGCATCAACCATTTTGGGCAACAGATAAATCACCTTCATGGCATACAAAGCCAAATGAAAGCCACAGAGGATTCTCAAATAGTCAATAAACACCGCTCTGGGCAGTTTGTCCTTATAAAGCAAGAGCCTGCGAATATCATCGTTGAACAATGCAGCCTGTTCACGCAGGAAGGGCTGTGGTATGGATTCAGCCACTTTGTTCAAGGTCTTACGTTCCTTCAAAGGTTTCGTAATATACAGAATACCGGTAGTGTCCACATCCAAATCCTCACTCTTGACGAGTTCGCCCGTTTGCTTGTCCCAGCCTTTACTGAGGTATCTAACCAAACCGTGCATGACCTCCGGATTACTGCGCAGCATCAGATAAAGCTGGTCGGAAGCGCGGTAGTCACGGCAGTACTTACTGTTTTGTACGCGGAAACTCAACAGATGCAACGGCTTGAGTGTAGAGACATGTTCTTTCACCACATTTCCACGGTTGACCAATTCAAGCAGCGAACTGCGAAGCCAGTCCTCTACACCATCCGGATTATCTGTTACACCACGGATGACACCCTGGTTTTCCAAGATAGCCAGGTTCTCTTTCAGTATGTCGATGGTATATTCTTTACGGAAAGACATATAGACAGGAGCGCCATCAGCATACATCTTGATGAACAAATTGGTCAAAACACGATCCAATTTTACCGACTTAACATCGACATAGAATATATCTTTATTGAGGAACGCCTGTACCCCCGTTCCTTTCTTTAGTTTTAATATCATATCATTACACGTTAAGAGGTTCAATGACTATGTGCTTTTGACTGTCTAAACGTATTGCAGTAAACTTGCGGTTATTCTTTGTCACAAGTATTTCTGAATAGGTTTTTGCCTCCAGCAAATTCTTAAATATCTGCAGTTCAATGAAGCGTCCACGCAAATCGTTTACAGAAGGACTGAATCCGGCATGGATGTACTTGAGCATTTCATATAGGTCGAGACTCACCGTAAGTTGGATAAACTTATCCTCTTTATGACGGAAAATCAAGCTGTCGCTTTCATACTCAATGTACTTCGTCAAGTGTTCGGTCTTATTCACATAGAGTTCGAATTCATCCAAAGAGAAACGGCGGTAACTCTTTGATATCGGGTCTGCTACGTTTGAACTGGCTAACAGAAGATACCCTTTGGTCAGCAACTCATTTGAGCAGCCTTCACTTGCTGAAATGGCACTTGCAAGGTCCTGCATAGTTTGCGCCAACTCCTTCGGGTCCTCCAGGCGCAACTGCTTTTCAAAAGCACTGGCATATCTGTATGGCAGTCTTTTTTTGAAATCTATGGCACCTTCAAAATACTGATGACGTACAAACGATTTATGCCGGCTGGTGACCGCCATGCGCACATCGTCCGATTTTACCTCATAAGAGGGGATAATCATGTTATGTTCATTGAAGTCCTTCAACAAGGAATGCTTACGGTCGCTAAATATGATGTAGTCATTGGGACGTTTGATACGGTAATACAGATCACGGTCGAAGGCAGGAAGTGCCACACCAGCTACGTCTGTCTCACGAAGCAACTTCACCAGTCGGTCGTTGGAATCCAATGTCGGCAAGTTGAAATATTCCACCTTGTTGGCATCAGGATAGACAACCGGAGCAGTGAGATTGAAGTAATAGTATTGCCAGTAATATTCCGGAATGTTATTGGCATTGACCAATTCAATCAGCGTCTTGACTTCATCACAAGAATAGTCACGAGTCAGCATCCAGGCTATCATCGAACGCAAATCACGCATGGTGATATGCAGTTCCCGCTTATATACAATGGTACGAACCAACCATTCCAGTCGGTTGATGACTTCATCGCCTGCACTGGTGTCCTGGAATGTATCTACGTTATATTTGATAAAACAGCGGTCGGCAACCGGACAGTTCTGGCATTTACTCCATAATTCAGGACGGGTCAGCTTCTTCATTTGCTGAGCCAACAAACTTGGAGTTTTCGATTCCACATCCCGTGCTGTCACTGACCGCAGATTCAGGTTGATGACCATCAATCCCGGGAGCAATTCAGCATGTCCTTCCTTGTAGAAATACTCCTCGATATTATCCTGCAATATCCGCAGTTCGGGGTGCATGGACAGGAAATCCACCAGACGTCCCTCATTGATGGCTATCACACGACCTTCCTTGGCTTGCGTGTAATCGTTCAATCCACAGAAGGGAGAAAGAAACTCACTCAGTACCTCATCGTTCGCCTTGTTGTCTTCATCCTGTGAGCCGTCGTAGTTCGATTCAAATCGAATGCCCGAGATGTAGAATTGTGAACCGTTGTTGGTATCAAACTGCAGCTTGTCCTGTCCCTTATTTTCAATCCGGTGGATAAATGCCGTTTTTCCATCACCTGCATTACCGGTGATGATAATCAGTTTGTATTTCAAGGCTTCGATATCAGCTATCAACTCTCTATCCAACCGTGTCTCAGAATAGGTCAGCGCATCAAAGGCATGTTGGGCGACACCAGCTCTTGTACCGCCATTGCCGTGACGACTTTGGCTATACAGCGAGTTGATGTAATCCACAGGATTACCCATTTCTTTGCCCTGATGAATGATTGAAATCATCGTCGAATCCTTCTGCATGCCATCCAGTCCGATAGTTTCCAGAGCATCCAGCATTTCTTGGGCTGTCTTGAACCGCTTGTTCTTGTCTGTACGGATAGACTTCATAATGAAGTCTGCCATCGCATCAGACAACTTATCATTGTAGTTACGGATGTCTGTAGGTTGCTTATGAATATTAGGACGCAGGTTACCTCCAGGCCACGGATAGGCATGTGCCAGAAGTTCATATAGGGTGATACCCAACGCAAATGTATCAGCGGAGCAATCCCAGTCAATTTTGTTGCCAGAGAGGATTAGGTCTGGAGCCATGTAGGGGAAAGTGCCGCCAAATGATTTATCCTCAGTGGTAGCCGAGATATTGAAGTCTATGAGCTTATACAGCTGACGCTTGTGCCACATGATGTTGCTTGGCTTAATATCACGATGGAAAACAGGCGGTTCCTTACTCTGCATATAAGTCAGCGCTTCCAGAATTTGCGAAGCCATCTTGAAGATTTCATCAGCGGGAAGTCGCAAGTCCCCTTTGGTGTATTCATGCAAATTCTCCCCCTCCAGCAATTCCATCAATGTAAAGAACAAGCCACCGGGAACTGTCCGGTCATTATGCTTAAACTCTACAATATTGGGATGATGCAGTTCTTTCAGCGCATTAAATTCATTGATGGCGTTATCAATCGAGGCATCCTTTTCAAATATCTTGATGGCAAGATACTGTTTCTGCATATCGTGCCACACCTTAAAAACCCTTCCAAAACCACCTTTACCCAGAATTTCGTGGAGCGTCATACTGGGAGAAACCTTCATACCGGGTTTCATATCCTTGAGGTATAAAGTCTTCTCCTTCTTTGTAGTTACGACCGTATGGGTCGTGGCTATCGTTTTGTGTACTTCTTCATCAACAGCCCGGTTCAGGAAGTCAAGCACTTCGTCGGCTGTTTGCCAGCGTTTATTGACATCAGCCACAATCGTCTTCTGAACAAACTCATCCATCCATGCAGGCAGTTCCTTCAGTACATGACTGGGCAGATGGTCTGCCGGCAGTTTACCCCCTAAGGCAGCCATGAAGGTAACCACACTGTCAAATGGCAATTTGCCAACCATGAGCTGGTAAAAAATCACCCCCAAAGAATAGATATCGCTGGCAGAGGAAACGTCACCGTCCAACAGCTCAGGCGCTGTGTAGGGTGAAGACTGATTGCCCGTAGCATTAACCGAGAAGCTCAGGTCGATGTGCTCCACAAACCACGACATTCTGAAGTTTGCCAATGCAGCTCTACCCCCTTCGTAAACATAGATGTTCTCAGGGCATACATCGCGGTGATATACCTGCACCTTATGTGCCACTTTCAGCGCGTTCGCCACATCCATGATGATGCTCAGCTTATCCGTCTGTTTGAATGTCTTCTGATTAAGCTTGGCCCGCAAGGAACTTTCGTCTTGATAACGACTGATTTCATAGTAGTAGGTCTGCTCTTCATTCATCTGGCACTTTGTATTGACAATGTAGGGAGAATCCCCAATCTTCTCTTGTGCCATGTAAGCGTTTTGTACCGAATAGGTGAGCTGCTGTAGTTCCTTCGGACTTTTATCAGCCACATCCAGCGGATATTCACGAACCCGATAACGAGCCGTAGCAATAAACTGAGGAATACAAAGGTATTCAGTAAATTCTTCCGTTTCCTGAAGCTTTTCCTCTATGCGATAATTGAATATCGTGGTGCGTTCAGCGCGTTTCCGCTCTACCGATTCCCCCGTGAGAAAATCCGTCAGTTGATTCATCAAAGGCTGGATGCCATTGGCAGAACGAGAAACCAGTTCGTGATTGGAGATAAATTCAGCCAATGATTCCCCTAATGTAAAGGTCTGCTTGTAGGTATCGCACGTTGGATCCAAACCAAACTTAGATTGTTGGGGATGGCTGAGCGTTACCAGCGTAATGATTTGACCAAAATTCCAATCCGGATGTTGGTTCTTGATTTTAGATGCAAGAATACGGCTCTTTAACCCAGCCGTCTTATGCGGGTTAGCCACTTCCTGACCATTGCGGAACCAAGCATAGTCGTCTCCTTCCAAATTACCTGCCCAATCCTTGTTCTCAATATGGTAGAGGGCATGAGGAGTCACCACCAAACAGTCATACTCCCAATATTTCATGATGCGGTTTGGTCCCGTAATCGCTATGTTACAATTAGGAATAATGTAAAAATTGTCAGGCAACTTCACCGACAGAAAATCCAGCAAGCGCTGTTCTCCGGCATTTACCGGTCCATCGTCATGAGGAGGTCTTTTAATGATTGCCATAATATTTCGTTTTTAATTGTTGTCAAGTATATCTTTCAGTCTGTCAATGATACGTCCGGCTCTCAGCGGAATTTCCTTCTCGCAGAAGTCCAAGTACTCATCTACAGCTTTTAAGTATGTTTCTCTGTCAAGGCCCTTGTCCATGCTGCCCACACCGGCGAAGCGATGCACCGGAAGCCCATTTTCATCCAAGAAATCCTCCAGCAGGAGTTCTCTCATCAACCGGTCGAACCCTTCTTTCGTTTTACAACGGGCATAAATCTTTCGATTCTTGTAGCATTCCGATTGAAGATATTTGTTGCGATGGGTTTCATCCACCAGCTCTTCCCGAAGTTCTTTCAAGAAACTGTCCGGATAATTACGCCACAGCCGTTTCGCTCTTGTCAGGTTTATCTCCACCAGGTTTTGGGTAAGCATGGTAGGCAGCAGGATAATGTTGCCGATGGTCTGATGCAGATTCCAGAAGCGAACCACACGGTCCCGCAGTTCCTCTGAAGGATTAAACTTATCCAGTCCCTTGAACTGTTTCAAGCCCCATTCCAAGCCGAGCGGACATCCAAAAAGGTAAACCAGCTGATGAAGATAATCAACCTTAAACTTATAATTGTCCATACTTTCGAGCGTGAACTCCTCCCATGCTTTACCGAACACGAGGGAAGCAATGGCACGTACAATGGCAATGTCCGGTCCTTGCATATTCCCTCCGGCACAAGTGAGATATTTATCCACAGCCTTTTGGCGGGAAGCGTCTTCCGAACGCAGCCGGTTGAAATCGTAATCCTTCAAGCGGTTGATGTCACCCTCCAGTTCATCGGCTATAAAGTCCTTCACCAAAGCCAGTGCATAAGCGTTGCATTCCTTGGCAGCCTGGAGACTTTCTTTTTGGAGCTTTTCCTGTTCGTGGCGTTCGTAATCAGAAAGATCACTATACGAGGCTTTGCGGTGGTCACATCGTCCTTTCAGATAATTCTTTCGGAATTCCTCTTGAGCCAAACAACCGCACCCTTCTCCTTTATCGTTTATCTCAGCTGCAAACACGCAACCGTGACAGATGGTATCTTCTTTTACGCCATGGAAGTGGAAGTTATCATCCACCTCATAGAAATCCTCTATGTCAGCATCGTTGGCCAATTTGTGAATCATGTTGCTGAGATGAAGCATTTCCTTCTCAACAGGGTCTCCAACAGGCGGCAGCTCAACCGGATAGAAGTCATCATCCAAGCCCACAGGGTGGGACATACGTTCCACAAATTCAGAATCTAGTGAGCGTGGATGTACCTCCATGCACATCTTTTCCCTCAAACTCTTCCGTGCCATTTCAATCAGGTTCATATCCGGGCCCACTCCATAGAGAATGAAGTCAAGCGGCTTGTCGCCCAAGAAGCGGGCAGCAGCTTCCGGAATATGAAGCAAGAGAATCTGGGTTACCCCGTCCAACTCATAAACATCCAGCACCTTGAAGTAGCTATCATAGTGTAAGGTACAGAGGTTCCAGTCCTTGATGCGAGGATTTTCACGAACCAGGTCATCTATCTCACAGAGCATGGCAGCATGAGCCGAAGCAATGATAAAACGTAGCTTGTGTGCCGGCTTATAGAGCTTGGTCGTCACGTCAACGAAACGCCCCGCCCGTAGCACGTCACCCACATGATACGTAGTATCCACAATGACCGATGCATCCGTATCGCGATAGAAGAACTGCAGTCCGGGCAATACCCAGTTCGCTAGTTTCTCGAAAAATTTCTCGGGAATAATCTTCATTTTTTTAGGCAGATGCTGACGTTCCGGGTCATATACGCTGCCATCCGTGGTCAAGATATAAGGTTTGCCATCGAGTTCAGCATAGTAAGCCTCCTTTTTCTCTTCATCCAGCCAACTCAAGCGTTCGAACAAGGGAGGGAAGAGGAGAACACCGCTCACGTGACCAACTCCATGCAGATAGCGTGTTGGAGTCGTTTTGGTTTTACGCTTGGTGCGCCAAAATGTAAAGAAACCCTCATGCACTTCAGTGATATAGGAAAAGCTTTGGTTCAGCAGTTCCGAACCATTGGGGCGCAACAGATTATATTCCGACCCACCCGTCACTTGGGCACGGAGATACCCTTCATGGGCATCCTCCACAAACCAATATTTGAATTCAGACAAGGGGCAGTCATCGCTGTCCACCAATCCCCATCTTCCATCTTTAAACATACCTTTTATTCCCTTTCTGTTGTCAGGCAAAAGGTTCTCTTTGGCACAAAGCAACTGCTTAGCCATCCATCCTGGGTCCACACACATGCAGCCTTCCACCTGCATGCGCGGATCCAGTTCCACCGCCAGGCAGTGTTCATAGTAATTGTCCATGGCAAAGCGTATAACCATTTCTTCGTCCCGCTCCTGGTCGTGATAGACAAAGAAGATGGCACCATACTCAGAAACTTCATCCGTGCGGTCCACCTGATAGAAAAAGAGCTCATATCCCTTTTCTGTTATTTCAGGCACTACGATATGGCTAATCATGAATTTCATGCGTTCAACAGCCACATCATTCAATCCCTCTTCCAAAATCAGGATCTTTTCCTTCAAGCGTTTCAGTCCATAGACTATGCGGTGAGTATATCCATCCATGAAAAATTCTTTAGGCATTTTCATGGGAGCATATTTATCCGCTTCTTCCCCATTAAATTCATACGAGAAGAAGAGCATAAAGCGGTGCTTCATATCATGATACAGGGTATCATAAGGTAAGATCACATGGCTCTCACATTTCGGACAGGTCCACACAAAGAGGCGGTAATTCAATACCTGTTCCCGAAGTTCAGGGTCAAGATCGACATTCACTGACTCCCAAAGGTCAAATTCCCCTTTGTGATGGCAGTGCGGACATTCTATTTCTTCTTTATGGTGTTTTGACATAGACAATGTATTATATTTAAGTAAAGGGTTTAACCTCCTGTTTTTAATTCCTCAGCAAATGACCAGCAAATAGAATTAGCTTGGTAAGGTGCTGATTCTGAATGCTAATCATCATAAATGGGCACGTTTCAGCAAATGACCGGCAAATAGAATCTGCCGTGTACCTGAAACGGCTATGGTGTTCTGATGCTTCGTGATTATAACCGAATTATAACCGAATTATAGCCGAATTATAGCCGAATTATAACCGAAACCATCTTGCATTTGCTTGGGTGAATGCACTTTACAAAGACGAAAGAACATTATAACCGAATTTATAACCGCAATTTCGACAATCCGGTTTCGGTTATGTTCCAGGTCCTACCATCCACTTCAAGCAAGAGTGCCGCATTCATCTTGCCAAGCAACCTTCCCAAGTATCTTTTCTTTGATGTCATGCTCATGGAAGCAGGCAAATTCTTATGTAGCGCCTCGTACACATCGCTCAACTTAAAGCCTTCCTTTCCGGCATCTCTTGCCAATTGAAGAATGGTTTGCTCAAGCAATTTCTCCTCCAATCCTTTCTCCTTGGTATAATGACCTATTTGATGGGTCAGCTTAGCTACAGTAAGCGAAATGATGTAATTGGGCGAACGTCCTTCTATCAATCCTTTTTCCTTCAGATGCTTGATAGCATCCTTTGTGACAGGACGGTGTTTCTGAATAGCGTCCAACCATACACATTCCATCAATGTTAAATCCGTGTTCGATTTCAGCAGCGAGCTATACTTTTCGTCAATCATCTTACCGTAGATGGTAACTCCAACTGTACGGTTCTCGTTATCAATATCATAGTCGGGCATAGGAAAGAAACGTTTGCGTTGTTCAGCAAATATCTTTTTAATGCCACGTCCTACGGTATCAATCATGTTGAAATTCACCATGCCTGAACAAAGACATTCGTTACGGTAATGGCGTTGCGGTCCTTTATGCTCCAGGGCTTTCTCTATGGTGCCGGGAATGAAACTACCTCCATTGCCATAATACAGTTTGTCTTCACCTTCTACAAACGAGATGCGTTCTTGAAGCGTATAGTCCTGATGAGCTATGCAATTGTGCAACGCTTCGCGTATGGTATAATCGTCGTATTGCTTCATGGTATCGGGAAAGAGGGTACCGCCCGGCAACTCACGCATAGTTTTGTTACGAATCTTAGCAAGCACCTTATCCACTGTGAGGATAAAAGGAATGGTGAAATGCTCATAGTCAATCACCGTTGCATCCTTGTCTTCCCATGTCCAGGTAATCTGTGCCACAGCCGGATAAATCTTTTGCAGTGACAATGGCTTTCCCAGCAGCAAGATGGCGGCTCGGGTAAGTTGTCCTTCGCGCATCAATTCACTGTGTGAGAGGAGCTCTTCCACGGTCCAACCATCAACTTCTTCTGCAGAAATCTTCGAGTTATGTACCTTCTTAAACATGATGCGGGCAGTAGCGATAGCCAATTCATCAAGATCATCGATAGTAGCATTCGGAACTAGTTGGGCAGTCCAGTCAGGAATTGGAGATTGCTGACGTATTTCATCCTGCTTGGCTTGGTTCAACGGCTTCAAACTTTCACCATCACGTCCATAGGCAATTCCTTTCCACTTCATCACGATATTTCGAGGAGTGGCAGGCACTTTAAACAGGAGCACGCGCTTTCCTTCTACTTTCACCGGAATGATTTCACGAAAAATCAATCCGTCGGTTGTATGCTGCGACATATCCTGTTTCAGTTTGTTGAGTGCTACCTCACTATTTTTGAAGGATGTCCCAATCACCTGATGCTTCTTATCCCATACACCAAACACAATCCAGCCGAATTCGCGTTCTCGTAAGTTGGCTTCGTTGCTGAGTGCAGAGAAGTATTTTCCCAACTCATCCACATCAAAGTTGGTTTCAGCCTTTTTGAATTCTACCACTTCATTTTCGGCATGTTCCCAAAGGCGGTTGAATATTTCTATATTCTCATCCATATGCTATTTCTCCTTTCTTACACTCCAAGAGTCTATTTGTTGCTCTACCATAGAGATGGCTTGGCGTTCGTTCTCTTTCGCCTTTTCATTACAATGAACATATTTCATACATAATGCATCTATGTGCTCCATCTTATTATTTTCCAAAATTGGGACTGGTAATAATTCAAGATGATGAGCTTCTACTTGAGGAATGACAGAACCAAAAGCAAAAAGATTGATTATTTTTTTGCCCATGTCTGAGGAAAGAAAGGCATACAAATATCCATTAGGTACAGTTCCATTAGGAATGAGCCTCATTACATGCTGTGACACTGCACAACTAGCCAATTGTGTATCAACATATACTGTATTACCTATTGTCCCTCCACATGTAACTAGAATAGTTCCTTGTTTAGGCATCAATTCAGGCATTTTCTTTACTTGCAGCTTAGATAATTGCTTATAGCTAGAAGGCGTCGCATTTAAAATATCTGCGCCTCCTAAAAAAGTAATGCCATCAGTGTTTACATATTGTCTTTTAAATATTCCAGGTCTAAATATTCTTTCGCATAAATCTTTTAAACGGGTGCATTTAAACTGTTGAGTCATTAAATCATACAATTCCCGATTTTCACTCGCATAATAGTTAGCTTCGAACCTTTGGTTATGTGATTTATAAATATTTTTAATGGAAACTATTTTATTATGTGTATGACTACTATGTAATTCGGATTTTAATATTCTATGAGCCTCAGTCAACGCATCAGCAGCCTCTTCACGCAATCTTGCCGACTCCTGTATTAAATCATCAACTTCCTGCTGGAAGGATGCAGGGAAATCTGGTATAGGAAGATTTGCAACCATTTTATCTGTGATAAAAGGTTGAACACCGCCTGTTGCATGTTTCCAGAAAGATAGGTTGCCATATTTTGATGCCAAATAAGCATAGATAAAACCATTTTTGAATTCATCTTTTACAACAATTCGAATGATATTATCAGACCCCATCATCTTATATTTTTCCCAATAATTGGGGACAAAAGCTGTTTGTCCTATGGCTCCTACACGTCCAGTTAAAATCATTCCACCTTTTAAAACAGAAGATTCATCATATCCATATTTTCGTGACATGTAGTTACAACTCATTAAGGGATTTTGTGCCATCATATCAGAGTTACTAAGAAATGGCACACCACGTTCTGGGCGGGTATAAACACGACGTCCTCGACCTGTTGTGTATATATTGGAACAGTAAAAATTCAAACAATGACTAGAATGATTATGAAGTGTATTATCATAGATGTTAATATCTGCATTATGATAACTTCCATCCATTCTCATTGATTGTCTTACTGTCTTGATTGAAACTGAGATACTTTTCATTTCTGTTCCTCCAAGAATTTAGCATAAGCAGCAGCCACTTCCGGCAAATCATCAGCCAAACGCTTTACACGTTCACGGCGACTGCGCACAATTTCATGACCATTTTCTGTGTAAGCCAACCATTTCTTTTCGTGGGCAAAGAGAATCTCTGCACCATCTTCATCCTTCTTATAGATAGGCACACCGCGTCGGTCTTTACCCACTTGCTCAACAATGGCCATAAACACATCGTAATCCTCTTTGTCGATGGGGATAAGCAATTCTTCGGATGTTTTCTTTTGGAGGAACAGCAAGGATGCCTGCACACCAACCTGAGGCAAAAAGGTTTCTACCGGAAGGTCGATGGAGGCCAGCAACTTGAAGTGCTCTAAGATCCATTTGCGCACACTTTCCGTGTTTGGATTACCCAAAATGCCATCAGGCAATACAATACCCATTTTGCCACCGGGCTTTAGGAAGTTGTAGCAAGCCTCAATAAAGAGAACTTCTGGCGCATTACTATCCAACGCATACCGGCGGGCAATCTCTACATCCACCTGCACCTTGGCGCCAAAGGGAGGATTCGTAAATATCATATCGAACTTACCCTGTGCATTGTCCGATGAAGTATCAAAGCGGAAATCCTTATCCTTACTGTGCAGAATACTTTCATTGACAGCTTCTGCAATCAAAGGGCGGTCGGGCTTGTCACCCTGCGGATAATCCAAAGAGTTGATATTGAAAATATTGCTATGTCCATCACCTGCCATCACCATGTTCATTCGTGCCGCCTTCTTCAAGTCGGGGTCGAAGTCGAAGCCGAAAATCATGCGTTCGGCATAATGACGCACTCTTTCATCCACTTCGGGTGAATTGACACGGGCAGCCAATCGCACCTCGTCGAGTTCCGGATAAAGATTGCGTGTGATTTTGCGGCGCACATGGTCGAGTACCATAACCAGGAAGCCACCCGAACCACATGCCGGGTCGAGTACACGGGTGTCCTCGTTGGGGTCGAGCATTTCCACCATGCACTTAATGATGTTTCGCGGAGTAAAGAACTGGCCGGCTTCCTGCTTCAAGGTGTTGCTCACGATGGTTTCATAAGCAGTACCTTTCACATCGACCGTTGCATCCAAAAAAGAATATTTTGCCAATTCTGCAGCAACAAAAGCCAGTCCACGGTCAGAGAGCATGATTTGCTCAGAACCATCAAAGACATCGCGGAACATCTGGCTGTCCTTCAGCTCCTCGAAAAGCCCACGGACACGAGTGGCAACGGCCTTTCGGCCTTCTTCCGTGAATTGCTCTGTTACGCCCACCCAGAAACGGCGACGATAGCTGATGCCCTCTTTGGCATCGGCATTACGGCGTTTCTCATCATAAAGCTTACAGAATATCAGGTTCAGCAGCTCCCAAAAAGCCGTTTTCTTCATGCCTTCATTGCCATAGATATAGTCATGACAGCGCTTGAATGTCTTAATCAACGATTCGTTTGCCGGCTTACGGGGCATGGCACGATCGCCCTGCGCTTCCAGGTCGGCAAGCGTTTGACCATTAGCCGGGAAATCGGAAATATCTTGTACGTCCGCCTGTCCAAAGTCATCTTCCGTATAATAGCGGTATAGCAAATCCTCTCCGTTGGTCCAGCATCCAAATTCACAATCTGTAAACGTCAGGATATTGTCGAGCATGGCTTCTGCGCCTTTCTTCGCATCCGTCGGTTTTACTTTTGCGTCTTTGGCAACAACAACAAAGCGAATGAGGTTCTCCACCTCATGTGCCTTACCTTCATTGAAGATAGCCAAATCAACACTTTGAGCCCGACTCTTTTCAGAATCAGGCTCTTGGTAAGTCACCCTAAAGTCACGTTCCATGTCTTCAGGAGCAAATCCATATTCTTCAGCCATCATATCTATCATTGACTGAAGGGTCAGTTCTTTATCTGTCGCTTTCACGACCTTATTAGTCAGCACACAAACCAGTTGGTTATCTTCCAAAACCAATTCGTCGATTTCCTGTATGCCATCCATCGGGGTTGTTTTATCTGCCATAATCTACAAAAATACCATCTAAGTTTTACTTAACCATATCCAAGTTAGTCCATGTTTCAAATCAGCCATTTACTCCTGGGAATTGGTCTTCATTTCACTGTTAGCAAGATGAAGGGCACGCTGTGCTACCAGCGTAGATTCATCCTTGGTTACATTGATAATCTTATCAGCTGTCCATAAAGACCGCAGTTCTTCCTCTTCCACATGAAGTATGTCCGCTATAGGGACGATATACTCATCTCGAAAAGGACGAATGCCTCTTTCAATCCTGCTATACATTGGTGCATCCACACCAATGGCGTCAGCAATCTGACGCTGTTGTACATTCAGCTCATCACGGAGCTGTTTTATTCGTGCGAGTAACATGTTTGAATTTACCATGTGTGCAAAATAAATTGTTATTGCTCAACAAAGATAGCATTTACTTGTCAATTTTAGACAAGTAGGAGCCTTTATCTTCACTCACTACGTGCTTTTTCTTCATAATCATGCCGTGCTACACTTTAGATGGCATGTTTGGTGCCAAAAACCTCCTTTTCAAAAAGGTTTTCTATCCATGTTAGTCCATGTTGATACAGAGTCATGGCAATCCGAAATAAACCTTATAACTTTGCTTTCAGAAACAAAAAAAGACCTTAAAGAAACCGAAAAATTAAGTATATAATCTATAATCAAACAACGCAATGAAAAAAGTAATTTCTGTCATGGCACTGGTATTTTGTGCCTTATCTATCAATGCGCAGATTCTGCGAACAGAAGAATTGGAAGACTATGCCAAGGAAAAGTATGGTGAAAAATGGGTGGATGCCGCTGAGAACTTGGGTAGCCAGCTTAAGTTGGACAAGAATAATGCCTTGACCTTTACTCAGGTAATTGAATCTCCGGGAAAAACAAAAGATCAACTCTACGTGCTGTTGAACTATTGGTTCTCTGCAACTTTTAATGATGCCAACTCCGTTATCCAGCTGAACGACAAGGAACTTGGAAGCATTATCGCCCAGGGCTTCATGTCTGGCATTGCCCAGCATGCAGGTGGCATGAACGCCTATAGCGTAAATATCAAGCCGATTATCAAATGCGACATCAAGGACAACAAGATACGAGTGACCTATACGGTACCTTTCTATTCTGTTGTCCGCCAAGTTGGTGGTGGATGGGTTGGAGCCATCGGCGGTAGTGTGCCTTCACGTTCCGATGAAAATTGGGTATTGGATGAATGTTTCCCATTTTCAACCAAGAAAGATTCTCACAAAAAAACATCCAGTAAAGCCCTTATCATGTCTTATGCTTACTCTAATGTTGTGATGGATAAGATTGAAGAATGTGTTAAGAATGGCTTGGTTGGCAATGAAGATGACAACTGGTAAGGTTTAATATCCTTTGAATGATGCCTTGATAATTTCAAAAGGTATCAGAAGCATTAAGGGAGCAGACTAAGGTGGTTTGCTCCCTTAATTTTCATATACTCACTTCGCCTTCGGCAACCGGATTTTCTTGTTCTTTTCCTCCCAAATATCCACATAGTTGTTCAATGCTTCAGAGATAACGTCTTTCAAGAGAATGCCTTCCACGAGGGAAATGTACTTCACTTTGCGGACCAAATCCGGATCCACGATGAAGGTGGCTCGGATTTCCTGGGGTTTCTTGGCATTTTTGGCTGATTCGCCTTTCTTGGGGCGACCCACATTCTCCCTACGTTTGGCATCTAGTTTGGACTTCATCTGCTCAGTAGCAGCCGTTTCGGTTGTTTCTTTCTTAGAAGATGCTTTTGCAGGTGCTGCCTTCGGACTTTCCTGCTTATCATCTTGAACTGCTGGCTGTTCCGCTTGTGCTGCGACTTGTTCAACAGCTTGTTCCTTAGGCTGTTCCTGTACAGAATCAGATGAATTGGTCTCACCCATGAAGCCATCCATCCATAAGGATAAATTCTTCTTACTCATATTGCTTACTTTATTACTTGTTTACTTGCTGATTTACTTACTATGTTACCAATAACCTTTGTGATTAGTCATATAGTAAGATAGTTTACC
>OFRZ01000852.1_pt1 | contig 24264 bp, 19 predicted proteins | sample 1543181 | NCBI WGS metagenome assembly OFRZ01 (sample SAMN04209245, study PRJEB22552) | human gut metagenome | biome: gut; material: feces | host: Homo sapiens | place: USA: Oklahoma | reverse complement strand
AGTTGTTGTTATCGTCGTAAAACGGACGCATACAGCACTGATTGATATATGGGTCATAAAATTCCAAGATTTTTGAAATTGCTGTTTCGTCGCCGTCGCAGGCTTTGGAAATAACCGTGAAAGTCGGTGTCAGCTCTTTTGGCATTTTTCTTTTTCCTCCTCAATCAGTTGCTTTAACTTGTCTAGTGCTTGTATTCTGCACTTCGTTACATTCGCTCTGGAACAGTCAAGCATTTTCCCAATGTAAGTGTCCGTGTCCCCAATGAAAAAATACTGTAAAACGATATTACGCTTTCGTTCTTCAATAGCTTTCAATGCACGAGCCAGTTGTTCATCTTCGATTGATACTTTTTCTCCACAAACTTCAAATACTGCAACATAATCCGTAGAATATGTATCTTCTGTACCTATGGAATTTAAGAGGTCGTCCATAATTTCGGCGAATGGCATTTCTTTTTTCTCTGAACGACGTATCGCTCGATAGAAGTCAATCGCTCTATGACGTATAACTGTTTTAATAAAAAAATTGAACAAAGGAAAACCAAAATCAACAAGTAAAAATCAGTCAATCATCTATCATACATATTTAGAAACAGGATTCGGTTTAGTGATATGACGAGAAAGTATCATTAAAAAGAAGCGTTTTTTAAAAGAGAGATAGATAAGTGAAAAAAGAAAAAATAAGATTGAACGATTCAGAAATTGTTGAAAAAGGAATCAAAATTGAATAAAGGAAAAGTTCAAAGAAAGAGGTATCATCCAATGGACGAGATAGTTTAAAGGGTATCGATAAAATGTCAATTTATCGATACCCTTTTTTCTGGTTCATGGAAAAGCATCAAGAAGGATTTTTTCTTATATAAATATCAAATTCCTTGTAACTCAAACGGCGGCGTGTATTCTTCTTTCGCGCTGCTTTTTTCCTGCATAAAGCCCTGTGTGAGTCCCAGCTCAATCGCGGCATCGACGACTTTCTGGTATTCGTAGCTTGTGATGCGACGGTTGATTTCCGGATATTTGCTGCTCTGGTAGAAGGGGGTGTACTGGCTCATAAGGCTTACCAGAAAATGCCCCTCCGGGAGGTTGTCGTGAATCCAGTGGAGCAGGCGGATGGAATCGTCTTTGTGTTTCGGAAGAACCATATGCCGCAGGATCACGCCGCGCTTCATGAGCTGGCAGGTCTGACCATTTTCAGAGAAATCTTCCAATACCAGCGGGCCGGTGTACTCGATCATCCGTTTAACTGCTGCGGAGGCAACCGGAAAATAGTCCGGGGCGGCGGAATAGCGGGCGGACAGTTCGGAAGAGTAATATTTTAAATCCGGCAGCCAGATATCGATATAGGGAGCCAGCGCGTCAACCGCCTCCAGTGTCTCATAACCGCCGCAGTTGTAGACGATAGGGATGGAAAGCTGCGGTTTGACCCGTTTTAAGACGGGCAGTAGCGACGGAAGGTACTGTGTCGGTGTCACCAGATTGATATTGTGCGCGCCCTGTGCTTGCAGTTCCAGAAAAATTTCCTCCAGGCGCGTTTCGGAAATATCTTTTCCAAAGCCTTCGCTGCTGATCTGGTAGTTCTGGCAGAAACAGCAGCGCAGCGTGCAGCCGGAAAAAAAGATGGTACCGCTTCCGTGCAGACCGCTGATACACGGTTCCTCCCACGGATGAAGCGCCGCGCGTGCCGCCCGGATACCGGCAGGGCTGTGACACCAGCCCTGTTTTTTTGTGCGGTTGATCTGACAATTTCGCGGACAGCAATGGCAGCTTTCGTAGGAGTAGGCGGCTGGTTCAGAGAACTGGACAGGCGAGCCGGCACTTGAATTAGGGAGGGGAATATATGTGTTCATAGGTTTTGCTTCCTTCTATAAATTAAAGTAATCATTACAGTGCGGACTTATAACGAAGTAATCAACAGTTTTTTTGTAATAGGAAATTCCTTCAAAGCTTTTTTACATAGTTCAAATCTGTGTTGAATTCGAAAAATCGATCGTTATAATGTATTTATTCTACTAAGAAAGATGAACAGTGTCAAATGCCTGAGCATGGTTGAAGGAAAGATACCGCTAGAATTAGAGAAATCCGAATGGGGAAGGGAAGCAGCATAGATTTCTCTAGTTGACAGATAGGTTATACCTACCTAAAATAGAGAAATGAAAGAATTTATACGTGCGGAGTAGGAACAAATGAAAAAAACAGAAAGAAAAAAAGAGTCAGCCCAAACGATGGAAGAACAGGCAGCAGTCGGGAAGATAAACGGCTCGGGAGTGAGAATGGCGCTCTTATACGCATTTCCGAAAACCGTTCCGATTATGGTCGGATATGTGTTTCTGGGGATGGCGTATGGAATCTTGATGAGTGTCAATGGGTTCGGTGTATTCTGGGCGGCGTTAAACAGCCTGCTTGTGTATACGGGCAGTCTGGAATTTATCGGCGTTAATTTTCTGGCGGCGGCGGTCAGCCCGGTGACGGCGTTTGTGATGGCTCTGATGATCAGTGCGAGACATATCTTTTACGGTTTGTCAATGCTGGGAAAATATCAGAATGTCAGCAAAAAATTGAAACCCTACCTTATTTTTGCATTGACGGATGAGACATTTTCAATCGTGTGTGAAGAAGAACCGCCGGAGACAATTTCGAGGGAATGGATGTATTTCTGGATGAGCCTTCTGGATCAGATGTACTGGATTGCGGGAAGTGTCATGGGGGCGGCACTGGGAAATGTGATTACATTTAATACGAAAGGGCTGGACTTTGCACTGACGGCACTGTTTGTAATGATTTTTACGGAACAGTGGATCGGACAGAAGCGCCATTGGCCGGCAGTAACCGGTGTGGCCTGCTCGGTGATCTGCCTGAAGCTGTTTGGACAGAGTGCCTTTATCATACCAACGATGATCGCAATTCTGGAGGTATCGGCGATTGTGTACAAAAAAGAAAATCAGAAAGAGAATGATAAAGAAAAGGACGAAAAAGAGGATCGGGAGAAGCAGATGGAACGACGGGAGGAAATGAGCCATGCAGAATAACAGTACCTTGATTTTAACGCTTGTGATGGCGGCAGGAACGATTCTGACGCGGTTTCTTCCCTTTATTCTGTTCCCGGATGGAAAGCAGATGCCACGTTATGTCGAGTATCTGGGGCATGTGCTTCCGTATGCGACGATGGGGATTCTGGTAGTGTACTGTCTGAAAGGCGTTTCGCTTTTTTCAGCACCGTTCGGGATTCCGGAGTTCCTTGCCTGTGCATTAGTAGCGGTGCTTCACGCGTGGAAACGTAACTCACTTCTGAGCATCGGGGTAGGAACTGTATTTTATATGATTCTGGTGCAGATGGTGTTTGTTTAGATGGTGTGTGTTTTTGCCTCGCGTGTGTTGCCATCGGAAACAGTGTTTTTTGTTTCAGATCCGGGTTCCCCCAGGATCTGGTTGATACAGTTCCAGGCATCTGTCAGCCGGTCGAGGTTCCAGGCAGCGTTGGCAGGGCTGGTGGACGGCAGTTTGATTGCCTCAATGCCAGTCTGTTTACGGCAGAAGCGGTCGTACATTTTTCCAGACAGCCCGCCGTTTGTGTAAATCGCCTGGATGGAAGCGTGATCCAGAATAGAGGCGAGGTCGTTTGGGATAACGTCGCGGATGGAACTGTCGCTGGATCCTTCGATGGAACAGCTGTGGATGGTGTCCCAGACGGCGATGTGGTTCCGCAGCAGAAATGCCTTCTTTTCCTCGACGGAGGATGGAATATCTTCCTTTCGCAGGCGCGCTAAGAGTTTCCAGAAACGGTTCTGCGGGTGGCCGTAGAAAAAACAGCTTTCCCGGGATTTGACAGACGGAAAGGAACCTAGGATCAGGATACGGGAGTCGGTGTCAAAAACAGGCGGGATTGGGTGGATGATATGGGATGGCATGGTGGAATCTCCTTTTTTCGGATTATTGTTATGCTAAGTCTGGCAAAGCCTGATTCAGTATATCCATTATAGCATAGATCAAAAATGATAGAATGTTTTTTAGAAAAGCAGTAGTTCTATTTCATATATGCAGAGAAAGTACCTATATTTATAAGAAGTTCACAGGTTTTTAATATTTTCACTTCTTGATTTATAGGCAATCTGCCACTATAATGGAAAAGAGTACGCAGAAATTTGCGCATTGACGGGGAAGAAAAGCGGGCATGAAGCCGAATGAGAAGCAGATGCGGCAGATTTAGAGGGGCTTTTGAGTAACCGGATGTGGCAGATTCCGGATGTACAGTGATACAGAATGGAGAAAGTGTATGGATAATAAGGGAAACCAGAATAAAAATGGAAAAAATCCCCGCGGTCAGAATTATGCAGTGCTGATCATGACGATGCTGTTTACGCTTCTCTGCGTGGCGATGATGCACAACCTCTGGCAAGGCAGCCGCACGCACAAGATGCCGTACAGCGAGTTTAATCAGATGCTTAAGGATCACGAGGTAGAATCGGTTGTGATTGGCAATGGAAAGATTCAGATCACGCCGAAGGAAGATTCGAAGAAATATGGCGGCAGCCAGGGAAAATATGGAAATCTGGTAGGAATGGAGTACTACACGATTCCGATCAACGATCCGGATTTGGAAAAGAAGCTGGATGAAGCTGGTGTTACGACCTATGAACAGGCAGAAGTGGACGCGACAGGCAGTATTATCATGCTTCTGCTCGAGTGGGTGCTTCCGATTGCAGCGATGTTCGTCATTTTCAATATGATGATGAAGCGCATGGGCGGCGGAGGCGGCATCATGGGTGTCGGCAAGAGCAATGCCAAAGTATATGTACAGAAAGAAACCGGCGTTACGTTCAAGGATGTGGCAGGTGAGGATGAGGCGAAGGAGTCTCTGACGGAGATTGTTGATTTCCTGCATAACCCGGGAAAATATACGAAGATTGGTGCGAAACTGCCAAAGGGTGCGCTGTTAGTCGGACCGCCAGGAACCGGTAAAACACTTCTTGCCAAGGCAGTAGCTGGAGAGGCGAAGGTTCCGTTTTTCTCTCTGTCCGGTTCAGATTTTGTGGAAATGTTTGTCGGCGTCGGCGCATCCCGTGTGCGTGACCTGTTCAAGCAGGCGCAGCAGTCGGCTCCGTGTATCATTTTCATCGATGAGGTGGATGCGATCGGTAAAAGCCGAGATTCGCGTCTGGGTGGCAACGATGAACGTGAGCAGACGTTAAACCAGCTCCTTTCGGAGATGGATGGATTTGATTCCTCCAAGGGTCTTCTCGTCATGGCGGCGACGAACCGCCCGGAGATTCTGGATCCGGCGCTGCTTCGTCCGGGACGTTTTGACCGCCGGATTATCGTGGATAAGCCGGATTTAAAGGGGCGTGTGCAGATTTTAAAGGTACATTCCAAGGATGTAAAACTGGATGAGACGGTTGATTTCGAGGAGATCGCGCTGGCGACATCCGGCGCTGTAGGTGCGGATCTTGCCAATATGATGAACGAGGCGGCGATCACAGCCGTTAAGAATGGCAGGAAAGCCGTTTCCCAGAAGGATTTATTTGAGGCAGTTGAGCTGGTTCTGGTTGGCAAAGAAAAGAAAGACCGCATCCTGAGCCAGGAAGAGCGCCGGATTGTTTCGTATCATGAGGTTGGCCATGCGCTGGTCAGCGCCCTGCAGAAGGATTCGGAGCCGGTACAGAAGATCACGATTGTGCCGCGTACCATGGGCGCGCTCGGCTATGTCATGCAGGTGCCGGAGGAAGAGAAGTACTTAAATACTGAGAAGGAAATCCGCGCGATGCTGGTCGGATTTTTAGGCGGACGTGCGGCTGAGGAGATCGTTTTTGATACGGTAACGACAGGTGCGTCAAATGATATTGAAAAAGCAACCCGGATCGCGCGTGCGATGGTAACCCAGTACGGTATGTCCAAGAAGTTCGGTCTGATGGGACTGGAAAGCCAGGAAAATCAGTACCTGAACGGGAGAACCGTCCTGAATTGCAGTGATATGACAGCGTCAGAAATTGACAAGGAAGTCATGCATATTCTGAAGGTTTCTTATGAGGAGGCAAAACGCCTGCTGAGTGAAAACCGCGAGGCGCTTGATAAGATTGCGGCGTTCCTGATTGAGAAAGAGACGATCACCGGTAAAGAGTTCATGAAGATTTTCCATGAGGTAAAGGGAATCCCGGAGCTGGAGGAAAAGAAACAGGAAGGCGAGGACCGGATTGAGATGCCGGAGGCTGCGAAGGCAGGCGATGAGGTGCAGCCGGTAAAGACTGCGGAGGAAACGAACGCGGAAAACTCACAGAACCAGCAGAAGCTGGAAGAAAAAACGGCGGATGAAGCACCGGCAGACGAAACACCGGAATCGGCAGAAGCTGTAGCAGCAGAGAGTCCAAATGAGGATGAGATGCGCGGTGGGAGCTCGTTCGACCGGAAATAAAAGTGATGTATAGCATAAAAGAAATATTTATACAGTAAATAGAACGGCTGTATTTCAGCAATGTGAATCCATATATTGAAAAATCTATGAGTTCTGTTTTGCTGAGATACAGCCGTTATTTATATAGGATTATATCAATTACTGGTACAGGCGGTTGTGCTCATATACCGGCTCGGAGGTCAGTTCGATGCCGAGACGTTTGAAGGTCTTGATATCAACCTCCGACAGCATGACGGAGGTGTGAACCTGGCAGCCGCGCAGTTTTTCGAGCTGTTCCAGGGCGATCTGTGCGTGTTTGTTGGTAGCGGCGCACATGGATAGCGCGATCAGAACTTCATCGGTGTGGAGACGCGGGTTGCGGCTTCCGAGGTACTCGACTTTCAGCTTCTGGATCGGCTCGATCGCGATCGGGGAGATCAGGTGCTCATCGTGCGGAATATTGCCAAGTACCTTGACAGCATTCAGAAGCAGGGCAGCGGAAGCGCCGAGCAGGTTGGTTGTCTTTCCGGTGGCGATGGTTCCGTCCGGAAGTTCGATGGCAGCAGCCGGAGCACCGGTTTCTTCGGCGCGTTTCAGGGCAGCCGGAACAACCTTGCGCATATCGGTGGTCAGTTTTGCCTGCTTCATCAGAAGTTCGATCTTATAAACTTCCTCTTTGCCGACATCCTCTTTGACAACGCGGTTTAATGCCTGATAGTAGCGGCGCAGGATTTCCTGACGGGATGCCTCGCAGCAGGCTTCGTCATCAATGATGCAGTTTCCTGCCATGTTGACGCCCATATCAGTCGGGGATTTGTACGGGTTCTCGCCGTAGATTCCCTCGAAAATAGCGCTCAGAACCGGGAAAATCTCGATGTCACGGTTGTAGTTGACCGTTGTTACACCATAAGCCTCCAGATGGAACGGATCGATCATGTTGACATCGTTTAAGTCAGCGGTCGCTGCCTCGTATGCCAGGTTGACCGGGTGCTTTAACGGGATATTCCAGATCGGGAAGGTCTCAAATTTAGCATATCCAGCCTTGACGCCGCGTTTGTTCTCGTGGTAGAGCTGGGAAAGGCAGGTGGCCATTTTTCCGCTTCCCGGTCCCGGCGCGGTGACAACAACGAGTGGACGTTTGGTTTCAATGTAATCATTTTTACCATAACCTTCATCGCTGACGATCAGCGGAACATTGCCCGGATAACCGTCGATGGTGTAGTGGCGGTAAACCTTGATGCCCATGGATTCGAGCTTGTGTTTGAAGACATCCGCAGTGTTCTGCCCGGAATAGTGGGTGATTACAACGCTTCCAACATAGAGTCCCTTGTCGGTAAAGGACTGAATCAGACGGAGTACGTCTACGTCGTAAGTAATGCCGAGGTCGGAACGTACTTTGTTTTTCTCGATATCTGCAGCACTGATGACGATGACGATCTCCGCCTGATCCGCTAACTGCAGAAGCATCCGCAGCTTGCTGTCAGGTGCAAAGCCCGGAAGAACCCGGGATGCGTGGTAGTCATCGAACAGTTTTCCGCCAAATTCGAGGTAGAGCTTATCACCGAACTGGTTGATACGCTCACGGATATGTTCCGACTGCATTTTCAGGTATTTGTTGTTGTCAAAACCGATTTTCATCTAATCCTCCGTTCTTAGTTTCGTCCCGCACAGAATACCGGTATCGCGGTGGGGGCAGATGCCGGTTTCCATCTGGTGGGATGAAAATCATATGTTTGTATGGATGATTGCGCCGCCAGGTCACAGTCCATGTCCGGCACATACTGCCATTCGCAGTTGTTTATGTCGATGCTCTTTGTGTGAAATGAACGCAGCACAGCAGACCGCAAAGAATCACAATTAGTTCTATTATCCTACAAAAAAGTCTATTTGAGTAGAGGGAAAATAAAAAAAATTTAAAATCGGAAAAATGACGGATTTGGTTTTCGGAAATGTAATATTTTCTGGCGAAAATTTTTGTGTACGGGCGATGGGGATGGAGGAAAGAAAATCTGGATGTAAATTGATAAAAAACAGAAAAGGGCATACAAAATGTGATATAATGAGCGCAGAAGAAAAGAATGCGGCTGCGAAGCAGACATATTCTTTTCTTGCGCCATTAACGAACGAACAGCCATGCGAAGCAGGGCGGTGGAGCGCGATAGCGCGGGTTCGTGAGTGGACGGGTGAGAATACGTTCTTATGATATAATGAGCGCAAGTGAGCCAGAAAGCTGCTTGCAGATTTAAGGCGAACGGCGAATCGTGATATAATGTGAACACTTAGCGAGATGTTTTAAGGAGGTATCAGCATTCATGCGGGAAATTCCAAAGCCGGGCGAGCGGTACCGGCATTTTAAAAATAAAGAATATCAGATTCTGGCGGTGGCGACCCACTCGGAAACGGGGGAAAAGATGGTTGTCTATCAGGCGCTCTATGGAGAATATGGCGTCTGGGTTAGACCGCTTTCTATGTTTATGGAAGAGGTAGATCGGGTAAAATATCCGGAGGCGGCGCAGAGATACCGGTTTGAGCGGATTGCGGCGGGTCCGTGGGAAAATTCGAAACAGCAGGAAATAAGGACAACCAGAACGACTCATGTCGTAAATGAAGGTGTACGCCGTTCGAAAATGTCGGACGCAGCCACTCATTCCTGGGACATACCGCAGGAGGAACCGGAGTTGCATCCGCTTGTGGCAGAATTTCTGGATCAGGAAACGACCGAGGGCAGGCTGGAAGTGCTCCAGAGAATGAGCGGCAAGGTGGACAAGCGGGATCTCGACAGTCTCTGCTTCTGTCTGGATATGAATCCGGTCGGTGGAAGCGTGGAGGAAGAACTGGACGCGATCCGTCAGTGCATCCGGATGCAGCAGAGGTACGATGCACCGCGCCTGCGGTATGGAAAGTGAGCGGCTGTCTGGCAGAAGAGTCTGGGTAACTGTTCACGGGTAGGCACTTTTGGAACCGAAAGTGCCGTAAGAAAACGTGGTGGCAGCAGATTAGAAAACAGGATGGTTTGAGATGTTTCAAATAGAAGAAGAACTGAAAAAACTGCCGGGGCAGCCGGGTGTTTATATTATGCACGATGCGAAGGACGCGATCATCTATGTCGGCAAGGCGATCAGCCTAAAAAACCGAGTCCGCCAATATTTCCAGAGCAGCCGGGATAAGACGGCGAAGATCAAGCAGATGGTCTCGAAGATAGCACGTTTTGAGTATATCGTGACGGATTCGGAGCTGGAAGCGCTGGTGCTGGAGTGCAACCTGATCAAAGAGCACCGCCCACGCTACAATACGATGCTCAAGGATGACAAGACGTATCCGTATATCAAGGTGACGGCATCGGAGGAGTACCCGCGGATCTTGTTTTCACGCCAGATGAAAAAGGATAAAAATAAGTATTTTGGTCCTTTTACGAGCGCGGGAGCAGTCAAAGACACAATCGAGCTGATTCGGAAGATATACCGGATCCGGGCGTGCAGCCGGAAGCTGCCGCAGGATATGGGAAAGGACCGTCCGTGCCTCTATTACCATATTCACCAGTGCGACGCGCCATGTCAGGGGTATATTTCACAGGCAGATTATCAGAAATCGGTGAAGCAGGCGGTCGGGTTTTTAAATGGACAGTATGAGCCGGTCATGAAATATCTGGAAGAAAAGATGAGGACGGCGTCCGAGACGATGGAGTTTGAGAAGGCGATTGAGTACCGGGATCTGCTTGACAGTGTCAGAAAGGTGGCGCAGAAGCAGAAGATTACGAGCCAGAGCATGGAAGATCGGGATATTATCGCGATGGCGAAGGATGAGCGCGATGCGGTTGTGCAGGTGTTCTTCGTGCGCGATGGCAAGCTTATTGGGCGGGAACATTTCCATATGAATCTGACCGGCTCGGAGAGCAAGGCAGAAATCTTAAACAGCTTCGTCAAACAGTTTTACGCGGGAACGCCGTTTGTGCCGCATGAGATCTGGGTGCAGGAGGAGTTAGAGGACGCGGAGGTTATCGCCAGCTTCCTGACGGCGCGCCGGGGACAGAAGGTGCGCTTTGTAGTGCCAAAGATGGGCGAGAAAGAGCGGCTGGTCGAGCTGGCGGAGAAGAATGCAAAGATGGTGCTTTCCCGGGATAAGGAGAAGATCAAGCGCGAGGAGCTCCGGACGATCGGGGCGATGAATCAGATTGGATCGTGGATCGGGCTTTCGGGAATCAAGCGGGTAGAAGCTTACGATATTTCCAATATCAGCGGTTTTGAGTCGGTCGGTTCGATGATTGTCTACGAAAATGGACGTCCGAAACGCAATGATTACCGCAAATTCCGTATCCGGACGGTTCAGGGACCGAACGACTACGCTTCGATGCGCGAGGTGCTGCTGCGGCGGTTTTCCCATGGCCTGGAGGAGACGAAAAAAATGCAAGCCGAGGGCGGCGATCTGGCGATGGGAAGTTTTACGCGTTTTCCAGATCTGCTGATGATGGATGGCGGACGCGGACAGGTTAATATCGCGCTGGAGGTATTAAGAGAGCTTCAGCTGGAAATCCCGGTCTGCGGCATGGTAAAGGATGATAACCACCGAACGAGGGGATTGTATTATCAGAATGTGGAAATTCCAATCGATCGCCATTCGGAAGGATTTCAGCTGATCACCCGGATTCAGGACGAGGCGCACCGGTTCGCGATCGAGTACCACCGGAGTCTCCGGGGCAAGGAGCAGGTGCGCTCCGTGCTGGATGATATCAAGGGCATCGGACCAGCGCGCCGTAAGTCTCTGATGCGGACGTTCAAGACAATCGAAGCAGTCCGGGAGGCGAGCGTGGAGGAGCTGGAAGCTGCCCCACAGATGAACCGGGCAGCCGCCGAGGCAGTCTATATATTTTTCCGTGATGACAAGCAGGGGAAGATGTGATAGGATGTAGACAATAGTAAAAATAAAAGGAGACAAAAGTATGGGTGGAGTGACGATAACAGAACTGATCGATAAGATGGGGCTTCGCAATATGACGCCGGAGCTGGAGACGGACAATGTTATGCTGGTGCATGCGGATGTGAACCGTCCGGCATTGCAGCTGACTGGATTTTTCGACCATTTTGACAAGGACCGTGTGCAGATCATCGGTTATGTGGAAAATGCGTACATCTCGACCCTGACTCCGCAGCGCCGCCGGGAAATGTTTGACAAACTGCTGTCTTCGGGTATACCATGTCTGGTATATAGCCGCGGCATGGCACCGGAGGAGGAAGTGCTGGAGCTGTGTAACCATTATGGGGTTCCGTGCATGGTATCGGAGAAGACGACTTCGGATCTGATGGCGGAGATCATCCGCTGGCTGAACGTCAAGATGGCGCCGATGATCAGCATTCACGGCGTACTGGTCGATGTATTTGGCGAGGGTGTCCTGATTATGGGCGAGAGCGGTATCGGCAAGAGTGAGGCAGCGCTGGAACTGATTAAGCGCGGTCACCGTCTCGTCAGCGATGATGTGGTCGAGATCCGCCGCGTCAGCGATGAAACCCTGATCGGTTCGGCACCGGATATTACCCGTCATTTCATCGAGCTTCGCGGTATCGGCATTATCGATGTCAAGACGCTGTTCGGTGTAGAGAGCGTAAAGGATACACAGTCGATTGACATGGTAATCAAGCTGGAGGAGTGGGATAAGGACAAGGAGTATGACCGCCTTGGCATGGAAGATCAGTATACCGAGTTCCTTGGCAACAAGATTGTATGCCATTCAATCCCGATCCGTCCGGGACGTAACCTGGCAATCATCGTAGAGTCGGCGGCAGTCAACTATCGTACCAAGAAGATGGGATATAATGCGGCGAAAGAACTGTACAAGCGGGTACAGGCGAACCTGGCAAGAAGAGATTGATGGAACGCTTCACGCAGTCTGATTCGTGTGATTTAGTGCGGAAATCCTGACTTGCAAGGGATGGAGCCGTTATGAAATGAATAAAGGAAAATAGATATGTCTAATTTTTATCAGAAACTTTGTGATGCCATCGGCGCTGCTTCCGTGCGGGAGCAGGAGCCGATGAGCGCACATACGACCTTTCGGGCTGGTGGACCAGCCCGCTATTTTGTGACCCCAGAGGGCGAAAAAGAGCTGGCGGCAGTGCTGGCGGCTTGCCGGGAGGCAGAGAAAGCGTATTACATATTAGGAAATGGAAGCAATCTGCTTGTCAGTGATGCGGGCTATCCGGGCGTGATGATCCTTCTGGGAAGCCAGTTTACAGAGGTGGTCTGTCCGGAGGGCGAACCGGGCGTCTATGAGCTGGGCGCCGGTGTGCTGCTTTCGCGTGCCGCCAGGGAGGCGCAGAAAGATGGAATGACCGGATTTGAGTTTGCAGCCGGGATTCCTGGAACCGTGGGCGGCGCGGCGGTCATGAATGCAGGCGCTTACGGCGGAGAATTAAAGGATGTGCTGGAATCAGTGCGCGTGATGACGCCGGACGGCGAGGTAAAAGAGCTTAAAACGGAAGAACTGGATCTGGGTTACCGCCACAGCTGCATCCCGGAGCGCGGATATATCGTTTTATCGGCGCGGATTCGTCTGGAGAAAGGTGATCCGGAAGCGATCCGGGGGCGGATGGATGAACTGGCAGCCAAACGGCGGGAAAAACAGCCGCTGGAATATCCGAGTGCCGGAAGCACCTTTAAGCGCCCTGAGGGCTATTTCGCCGGAAAATTGATCGAAGATGCCGGACTTCGCGGCTATCAGGAGGGCGGCGCACAGGTGTCGGAGAAACACTGTGGTTTCGTTATCAACCGCGACCATGCGACGGCTTCGGACATCGCAGGGCTGTGTGGAACGGTGCAGAAGCGCGTGTATGAGCAGTTTGGGGTGAAGCTGGAGACGGAAGTAAAGATGCTGGGCTTTTAAGATATTAAGATATATAGAGTATGGAAAAGGGAGGAACAATATGCGGCTTGTGATCGTAACCGGTATGTCGGGAGCCGGAAAGACGGCGGCACTGAAAATGCTGGAGGACATGGGATTTTACTGTGTTGACAATCTCCCGATCCCGCTGGTGGGAAAATTTGCGGATCTGGTGCAGAGCAGCAGCGGGGAGGTAAGCTGTGCAGCGTTGGGAATCGATGTCCGCAGCGGCGACGAGCTGGCACAGCTGGAGGGAACACTGAATGATTGGAATAGCATCCAGTTTCCGTATGAGATCCTGTTTCTGGATGCCAGCGATGAGGTGCTGATCAAGCGATATAAGGAAACGCGCCGTTCCCATCCGCTGGCAGGAAAAGAGCGGCTGGACCGCGGTATTGCGAAAGAGCGCTTGAAACTCGATTTCCTGAAGAAGCGGGCGGACTATATTCTGGACACCAGCACGCTTCTGACGCGAGAGCTCAAGGCGGAACTGGAACGGATTTTCATGGGGCGCGAGCGCTTTTCCAGCCTCTTTGTGACGATCTTAAGTTTTGGCTTTAAATATGGGATTCCGTCGGACGCGGATCTCGTGTTTGATGTCCGTTTTCTGCCGAATCCTTATTATGATGAGAATTTAAGAAGCCATACCGGCAATGAGAAGGCGGTGCAGGACTTTGTGCGCCGCGGCGGGACGGCAGACGTATTTTTGGATAAACTCTATGACATGATTGACTTCCTGTTTCCGTACTATGTAAAAGAAGGAAAGAATCAGCTTGTCATAGCCGTAGGATGTACCGGTGGAAAGCACCGTTCAGTTACGGTGGCGAACCGGCTCTATGAGCGCCTCAAGGAGCACTCGGAAATAGGGCTTAAACTGGAACATCGGGACATAGAGATGGATAACCGGACAAAAGGGTAAACGGAGGTAGAGGACTTTGTCATTTTCAGCCCGGGTAAAGGAAGAGCTGTCGCATCAGCTGAGCAAGGCGAGGCACTGCCAGATTGCAGAGCTGGCGGCGATTTTGAGCCTTTGCGGCAAGATTCATATCGATGAAGAGGATCATTTCAGCATACGGATCCACACGGAAAACGTAGCGGTTGCACGAAAATACTTTACATTATTGAAAAATACATTTAATATTAAGGCGGACATTTCGATCCGGCGCAATGCATTTTTAAAAAAGAGCCGTTCTTATACGCTTCTGGTGCGCGATCACGAAAATGCACTCCGGGTGCTGGAGGCGGTCAAGATGGTGGATGCGCAGGGAAATGTCGGGGAAAACCTTTCGGTGGTGCGGAATCTGGTGATTCAGAATGCGTGCTGCAAGAAGGCATTTATCCGGGGCGCTTTTCTGGCAGCCGGATCCTTAAGCGATCCGGAGAAATTTTACCATTTTGAGATCGTATGCGCGTCGCTTGAAAAGGCGGTGCAGCTTCAGAATGTGATTCTGACATTCGACATCGATGCGAAAATAGTTGTCAGAAAGAAGTATTATGTGGTATATATAAAAGAAGGCAGTCAGATTGTGGAACTTCTGGGGCTGATGGAAGCGCATGTGGCATTGATGGAGCTGGAGAATATCCGGATCCTGAAAGAAATGCGAAACAGCGTCAACCGTCAGGTCAACTGCGAGACTGCCAATATCAATAAGACTGTTTCGGCGGCAGTCAAGCAGCTTGCGGATATCACATACATCCGTGATACGGTCGGGCTGGATTACTTGCCGGAGCTTCTTTCAGAGGTAGCACAGGTTCGTCTGGAGATGCCGGATGCAACCTTGAAGGAATTGGGGGAGAATCTGAGCCATCCAGTTGGAAAATCGGGAGTCAATCACAGGCTCAGAAAGATAAGTGCAGTAGCTGAAGGTCTCCGCGAAGAGCGGGGCGAGTAAAGTTAGGTTATTGTTCACAGGCAGGAATTTCCCGGATGGAAAATTCCGTGCGATACAGTAGTGGCAGCGGATTTTGCCGTTTTTTTCGAGCGGGGCTCGATGAGGAGGATATTATGACAAGTAAGGAAATCAGAATTGGTTTGAGTTCAGGTCTGGAGGCACGTCCTGCGGCGATGCTGGTGCAGGTGGCAAGCCAGTATGAGAGCAGCATCTATGTGGAAAGTGAAGAAAAACGCGTCAATGCAAAGAGCATCATGGGCATGATGACGCTGGGACTGGCAGAGGGCGAGCACGTAAAGGTAACGGCTGATGGCAGCGACGAGGAGAGTGCGATCGAAGGAATTGAGAAATATCTGAGCAATCAGTAGAAATCCAGATTTCTGACCGTTTTTCGGAGAGAGACAGGGGACGCAACAGTTAAACAAGAGCTTTGATAGATGAGGGGGTGTCGTTTCGCGGGAAACGGCAGTCCCTTAAAAGATCTGAATGGGAGGAAAAAGGTGGCATTTACACATCTGCATGTGCATACAGAGTACAGTCTGCTTGACGCATCGAGTAAAATAAAAGAACTGACCGCCCGGGCGAAGGAACTGGGGATGGACAGTCTGGCGATTACCGACCACGGCGTCATGTACGGCGTGATCGATTTTTACCGGGCAGCCAGGGAAAATGGGATCAAGCCGATCATCGGCTGTGAGATCTATGTGGCGCCCGGATCGCGTTTTGACCGGGAGGCGGGAAGCGGCGAGGATCGCTATTATCATATGATTCTGCTGGCGGAAAATAATACCGGCTATCAGAATCTGATGAAGATCGTCTCCAAGGGCTTTGTCGAGGGCTTTTATTATAAACCGCGTGTGGATGACGAGGTGCTGAGAACCTACCATGAAGGCATTATTGCACTCAGCGCGTGTCTGGCGGGCGAGATCCCGAGGTATTTGTCGAGAGGCATGTATGAGGAAGCGTGCAAGTCGGCGCAGAAATATCGTGATATCTTTGGACAGGACAATTTCTTTCTGGAATTGCAGGATCACGGCATCCCGGCGCAGCGGACGGTCAACCAGGGCTTGATGCGGATGAGCCAGGAACTGCAGATTCCGCTGGTGGCGACGAACGACTGCCACTATATTTATAAAGAAGATGTGGAATCGCACGATATTTTGCTCTGTATCCAGACGGGCAAAAAAGTCACGGACGAGAACCGGATGCGCTATGAGGGCGGGCAGTTCTATGTCAAATCCGAGGAGGAGATGCGTGCGTTGTTTCCGTATGCACAGGAAGCACTTGACAACACGCACAAGATCGCCGAGAGGTGCAATGTCGAGATCGAGTTTGGCGTGACGAAGCTGCCGCAGTATGATGTCCCGGACGGATATACGTCCTGGGAATATCTGCAGAAGCTCTGCGGGGAGGGCTTTCACAAGCGCTACCCGAACGACGATGGGACGCTGCGGGAGCGCCTGAGGTATGAGCTGGACGTTATCCATTCGATGGGATATGTCGATTATTTCCTGATTGTGTGGGATTTTATCCATTTTGCAAAATCAAACGGTATCATGGTCGGTCCGGGACGTGGTTCGGCGGCGGGCAGTATCGTCGCGTACAGTCTGGAGATCACGGACATCGACCCGATCCGCTATCAGCTGATTTTCGAGCGTTTCCTGAACCCGGAACGAGTTTCCATGCCCGATATCGACGTCGATTTCTGTTTCGAACGGCGTCAGGAGGTTATCGACTATGTCGTGCGGAAATACGGAAAAGACCGCGTCGTGCAGATTGTTACCTTCGGTACGCTGGCGGCAAAGGGGGTCGTCCGCGACGTGGGGCGCGCGCTTGATATGCCGTATGCACAGTGTGATGCGATCGCAAAAATGATTCCGGGTGATCTCGGCATGACGCTAGACAAGGCGCTCAAAGCCAGTCCGGATCTGCGTGAGGCGTATGAGTCGGATGATTCGGTCAAATATCTGATCGACATGAGTAAACGTCTGGAGGGGCTGCCGAGACATACCTCCATGCATGCGGCGGGCGTTGTCATCAGCCGTGCGGCGGTCGATGAGTATGTGCCGTTGTCCAGGGCATCTGACGGTTCGATCACGACCCAGTTTACGATGACGACGCTGGAAGAGCTGGGACTTCTGAAAATGGATTTCCTGGGTCTTAGAACCCTGACGGTTATCCAGAATGCGGTTCGCCTGGTGGAGAAAACGACCGGAAAACCGCTTGATATAGATAAGATCGATTACAACGATAAAAAGGTGCTGGATTCGATTGGAACCGGCAAAAATGACGGTGTGTTCCAGCTGGAGAGCTCCGGCATGAAAGGATTCATGAAAGAGTTAAAGCCGGAAAATCTGGAGGATCTGATCGCCGGTATTTCCCTGTATCGTCCGGGTCCGATGGATTTCATTCCACGTTATCTGAAAGGCAAAAATGACAAGGCTTCGATTGTCTATGAGTGCCCGCAGTTAGAACCGATTCTGGCGCCGACCTATGGCTGTATCGTCTATCAGGAGCAGGTTATGCAGATCGTGCGCGATCTGGCTGGCTATACCTGGGGACGAAGCGACCTGGTGCGCCGTGCGATGGCAAAGAAAAAAGCGGCAGTCATGGAGAAAGAACGCCAGAATTTCGTCTACGGCAATGCACAAGAGGGCGTAAAAGGCTGTATTGCGAATGGGATCGACGAGAAGACGGCGAACCATATTTACGATGAGATGATCGATTTTGCGAAATACGCCTTCAACAAGTCGCACGCGGCGGCGTATGCGGTTGTCTCCTACCAGACGGCATATCTGAAATATTACCATCCGGTCGAATTCATGGCGGCGCTGATGACCTCGGTCAAGGATAATGTTACGAAGGTATCGGAATATATCATGAGCTGCCGTCAGATGGGTATGAAGATCATGCCGCCGGATATCAATGAGGGCGAGGGCGGCTTCTCTGTTTCGGACGGCGCGATCCGCTATGGTTTATCGGCGATCAAGAGTATCGGTCAGTCGGTGGTGGATGAGATTGTGCGGGAGCGGACCGAACATGGAAAATTCCGCTCGCTGGAAGATTTCATTGACCGGATGTCGGGCAGGGAGGTCAACAAACGCACATTGGAAAGCTTTATCAAATCCGGTGCGATGGACGGGCTGCCGGGAACCCGCAAGCAGAAATGTATGGTCTGCGGTTCGATGGTCGATCAGAAGAATAAAGAGAAGAAAAATACGATGGAAGGGCAGATGTCACTCTTTGATTTTGCAGCGGAAGAGGACAAGAAGAGTTTTCAGATCACATTTCCGAATGTCGGAGAGTATTCGAGGGAAGAATATCTGGCATACGAGAAAGAAATGCTGGGCGTCTACGTCAGCGGGCATCCGCTGGAGGAATATATCGGCACCTGGGAGAAAAATGTGACGGCGAAGAGCTCCGATTTTGTTGTGGATGAGGAGACCGGTTCGGCGGTGATTCACGACGGCGCGTATGTGACGATCGGCGGAATGATCACCGAGAAAACGGTTAAGACGACCCGGAATAACAAAATGATGGCGTTCCTGACGGTGGAAGATCTGGCGGGAAGTGTGGAAGTGCTGGTATTCCCGAAGGATTATGAAAAACGGCGCGATATGCTGATAAAGGATGAAAAAGTCTTTATCCGCGGGCGCGCATCGGTCGGCGATGAGCCGGTCGGAAAACTGATCTGCGAGCAGATTATCCCATTTTCGCAGGTGCCGCGCGAGCTGTGGATTCAGTATGCGGACAAGGACGCGTATCTGGCGGGAGAGAAAGAACTTCTCGACCTCCTGAAAACAAGTGATGGAAATGACACCGTGATCATTTACCTGGGACGTGAGCGCGCGAAAAAGGTTCTGCCGCGCAACTGGAATGTGCGGGCAGGCGAGGCGCTGGTGACGACGCTCAGCGAGATGCTGGGCGAGAAGAACGTCAAGGTGGTGGAGAAGCCGCTGGGGAAGATTTCTTCATAAGTGTTAAAATTTGCATTGGACATTGGAAGCTTTGGTAACTGAGCACGTATGTGTGAACAGTAACACGCTTTGGCGACATGTTAAAAAAATATCATAAAAAATCTTGAAATGACCTATAAAATGAATTACAATAAAATTGTTTGAAAATTGTGGTAGCACGCAGTGCAGAACAATTTGGTATCAGAAGGGTCAAAAGATTCGAAAATAAAACGGCTGGTTCACGGTTGGGGATGTGAAGCGGAAAGCCTTAGGACGGAGGAATAAGCGATGGCAAAAGAGGTTAAAACGATTGGTGTACTGACAAGCGGCGGCGATGCGCCGGGTATGAATGCAGCGATCCGTGCGGTGGTCCGGACTGCGATCAACAAGGGCATGAAGGTAAAAGGTATCATGCGTGGTTACGCTGGACTTTTGCAGGAAGAGATTGTGGACATGGACGGAACCAGCGTGGCAGATACGATTGGCCGTGGCGGTACGATCTTATACACAGCCCGCTGTCCGGAATTTATGACCGAGGAAGGTCAGAAGCGCGGCGCAGAAATCTGCCGCAAGCACAACATTGACGGTCTGGTCGTCATCGGCGGCGATGGTTCCTACCGCGGCGCCGGAAAGTTATCCGCGCTGGGAATCAATACGGTAGGTCTTCCGGGCACGATCGATCTGGATATTGCCTGCACCGATTATACGATCGGGTTTGATACCGCGATCAACACGGCGATGGAGGCGATCGATAAGGTAAGAGATACTTCCACCTCCCATGAGCGCTGCAGTATCATCGAGGTTATGGGACGCCACGCGGGATATATCGCCCTGTGGTGCGGTATCGCTAACGGCGCCGAGGATATTCTGCTTCCGGAGCGGTACGATGGCAATGAGCAGATGCTGATCAACCGCATCATCGATAACCGGAAACGCGGCAAGAGACATCATATTATCATTAATGCCGAGGGCATCGGACATTCCGCGTCGATGGCGAAGCGAATCGAGGCGGCAACCGGCATCGAGACACGTGCGACGATTCTTGGTTATATGCAGCGAGGCGGCGCGCCGACCTGTAAAGACCGCGTCTATGCGTCCATCATGGGCGCCAAGGCGGTGGAGCTGCTGGAAGAAGGAAAGACCAACCGCGTGGTGGCGTATAAGCACGGCGAGTTTCTGGATTTTGATATTCAGGAGGCGCTGAATATGAAGAAGGATATTCCGGAAGATCAGTATGAGATTAGTAAGCTGCTGATTCGTTAAGGAATTTGATGGCAGCTTGTGAGATGGGCTGGCATATGAACGGAGAACAGGCTTCTCAGGGATAAAGGGAGAGCCTGCTCTCCGTTCGTGCGTCAGCCCTGTTTGTGGGCAATGGAAAATGAAACAGATGGAGGTGCAAGAAAATGGCAGAAATGCAGAATCCCAATACAGATGGGGACTCCACCGTACTCTGCGGTGCGAATTCGTATGTGGAAAAATATTATCTGAATGAGCAGTTTTCGGGGCTGCCGGAGTCAATTAAGCAGGAATTGCAGATCATGTGTGTCATGTACACAGAGGACATCGGCGGTATTATTTTGCTGGAGTTTATGCCGGATGGCAGACTGCAGTTTAAGGTTGAGGCGGAGGAGAATGATTACCTCTTTGACGAGATCGGAAGCGCGCTTAAAATCAAGCAGTATCAGGCGGAGAAGCGTGAGCTGCTGGAATCGCTGGAGCTGTATTATAAGGTGAAGGTGCTGGGAATCCCGGCGGACGAACTGTTAGACGACGAGCAGATGGAACGGTATCAGGAAGATTAGAAATAAAATGAAGATTGGAAACGTAGAATTAAAAAATGCAATTGCCCTTGCGCCGATGGCAGGTGTGACGGATCTGCCGTTCCGTCTGCTCTGTAAGGAGCAGGGATGTGGTTTGATGTACACGGAGATGGTCAGCGCGAAGGCGCTTCTTTATAAGAACCGCAATACAAAGCCGTTATTAGAGACGCGGCCGGAAGAAGAGCCGGTTGCGGTGCAGCTGTTTGGATCAGATCCGGAGATTATGAGCGAGATGGCGCTGCAGCTGGAGGAAGGACCGTATGCCATCATCGACGTCAACATGGGTTGTCCGGTGCCCAAGATTGTCAATAACGGCGAAGGTTCGGCACTGATGAAGGATCCGAAGCTGGCAGAGCAGATTTTGACGGCGATGGTAAAGAAACTTCATAAACCGGTTACGGTCAAATTCCGCAAGGGATTTAATGATTCGAATATCAATGCGGTTGAGTTTGCGAAGATGGCAGAGAGCTGCGGCGTGGCGGCGGTAGCCGTGCATGGACGGACGAGAGAGCAGTATTATTCCGGAAAGGCGGACTGGGACATTATCCGTCAGGTCAAAGAGGCGGTTTCAATCCCGGTCTGGGGAAACGGTGATGTATTTACACCGGAAGATGCCAAGAGAATGAAGGAAGAAACCGGCTGCGACGGCATCATGGTGGCGCGCGGCGCGAAAGGAAATCCATGGCTGTTTAAACGGATTCTCCACTATCTGGAAACCGGAGAACTGCTGCCGCCGCCGACTGCGGAGGAAGTAAAGAGGATGATTGTCCGCCATGGGACGCTTCAGACGGAATTTCGCGGCGAGGAGATCGCAATGCGGGAGATGCGTAAGCACGTGGCATGGTATACGGCAGGATTTCCACATTCGTCGGCGCTTCGCAATGATATAAACCAGGTGGAGACGCTGGAGGAGCTGGAACGGCTGGTGGATGAGAGAATTTAAGAGAAGGATGAATGTGTGGAATCAAAACGATGGTTGTGTTACATGGGTGGATGAAATCGGAAGGCACAGAAAAAGCACGAAAATGTAGGATTTTCCCTTGTTTTTAAAGCCATTATGGCACTTTGTGATTCTTGACATTACACCAAGAATCATGTATAATAGTACGATGCAATTATTAGGGGATTCAGTGATGAATCGATAGAAGGAAGGATAGCTGTCATGGCAGAAAAGAAGAACATTTTAACTTACACAGGATTGAAAAAGTATGAAGATGAACTTCATGATCTGAAAGTAAATAAACGCCAGGAGATCGCACAGAAGATCAAAGAGGCGAGAGAGCAGGGCGACCTGTCTGAGAACGCTGAGTATGATGCAGCAAAAGATGAACAGAGAGACATCGAGGCAAGAATCGTAGACCTTGAGAAACTGTTGAAAAACGCAGAGGTTGTTGTTGAGGATGAGATCGATCTGGATAAGATCAGCATCGGATGCCAGGTAAAGGTACTGGACGTCGAAGAGGATGAAGAGATGGAATTTAAGATCGTAGGTTCCACCGAGGCAAACAGCTTAGATGGTAAGATCTCCAACGAGTCTCCGGTTGGTCGTGCCCTGCTTGGCAAGAAAGCTGGCGAGACCGTAGACGTAGAGACACAGGCAGGTATTATCCAGTACAAGATTCTGGACATCAGAAGAGTATCATAAGTGCGAACAGTAACAGGAATACGAAGGAGTAAGAAAAGATGGCAGATCAGAACAAGAAGAATCAGCAGGAACCGGATATCCATCAGCTGTTAAAGGTTCGTCGTGAGAAGCTGGCAGAACTTCAGAATGCAGGCAAGGATCCGTTCCAGATTACAAAATATAACCAGACCCATCATTCTCTTGAAGTGAAGAAGCTTTATGAAGAGCATGAGGCAGAGATTCTGGCAGGCAGAGCCCCGCTGAATACAGAGGGCATGGATGAGGCTCAGGCAAGAGAAGCACTGAATGCAGATTATAATGAGAGAAGAGCGATCATGGATGCACAGCCGATTCACGTATCCATCGCAGGACGTATGATGTTTAAGCGTGTCATGGGTAAAGCGTCCTTCTGCAATATCCGTGATTTACAGGGAACCATCCAGGTCTATGTGGCAAAAGATGCAATCGGCGAGGAGTCCTATGCAGACTTCAAGAAATCCGATATTGGTGATATCTACGGCGTAGAAGGATTTGCATTCCGTACCAAGACCGGTGAGATCTCCATCCATGCAGAGAAGATGACCCTGCTTTCTAAGAGCCTGCAGATTCTTCCGGAGAAATATCATGGTATTACCGATACGGATATGCGTTATCGCCAGAGATATGTGGATCTGATCATGAACGAAGATGTTAAGAAGACATTTATCAAACGTTCCCTGATCCTCAAAGAGATCCGTAACTTCCTTTCTGGAAGAGACTTTATGGAGGTAGAGACACCGACCCTGGTATCCAATGCCGGCGGTGCTGCTGCACGTCCATTTGAGACCCATTACAATGCACTGAATGAGGATGTTAAGCTCCGTATTTCCCTGGAACTGTATCTGAAGAGACTCATCGTAGGCGGACTTGAGAGAGTTTTCGAGATTGGCCGTGTATACCGCAACGAGGGCGTAGATACCCGTCACAATCCGGAGTTTACCCTGATGGAGTTATACCAGGCATATACCGATTATGAGGGCATGATGGAGCTGACCGAGAGCATGTTCCGTTATCTGGCTGAGAAAGTGTGCGGAAGCACAAAGATTTCCTACAACGGTATTGAGATTGATTTCGGTAAACCATTCGAGCGTCTGACCATGAACGATGCCATCAAGAAATATGCCGGCATTGATTTCGATGCGGTGGAAACCGATGAAGAAGCGAAACAGCTTGCAAAAGAGCATCACATCGAGTTTGAGAATCGTCATACTAAGGGCGATATCATCAACCTTTTCTTCGAGGAGTACTGTGAGAAAGAACTGATCCAGCCGACCTTTATCATGGATCATCCGCTTTCTATCTCCCCGCTGACCAAGAAGAAACCGTCCGATCCGAATAAGGTTGAGCGTTTTGAGCTCTTTATCAATACCTGGGAGATGTGTAACGCATACTCCGAGTTAAACGATCCGATTGATCAGAGAGAGCGTTTTGCACAGCAGGATGCTAATGCGGCAGCAGGCGATGATGAAGCACAGCATACAGATGAAGATTTCCTGAATGCACTGGAGATCGGTATGCCGCCGACAGGTGGTATCGGATACGGTATCGACCGTCTGGTTATGCTGCTGACCGATTCCCAGGCAATCCGTGATGTACTGCTGTTCCCGACAATGAAGTCCCTGGACGCTAAGAAGGGCGAAGGGAAGGCTGAAAAGGCAGTAGAAAATGCTGCTGTGG
>OFRZ01000838.1_pt1 | contig 24540 bp, 19 predicted proteins | sample 1543181 | NCBI WGS metagenome assembly OFRZ01 (sample SAMN04209245, study PRJEB22552) | human gut metagenome | biome: gut; material: feces | host: Homo sapiens | place: USA: Oklahoma | reverse complement strand
GGGGGTACAGCAAATCAGCTTGGCGTAGGTGTAAAAGCGGACGTTTTGCAACGGAAAATCAGGGTCTTGCCGCAGCAGGCTTTCGCGCTGGGTCTTAAAGATATACTCACTTGGGGAAAGCCATACAATTACAGCGTCGGGGTGATCCTCAATCAGCTTAAAGGCGATATAGCTTTTCCCGGTTCCCGTGGGGTGAACGATGGCGGCCTTGCCGTATTGCTGCATCATTTTGACTGCCGCTTGGTAGGCTTTTGCATTGTGTTCAAACAGCTGCAGCGCCATGGCGTTCCCCCCTTCAGTCTTCAGGGTATCCGCCATTTCGATAATGGAGAATCGTCTTTACTAAATGGTTGTACGGTCGTAGATTTGTGCGAATTTGACCATGTATTTGACCCCTTATTCAAGGGAAAATCCGTTCCATTTCCGCGCGTTTCCAATCCCAGCAGGTGTGGACATAGCGCTTCATTGTAATGTCCGAACCGGCGTGACCCAGCAGCTCGCTGAGCGTCTTTACGTTGCATCCGGCTTGCAGACAAGTTGTAGCAAAAGTGTGACGCAGAGCGTGCGGATTTACGGTAGGCACACCGGCACGGCGCAGATAGCTGCGCAGGCTTTTGCGGTAGCAGCGTGGTTCCACAGGCTTGTCGGCATTGCCGGACAGGAACCATTCCTGCGGTGCGTGACTGCTGTAAAGCCGATTCAGAATTTGCAAAATTCCTTTCGGAATCGGGATTTGTCGTAGGGAGCTGTGCGTTTTGGGTGTTTGGACGACAACTTTTGTCCGCCCACCTGCTATATAGATGCGCTTGACGGTGCGCCTGACCGAAAGCACACCCGCCGTTAAATCAAAATCGTTCCATTGCAGCCCGCAGACCTCGCCAATGCGCAGCCCCATTTGCATCATCAGAAGAAGCCCTGCCTTGCGGGACGTGGGCGCACTTGCAACATAGCGGCCAACCTGTTCTTGCTCATGCTTGTTCAGAACTGCGGATGATTTTGCCGTCGATTTTGGCAGTGTGATCTCAATCTGCACGGGTGGCATCAGATGCAGATGTGCGGCATATCGGCAAATTCTGCGCACCAGCACAAGGCACTCCTGCGCCATGCTGTGCGCTAACGGTTTGTGACAACCATCTTGCGGTGTGATGATTTGCAGAAGTCCCCGTTCCAAAATCATTTCATTCAGTGTTTGCAGGCGCATTTTACCCAGCACAGGCAGAATGTAGTGCGCCAGCGTATAATGATAGTGCGCTGCCGTGGAAGCTTTGACCCCTAAAGAAATGGAGCTTTCCCAGTTTTGAGAAAGCTCCGAAAATGTCACGCTGTTTGCTGACAGCGTGTAAGTTTGCAAGGCATTCTTACGCGCTGTCAGCTCTTTTTTTACGGCTGTATAGGTTCGCCCGTAGACATAGCCCCAAATGGCGGCTCTGTCCGGCTTGCGCCCCTTGATATAGCGCCCCTCCCAGCGACCGTCTTTGCGTTTTCGAATGTTTTCTCCGCGTCTTGCCATAATAAATTTTGACCCCTTTCCTGACCCCTGACGGGCGGTGCGTTTTCCTATCGCATACAATACCTGACAAAAAGCCAACAACATAGTGGTTTGCCTGTGGCAATGTGCCGAAAAACAGTTGTAGTAGAAATAAATGCGACAGGTTATGTTGTAAATTGTCGACTCTTGTGGTATTATACTATTGATTAGCATAACAAAATTTGAACTTATAGGTATCCTCCATTATCGAAATGGCGGATACCTTTTTGCTTTTTGATTCATACAGGCCATCTTCCTGCATGTGGAATCCCACGCGGGCGTCACCGTCCAGCAGAAATTCGGTAAAGATATTCTTGTAACTGTCGCGCACAAAGCGCTGCCAGAAATTTGGGCAAAGAAAAAGCGGAGGGCGATAATTCGCTCTCCGCTATCGGGGCAGGTTCGGTCAGATTTCGTACAGCATCGGCAGGACTACTTCCTCCGCCTGCTGTTTCAGGCTGCCGCACAGCTGCACCGCCCAGCGCCGGATAAATGTACAAAACAGGGCAAAATAAAACAAAAAGTCCCGAATTGCAGATACAAGCAATTCGGGACTTGATAGGATTTATAGAACGACCTTAACTGTCAGGTCTTTCCACTTTCCCGGCCAAAGTACGTAACCACGCGAATTTCGATAGGCGCGAGCCTGTTCGTAATTCAACTTAATGGTTATACTCGCTGGCAAATCAGCCGCGAGGCGACTTGATAGCTGCCTGCTTATTGGGTCGCCATCATAGGTATGTACCCAAAAGCGCGTACTGTTTGCATCCTCAAGTATCCTATTGACGGCCCCATCCCCTTTCTTCGCTTTTGTTTTTCCCGGCATGATTTTTTCCGCCGAAATCGAATGGTAATTGTACGTTCCGCGCACATTGCATTGAACAGTGCATGACTCTTGAAATAGATTTAGTTCCCAGATGAATTTCTGTCCATCGATGGAGAAGATTCTCGGCACAAATCTGTCCAGAAATTCCCGGCTGATTTCATCGTTTGGGAACGACTCTTGCCAGCTGAGTGCTTCCTCTACCTTTTCACTATCGGCAGCTCCGTTTTCTTGTTCCTGCTGGTATTCTTCTAAAATATCCTGCCGGTGATCCTGCCAAACGTTTTTGTAGATTTCTCGCGCCATCAATTCGAGCTTCCATGCTTGCACATTGGGGGCGCTGCATTTGGGGGCTACATTCCTCAGTGACCGCTGATAACAGATATATCGAACAATGCCTTTCTCTGCGCGGAACGCCCGCATTCTGGCTCCGCAGCCACAAAACAGGCGGCAAGCCCATTTGTCGGCGTGTTCGCTCTTTCCATACAAGTAAGCCTGCGTTATATTGCCGTCTATGTACGACTGCCATGCATGTCTGCGGCGCTGACATTTATCCCATAGTTCCTCTGAAATGATTGGCTCAAAACTGCCTTTCACCAGAATGTAATCCTGTTCGCTGTTCTTGATGCTTTTATGGCTGAGGAAATCATCAATATGCGATTTGTTGTATGTCAAATACCCTTTATAAATCGTATTCTTGGTGATTGAGAGAACCTGACGCGCGCTCCATTGTGGCATTCCGGATTTATTCGGTGCGCCTTCTTTCGTTAGTGTCTGGGCTATCTCGGTGCCATTTATGCCATCAGCATACCAAGCAAAAATTTTTCTGACAGTCTCTGCCTGACTTTCCTGCACCACAAGCGTATGAGCCTTTTTATCACGCTTATATCCAAACGGTGTCGGTCCCGCAACATAGGTGCCTTTTTTCTGTGACGTCTGAATACCCGCCTTGGTGCGTTCACTCATTTTACGGCTTTCATCTTGCGCAAGGCTTGCCATAATGGTCAGGCGAACTTCTCCATCGCCACGCATCGTCCAGATGTCATCATTGACGAAGTACACTTCAACGCCGTACTGTTTCAGCTCACGGGTCGTAACCAAAGTATCCACCGTGTTTCGGGCAAAACGGGAAACCTCGCGGGTCACGATTAGGTCAAACTTCTTTTTCCGGGCATCTCGCAGCATCTTCATAAAAGAAGGTCGGGTTTTCATGCCAGTACCTGAGATTCCTTCATCGGCGTATTGCCCAACCACCGTCCAATTCGGATGATGTTCTGCAAGCTCCAGATACCAGTTCATTTGATTTTTCAGTGCTGATATTTGCGCCTCAAGTTCCGTGGACACGCGCCCATAGAACACGACTCTGCGCGGGCAGTTTTGCTGGTCTGCTTTATCATATTGCATCGATTTTCCCTCCTTTCCCATCAGTATAATACTGCATTCAGTATTTTCAAAATGTACAAGTCAATGACTCAATCATGGTATAGAAAAGCCGTGGAAGAAGGTTCCTTCCACGGCATGATCTTTATACTACTTTTTCAATAAGGCACTGATGTTTCTTCGTTTTCTTGTCATAGTTGATAGCTACCAAGAGAAGATTTCCTGTATAGCCACGCAGCGAATCCGGATATTTCTTTTCCTTAATCTGCTGCATCGCAGTCTCCGCCGTTTGGTTCCACTTCAACTCCACAACAAGCGCCGGATAGTCATTTCGGTACTCCGGTTTTGGAACGAAAACGAAGTCTGCGAAGCCCCTGCCTGTGGGCAGCTCTCGAACCGGCTTAAAGTAATATTGCATAGCGCTCAGGTATGCAATCGCCAAGACGCTGCTCAAGGAGTTTTCATTGTTGTACTGGATGGCAGAAACATAGTTGTCATGGATTTTCTCAACCTGAGTGGCTACTGCATCGCCATCCATATCCAATGTCGCATCCAGCAACTTCTCAGACTCCTGCTGGAACAACAACATCTCATTCCAATGCTTGCTTTCCACCGCAAGTGTCAATTCCTGCCGGATTTCCTCATTCGGAACGAACGCTGTTTTTCGGTTCTGGTCATATCCCAAGTAGCCAAGATGGATCATATATGTCAAAACATCATCTTTGCTTTGGATATTAACGGTATCGTTCTTGAAGGTAGCCGTGTTTACTTTAACTTCCCCACCGGAAAGCATTTCAATGATTGCCGTTTTCAGCCCATCATAGTTCATGTTGATAAGAGGAACGATTGCTTCATAGGAAGCCGTTTCCGACCAGTAGCTCTTAAACTCTCCCTTCAGCATAACGCTGACAACAGCTCTGGGATTATAAACTTGGTAATCCCGCAGCAAGTAACCATCGTACCACTTTTTTACCTTGTCAAAGTCTTTGTGGTACTCCTCGCAAAGATTCTTAACTTCTTCTTCCGTAAAGCCAATGAAAGGTGCCAACGTGCTGGCACTGACCATGGTAAACTCATCGAAGTTATTCAAGGCCGACTGCGTTTTTTCCTTTTTGATTGGCAGAATGCCGGTGAGGTATGCAAGCTGAATGTATTTTGTCGGCTCTGTACCTTTGAATAAGCCTCTCAGGAAATAGATATATTCTTCTTGAACAGCCTTATTGGTTGCTTCATCTCGGATCAGAATATCCCATTCATCAATAATCACAATAAATTTCTGACCGGTCGAGTTTCTGATGCGCGACAAAGCGTCCGCCAATGTCAACACTTCGTTAGGAAGTACTTCAGGGTAGTACTCTTTTAGTTCCTCCAAAACTGATTGCGTAATGTAGGATACAATACTTTTGATGTCTGCACAGCTGGACAAAAACCATTGTACATCTATATGGATCACATCATACTTGTTGAGATGCTTTTTGAAGTCGCTACTCTTGCCGATTGTAAGCCCATCGAACATCTTTTCTGAATCGCAGCCTTTGCTGTAATAGGCTGCCAACATATTAGCCGTATAGGACTTACCAAATCTCCGGGGGCGGCTATTGCAGATATATGCTTCTGGTGTATCAAGAACGCTGTTGGTATATTCCAGCAGACCCGTTTTATCCATATAAATTTTTGAATTCAGTGCAACTTGAAACGCACTATTATCCGGATTCACGAATCTTCCCATTTCGCCAAAGCCTCCTTCAGAAGTCATTTATTTCTAACCATTCAAATGATATTAGTATAGTCATATAGTACCATTTATCGATACAAATAGCAAGTTGGAAATTTCCCTATAATAGCGCCGCAGCAGGGATTTCTTTCATAGCATAATCTATCATCGCAGACACCTCATCTACTATGACGATGATTAAATTTTGCCACATGGAATCCTGCTTTCTGCATATAATCTTCAAAAATATATGCAGATAAAACTCGAAAGGCGCAATAAGCCACAAATTGCGATAATTTCCCTTCGATGAACCTGTCAGATGTCATCTGTTTGAACCATTCGGAATTCCCGAATAGTTGCCATCACGGTCTATTCCTCATCCGAATTATAATATTACCATTTACTGATTCAAATAGCAAATCTAGCGTCATTCCATAACGACACAATAATGCCGTGGAAGTATTTCCTCCACGGCACGATCTGTCGTTATAGCTGTGCGTTTCTCTCCCTCTGCAAATTCCAGACAGGCAACCCTTCCCGGCGCTTTGCCTCGCATTGCTTTGCAGCCATGCGATATGTTTTCTCGCATCTTGGCACGCTCGTGGAATCCAGTCATGGCGCTGCTTCCCCAATGCGGTACAGCAGAGGACGCTATTCACTTTCTCGGAGGTTTGGAACCTCCTAATACATAAGAGAACAGCGAATCGGATTTTTTCCACAACTTTTTCAATTTTCTTTTTTTACCAGAAATATATCCACACGCATATCTTTCCACAAACCGGGGTGGATCTTAATCCCACGCGCTTTCTGATACTCATAGGCTGTTACAAAGTCAACCGCAAAACTCAAAAGTGGTATCTTTTCATCCAGCACGCTCACCTGATTTTCTTGACAGCTTTCCAGCCATTCCACCAACTTACGCTTTCTTTTGGTTCGGCTCATGTTCAAAAAGAAATCTTGTGGACGACATATTGTCGCGCAATCGGGTCCAGCACTTTCTTTATCCTGCTTGCCGGTTTGCTCTTGCTCAATATCATAGGGAACGCCACTTTTATAGGTAACCATCGCTATCGGCTGCCTTTCCGATTGGATAGGCATGATCTGCTGCACATTCATCAACTGCAACATCCAAATGTAGCGGTTATTGCTTTTTACAATCCGGTTGGCATACCTGTCCAGAAAGCCCGGCTCTATTTTACCATCCGGAAAAGAGGCATCATCGCTGAGTGCAGCCTCGATGCTGTGCATATCTAACCTTGCTTTAGGACGCTGTTCCTGTATGGAACTTTGCAGTAAGCCTTCGACATTCATAATCTCATTGTTGATTTCCGTACTTCTGCTTAAGAAATCATCCATAGTTATGCTTCGGCTTGCCCGCTGGCTGACAAGATCGTCCAATTCCTCATTCAGCGCAGAGAGCTTGTTCTCCAGCTGGTTTCCATCATTCGGTGTGCCGGTAGTGTTCAGATTTGCATCCAACGTCCGCAAAAGACCCAGTATATCCTCGGCATTTTCTTTCCAAACAGTACGGAACACTTCCCTTGCCATCAATTCCAGCTTCCATTCAGATGCGTATGGTGCCGGACAAGGAATACCGTTCAGTGTTCCGGCGGCATCTTTCTTTTTGAACATTTTCGACCGTGCACAGATAAGCCGCATATTTTTCCCACCGTTGGCCGTTTTATCGTAGCCTTCGATTTGGAATCGCATCCCACAATCGCAAAACAGAATTTTCGTCCATTTGTTCTACGGAAAGGACACACCAAATTTATGGGCACGACCATCTTTTCCTTTGACAAATGCAGCTCGCTTACTGCGGATCTGATTGCAGGTTTCCCATAGCTTCTCTGAGACGATTGGCTCAAAGTTTCCCTTTACAAGAACAAAGTCCTCCTCGCTGTGATTGATGCGGTTATGGCTGAGGAAGTCATCAATATGGGATTTATTATAGGTCATATAGCCCTTGTAAGTGGGCTTGCGGAGTACCCGTGATACCTTGCTCGCCGTCCAGCTCAGGCCACCACCGCCATCCTTGCGGTTTTCTTCTATAAGCATTTTGGCAACAGTCGTTTCTCCGTGCCCCTCGGCGTACAGATTAAAGATTCTGCGCACCGTTGCCGCCTGTTCCTCATTGATTACATAAGTTCCATCCACACGGTCATAACCGATAATATTACCGCTGCCATAGAGTACACCTTTCTCACGGCTCATCTTCTGTCCGGCTTTTACGCGCTCACTGGTCTTGCGGCTTTCATCTTGGGCAATGCTCGCCATAATGGTCAAGCGAACTTCTCCATCACCGTCCATTGTCCAGATGCCATCATTTACAAAATAGACTTCCACGCCGTATTGCTTCAGTTCTCGCGTAGCATTCAGCGCATCCACCGTGTTACGCGCAAACCTCGACAATTCACGTGTGACAATCAAGTCAAAGCGGTGTTCCTTTGCGTGCTCTATCATCCGCATAAATGATGGACGTTTCTTCATTTGGGTACCGGTTATGCCTTCGTCTATGTACTGCGCTACAACGGTCCAGTTGGGATTGCGTAATGCAAGGTCTGTATACCATTCCATCTGATTTCCCAGCGCAGATAGCTGTTCCTCATGTTCTGTTGAAACGCGGCCATAAAACACCACCCTGCGTGGTCGATTCTTGTAATTCCCAATATAGTCTGTCATTTCGAACGCCTCCTTGTTCTTTCATTGTACAAGGGGCAAATTCATAAGGGAAATGTACAAAAACACTGGTACACTTGCCATCCTTGCATGAGCGTTGCTGCTCTATACTATAAGAGTACGTTCTCTTGATTTTTTTCCACAATCACTATTTTTAGTTCATTGCACTTGACATACATCAAGTAGCCATGCCACGCGGATAGCATTTTTCAGAACATATCAACAAAAATGACCCTGCACGATTCTGTGCAGGATCAAAATATATATTCGTTTTATTTTCGTACATAACTGGTTGATGGGCCGACTCCGACTTTTTCAAATAACTATTTCGAAAAATCAGCCTGGCTATCAAACTGGAATTTGTTATTCTCCTATGGAGGCACCGCTATCGTCTTTAAGGCCACAAATCGCAACTATACCATTATTTTTATAACTTACAACGAGAGTAGTGTCATTCCCAAGTTTCCAACATGCAGTGCTGTTTTCACTGGTATCAGGCTTCCCCCATACCTCTCTAAGCTGGTCAATATGGTACCCCGGCAAAAGGCTATTAACATCGGCTTCACTCATTTCTGCGCAACGCCAGCGAGGGACACGGCATTATCAAGATGGGCAACAGCATGATACCATTCTCCAATCTGGAACCCAAGGATAGTGATGTCTATCAGCTCATCACAACGAAACCGGGAGAAAGGAAGAAGCAGGAATGATTTTGCATAAAGAAAAGGCGGGTCGAAGCCCGCCTTATAATTAGTGGCAGTCTAGTGTTGCCAGATATTGTTTTCCAGATCACGCAGACGCGCTTTGTAGTCGTTAATAAGCGCCTGCGTGTTTTCTGTATCCGGAAAGCTGACAATATAGCCGTCTTCGGATTCATGAAAGCCGACAAGGCCCGCATAACAGCAACAGCCGTCACGGCGGGTTAAGCCGTGACGGCTGTTTTGGAGATCAGCTGCGTCCCATTTCGTTTTTGCGGTCAGGTGCTGTTTATCTGCGGCGTTTCTTTTTGCGCATCACGAAAACGCCAGCCAGCGCCACACCGCCGACAATCGGCAACGCAACCCACCATACAGGAAGCTTTGTTGCGGGGGCAGTTGGCGCGGGGGTCGGGCTGCTGTCCGGTTTTGCGGTAGCAGTGGGCGCGAGAGCTGGGCTGCTCTCCGGCTTTGCGGCAGCAGCAGGCGCAGGGGTCGGGCTGCTGTTTGGTTTTGCGGCGGCAGCAGGCGCAGGGGGCGTGCTGCTATCCGGTTTTGCGGCAGCAGCAGGCGCAGGGGGCGTGCTGCTGTTCGGTTTTGCGGTGGCAGCAGGCGCGGGAGTCGGGCTGCCGTTCGGTTTTGCGGTGGCAGCAGGCGCAGGGGTCGGGCTGCTCTCCGGTTTTGGGGTAGCCGTGGGCGCGGGAGTCACAGGTGCTGCGTCCTTTTCAAAAATTGCCTTGATTTCCACATTTCCGTCCGGCATGGTGAACTTATCGTTCTCGATAGTCACACCGCCGCTGACGACCTGCCACTCCTTAAAATGATAGCCCGTATTCGGTGTGGCGCTCAGGGAAATGTTCGTACCTGCCGCAGCGGCGGCGAGGTCTGCAGAAGCAGTACCGTTGCCGTCCGTCGTTACGGTGACAGCATACGTTTCCGCTTGTCGCGCTACCAAGGCAAGCTGCCGTGCAGAGAGGTTCCCGGCGCTGTCCTGCGCACGGATATACAGGGCATCGCCGTCTTGCCGTTCTTCCAGAGTTCCTTGGATTGCAAAGCTGCCGTCCCCTGCGGCATAAACGCTTTCGTTATTTTCCCCATAAAGGACTTCGCTGCCGGCGTCCGCCGTGCCGGTGATTTGATAACTGCCTGCCGCCCTGTCCGCGTAGAAGATCGGAGCGGAAAGGGTCAGCACAGGGGCGGTGGTGTCCCTGCTTACCAGCAGGAACACGCCGGTCACGTCCTTGCCCTTCACGCCGTTTACGCGGAGCATCAGCGTGCCGGTAAAATCGGGGATGGCAAAGGTGTTTGCCCCGTCCGATGTAAGGGGCGCATCGGTATCCATGCGTGTGACCGTAATGCTTTCGGCTTCCGCGCAGGTCACGGCAAGGGAATTGCTGCCGCCGCCCACATAGGCATGGTACACACCGTTTTCGTCCGGCGCACAAGCTGTGCCGTTTACGGAAAGGGCAAGGTTCAGCGGCGTGTATTCCGGCAGGAAAACGCCGGAGGATTCGGTTTCTGCGCTGTAATACTTTGCGCCGTCCTCTGTCTGCGTGTAGGCGCTTACACCGACCTTGTAGGTTTCGTTCGCAGACAGATTTTTGGATTCCGCCGTTTCCTCGCCGCCCACGGTCAGAGCCATGTCGATGGAGGTAGTTTCCTTGTTAAGGTCGTAACCAAAGCCGGTATCGACCCAGCCACCGTTCTGTTGCTGATAAATCGTCACGCGGTAGCCGTCGGCGTTATCCACCTGCTGCCATCCGGCGCGCATGACCTCGTTGCCGGCAGCCTCCAAATGAACGGTCGCAGGAGATTCCGGCTGTTTGGTGTTCGTATACGAGATTTTGCTGTTGAATTGGTTGCTGTCGATGGCAGCAAGCGCTTTTTCCATCACGCTGTCACCATCAAGATCTGTCTCCTTTTCTGTCATCAGGAAGGAGGTTACATAGTATTCGCCCGTAGGTGCCAGTGTGCCGCTTTCAGGAATGTTGACAGCAATATTTTCGGGATCCGCCACTATCTGCTCCTCGACCAGATAGTCCGCGCCGCCCTCGGCATTGGCAAGATACGTGCGCAGCACATACTCTGTACCCGTTTCGGCGTATTTGATTTCGCCCGACAGCTGATAATCATTCAAATTCAAGACAAGACTTTCGAACGGGGTGATGGCAACGCCGCAGGATTTGTCCGTCACAAGCGTAAGCGAGTTTGTGTTGACCTCGTAGGTGCCGCCCTCCGACAGCCGCAGCATCGCCATACGATATTCCTGTTCGTCATTCTTGTTCTTGAGGATGTCGGTGTCGGCGTTGATGGCAGAGTTTGGATCCCTTTGGCCGCCATCGTCCACCCAGTTGATTGCAATATCTTGGTTATTCTTTTTAATTGTTAAAGCATCCTTGATCTGCTGCTCGGTTACGGTGTTCTCAAATGCCAACAGGATATACGGTGTCTCGCCCGGGTTAGCGTTCACCTCAATGATTTGCGTGTTTGTACCACCGTTTTCCGCAGCATATGGATCTGCCGCAAGCAGCATGGGAACTGCCTCGCCGCTGTCTTCTGCAGCCACGGCCTGCACCAGCGGATCAACGCCCTTTGTTGACCAGTCCCATTCGGGCAGCTTGCCGAGCCACTTGGTTTCAATGTCCCAGCCGCCGCCTTTGCGGAAATCGGTTTGCACAATTTGCGGCACAAGCACCCACACGCGCGCGTCGAAGACTCCTGCATTCACACCTGTCATCGCGCCGAGGTAGACATCGACATTCTTAAACGCCTGCTTCATGCCCTCGCTGACGTTTGTGTTTGTGACGGGGAAGGTCGTCTGCCCGCCCACGATCAGATTGATGTCTGTGCTGGGAAGGCTAAGACCGCTGAGGAACGGGATGCCAAGGCTGCTCGGAATCTGCAGTCTGCCCTTGACAATACCGTTGGCGCCGATGCCGAGATACACGGTGTCCTTGTTTTGGTTTGCACCGCCGAACGCGCCCAGCTTGATTGCGGTGTTTATGTAAAAGATGTCCAGCGTCTTGCTTGGCAGATTGATGGCAAGTTCCTCCGAACCGCCGAAGTAGGTGCCCTTGTAGGTAACTCCTTTATAAGTACGTTCCTGCCCGTTGAGTTGGAGAGAATAGCCGAAGCTGTCGATGAACTGCGCATTCTTCCCCAGCCCGACGATGCCGACATCCGTTGCCTTGAGGGAAATTTCACTGGGGCCCAGAACGACGTTGCCTGTACCCTCAATCAGATGCATATAGGTACCCGCCAGCGCACCCCGCAGCTTGATGGGCGGGATGGCGAAGTAGTCGCCGTTCACGGTTTTTGCCAGATCCTTAAAACCCGCGCCGCCGCCGTTAAGCTGCCCGACGGGAACAGGCGGCACAAGGGGGATGCCAGGGCTGGACTTGACAAAGAACCACAGCTCGTCGGGAATGAGTGAACCGTCCTTTTTGCTGCGTTCCAGCGCCAAAGATGCTTCCGTTTCAAACAGGTCGAAGGCGTTTAGCTCCAGCTCAAAGGCATAGCGTTCCTCACCCTTGAAGGTGTTTACCTCGCCGCTGATGCTGGCAAGCTCCAGCGCCATCAACTTTGCGGTGTCAAAGCTGCCCGTGGCCTTTACGCCGTTGACCTTGAACTCATTTTTGCCGTACAAACCGTAGCCCAGCTTTTCCATCGAGAACTCGGCACCGTTGAAGATGGTTCGGAAACCGATGTCGCCGCTGAACACAAGGTTCCCTGCCGCATCGGCTTTCGCTTTTTCCAGCTTTACCGCGGCATAGGGAATGTCCACAAAGACGATGGCGTCGTTCTTGTCGGGTTTAATTTGGAACCCAAAACCGTCCTTTGTGAGCGAGATTTGCAGCTCATTTTCTGCACCGTTTTTCGGCTGATAGAACTTGAAGCTCGGCGCGTTCAGGCTCACGCCGCTGTGTTCGATCGTGCCGTCCTTTTTTATGACCAGCTTTCCGCTGCTCTTATTCCATGTCGCCGTGACGGAGGGCGAGAGCGTCGCCGCGCCGCCGGTAAAGGTGAATTCCGTGCCGTTCTTGCTCTCATAATCGCCGCTGATAAGCGCAACAGGTTCTCCGTACTGCTTTTTCAGCTTTTCCAGTGCGGCATCGTCCGCCACATACTCCACCGTCACACCGCCGTTTACTGCGAATGCGGCAAGCCGCTTGGCGTTGATGGCAGTATTCACCGCATCCGGTCGGGAGGGGACATTCTCCGTGCCCGCCTTGATCAGATCATGGAAGCCCCAAAGGAAGTGGGAGTACTCCTCCGAGCCGTTGGGTTCTTCAAACGTGAAGCCGGTATAGCTGTCACATTGCACCCAGGTATTCAGCGGCTTATCGCCCGGTGTTACGCTGACGGTTTGCGCCAAGGCGACACGAATCGGCTTGCCGCTGACGGAGGTGATATCCTTTTCATAGTAATCCGACAGCCCCACAAAGGGATTTGCCCAAGGGTAGCCGTCCGTGTAGACTTCGGTGATGTAAACACCGTCCACATCGCCCCACTCGGAATACCCCTTGGGAACGGTTTTTGTACTCAAATCCTCCACGGACGCGGTGAATACCGAGTTTTCGGTGGTGATTTGCGGGTTTTCCCCCTCCGGCACGGTGGTACGGCTCATTTTAATAGCAGGGCCGCCCGGCTTTTCCAGCGTGGAGGTATGTCCCGTGGCGGTAAAGCAGTTGAACGAATAGCCCCATTTGAAATTGAAGTCACGATTCCAGTCCTGGGGCATACTGTCCTCGTCGATGCAAATCTCGCTGACCGACGCCAGCACGCCCCATGTGTCGGACGATGCCCCGGTTTCCTTGAGTTGGACAAGCTCATAGTAGACCGTCGCCTTTGCCTTGATCAGGCTAAGGGAGGTCAGCAGAGAATATTCCACCTTGATGGCATTTGCGCTGCCGTTCGGCGTTTTGGTCACAAATTCTGCTTTTATCGGCTCAGTCACCACGCCCTCTGTCTTTTCCCTGCCTTGGTCATAGGTGATGAAGGTGCAGCGCGGCGTCTGCCCGATCAGTATGCTTTCCTCATCGGACTTTGCAGCGGGCACAACCGTGAGGTAGGCATAGGTCCCCCACAATTTGCGAAACGTCATATGTATGTACTCGTTTTGCAGGGAAAGCGAGCCGTCGTTCAGCGTGACGGTTTTTACCGTACTTTCGGACGGAAAAATGTCCCCCGCAAAAGCCGATACCTGCAAGGGCAGTGTGCCCAGCAGCAGGCAAAGGCTCAAAAGCAGGGATAGAAATTTTTTCATGTTGCGTCCTCCTCGTGTTTTTGCTTTTTCTTTTCCCGTTCATGCAGCCGCATACAAACGACCGTCAGCACAACGGCTGCCGCGAACGCCGCAACGCCCACCAGCACATAGCCGCCCGCATCCTCCCGCAGCAGCATCGCACCGAAGCCGCCCCAGGCAGCGGTTTGTCCCTGCCCGACGACCCTGTCCGCTGTCTGCAGCAGCGCCGCAAACAACAGCATACATACAGCGCTCAGCCTGCCGATGCCGCGTTTCTGCCTTCGTCGGGTGTTTTTGCGTATCTGCCTTTTGACAAGCTCGACCCGCCTTGCGGTATCATACATATCGGGGAAGCCTCCTTTCCGGTATTGCCTAAGCGTGAAAAGTCCTTTCACCTATATAGGTACAAAAATTCGGGAAAACTCTCACCCAAAATGCAAAAATTTACAAAAAAATTAAGAGCCGCCCAAAAGCGGCTCCTAAGAAGCGGATATTCGGTTATTCCTTCCGTGATATGCGAATTGCAGACAGCTTTCCCGCCGTTACCAGCAGCGCCGGCAGGGCGTAGGCGATGTACTGCGCTGCACCACCGTAGGCAATCAGCAGGTTGTAGATGGCGTGCAGGGTGATCGCCGCGCCCAGCAGCCCGCAGGTTCCGGCAATCTTCAGCCATGTCCGCTGCCATGTGTAGGCAAGCCCGGCACCCACGATGATACCGCACAAAACGTGCATGGCACCCGTGCCGAAACCCCGGAAAAAGATGAACGAGAATCGGTCGGCACCGTTCTGGATGAGATAGCACACATTTTCAAAGGTAGCAAAGGCGAGCGCGACCGTGACGGCGGCGGACTTGATTTTTTCGCCCTCCGGCTCAAATACCAGCAGGTAGAATGCCAGCGGCAGCAGCTTCATGATTTCCTCCACCACCGGCGCAATCTCCGCCGTGGCAGCAAGGGCGTCTGCCTGATAGACCGCCGCAAAAAAGGTGTTGATGTAGGCGGAAAGCAGACACACGCCCATTCCGGCGATACAGAACACAAAAAAGCGAAGCTGCCGTCTGCCCATGCACAGGGCGGCCACCAGTAGCGGGGACACCATACAGAGGAAGATATTTTCAATGTAGGTCATAGTTCCACCGCCTTTCTTACCGCGGGCAGCAGCCCCAGCAGAGCAAAGGTCAGGAGCAGATCGCACCAGAATGCAGGGCTTGCGAAAGAGGCAGCCGACCAGAAGCAGCCCACCGTCCAGAGCAGATATTCCGAACCGACATAGCACAGCATACCGATGTGGAAATACCGCCGATTCCGCGCTTTGCCTGTCAGGGTGTTTGCATAAAACAGCCCCCGTACAGCGCAGAAGGACAGCCAGATCATCAAGCCGCACCAAATCAGGTTGGAGAGAACGTCCCCATACGTGCAGTAGAATACCAGCAGCGGCACACCGACCAAGGGGGCGAGCCACGCTTTTCGGCAGCGAAAGCCGCGTTCCCCCGAATCGGTCAGCGTGACCTGCAAAATCCGCAGAAAAATCACGCTGGCGACCCAGCCGAACTCCGACACATAAAAGACCCGCGGTGTGGTGTTGAACAGCAGCAGGTACAGCGTCCAGTACAGCGATCCCAGGGCAAAGCAGCCGTAAAAGCAAAGCAGCAAAAAATACGCCTGTCTGCGGCTTTTTTGCCATGCAATACCCGAAAGCAGCGCGCCGAGGAAAGTGGTCAATAATTGCAGCAGGTTCTCAATCAGCTCCATGCCGCCCCTCGCCTTCCCTATCCTGACTGTCCTCCCGATTTATCTGCCGAAGCCGGAAGCACAGAACAGTCACGCACACGCCCAAGAGAAAGGACAAAAGCCCGATGACAATATACCCCAGCACCGCGCCGCCGCCATACATACTGGCAGCGGTTTCAAAGCCCGCGAAATCGCCGGGGCGGACCCCCGCAACCATACCGGGCATGGCAAAGGACACACCCACGATCAGCACAAGGCACGCCGCCGCCGCAGAAAGTGTGGTGATCGTACTGCGTCGCCGCTGTTCCCTGCGCTGTCTTGCGGCGATGCGCCGCTTTGTTTCCGCAAAGCGTTCTTCATGGCTCCGCATTTGTGATTCCCTCCCGTTCCAATAGTTTGCGCAAGCTCTCTTTTCCGCGATACACCAGATTGGTGATCTGCTTCACGGTTTTTCCCGTGACCTCCGCCGCCTGCGCGTAGCTCATCCCCTCAAAATAGGTCAGATACAAAACCTCCCGATAGTCCGGGTTCATTTCACCCATACAGCCATGCAGGATGCGGTTGCGCTCCGCCGTGCCGATGACCTCCTCCGCCAGCAGCTGCCCGTCCGGTTCGTCGGTCAGCGCATCCAGGCTGAACATCAGCCTTCGTTTGCTTCTATGGCGCAGCGCCATGTGCCGCGCCGCCTTGTATAAATACGCCTTGAAGCCACCTTCCCGGATGCGGGGCTTTTTCGTGAACAGATAGGCGAACACATCCAGCATCAGTTCCTCCGCCTCGTGTATGTCGTGCAGGTAGCCGTCTAGGTACACAGTCAGAGGATCGCCGTATTTTTCCATCAGGGCCTCCAGCCCTGCGTCATCACCGTTCAGATATTGGCGATAAAAATCCCCGTCACTGACCATCGTGTCCCCCTCCTTCCTGCGATTCGTATGCGCCGTGCGGGTTATCGCGGTACTGCTGCGGCTGCGCAGCCCGCATTCGTGCGCCAGCTCCTCTAAACGCAGTTCCTCGTGCAGATGGGTGGAAATATACTGCAGGCAGTTTTTGATGACGGCGCTCTGTGCGCCGCCTTTTTTGGTATCCACCACGCGGTTGCAGAAGTCCAACGGCACCGGGCAGAGTGTGTGCAGCTGTTCGCAGCATGGAAAAACATCCATAAAGCACTCCCTTTTCTCTCTAACTGTATCACAGTTCTTCCATTACAGTCAAGATATCGACAATAAATGCAAGGGCTGGCTACCGCTGCAAAAAAGGGCGGGCTTGTAATTTTTTGCAAAGGCTATTGAGTGTTGGAGCTTGTTCTTGTATTTGTGCTTGGCGGCGTCCCATTCATAAAAGCCGGTGGCGGGAATCACGCAGCGCTGGAAGGCAACACTGCGGCGAAACATCGGCTTTTCTGTCACGGTTTCGGCGCGGGCATTGATGATTTGCTGTCTGCCGCGGAAACCGGGCAGCCCCCATTGCTGGAACTCGCCCACGATTTTCTCCCCGCGTGAAACCAGCACCGGTGCCACCTGCGAGGGGCAAATATCTCCTGCCATTGGGAAATTGAGTTCGTTTCCCTCGCTGCGGCGCTGTGCATCGCGCACGATCTGGCGAATCTCTTTATACTCATCGGCAGAAAACTGATACCGTCCACACATACGCGACGCTCCTTCCTTATCCTACTACAATACCGGCGATTCTGAACTCGTCCTCCTCCCGCACAGGGATGGGGGCGTATTTTTTATTCAGGGAAGTCAGCGCAATGCCGTTTTCGTCCTTGCGTAGCTTTTTGCAATAGCCTCGGTCGTTCAAGGTACAAAGCACAATATCACCGTTGTTGGCGTCTTGTGCCGCTTTGACCCAAACGGTCTGCCCGTTCACAAAGCGCGGCTCCATACTGTCACCGGCGATGCGGACACCGAACTCCGCCTTGGCGGGTACGGATTCGTCCACTTCGGTCATCTCTTGGGCGTCATCATCCAGCCACTGACCGGTACCGGCAGAGGCAGGCTGTAAATAGACCGGCAGCAACCGCAGTGTCGGTTCCGGTTTTTCGGTAAACTCTGCCGTGTGCAGCAGCATGGAACGGTATTCCCTCAAACGCTGCTGCCCCGCCTGATTCAGCTTGGGTTCGGAATCCAGATACAAAACTGCCACATCCTCAAACCCTAAAGCCTTTGCCAGCGCCACACCCACGGTAACACGGGGTTCGCGCTCGCCGGCCTCCCACGACATCAAGGAACGTGTAGTCACGGCCTTCTCAGATTCCGGCAGGAACTGCTGCATTTTCTGTACGACCATCTTGCGGGTCATCTTCTGTGCCTCACGCGCGGCACGAATACGCTTGTTCCAGTTGCTCACGGTATATCACCTCAACTATATTGTACCGCTTTTGGTATGTAAAGTCAAGTGTACAATTACACGGATTTTCGTTTATAGCCATGTAAAATGCACTTGAAAGAGAAACATTGTGGTGTTGCAATAGGCGTATAGGAGGTGGGAACAATATGGGACAGCGGCATATACTGCATTGCGATTGCAACTGCTTTTACGCAAGCGTTGAAATGCAGGAACACCCGGAACTGCGCGGGAAAAGCATTGCCGTGTGCGGCGATCCGGAGGCGCGGCACGGTATCGTTCTCACCGCAAGCTATCCCGCCAAGAGGATGGGCGTGAAAACAGGGATGCCAATATGGGAAGCCAAGCAGCACTGCCGTGACTTAATTATTGTACCCGCCAGCTATGGAAAATACCAGAAGTACAGCGGCTATGTGCGAGAAGTTTTTAATGATTATACAGATCAAGTTGAATCCTTTGGGCTTGACGAAGCATGGCTGGATATAACCGGCAGCGTAGGGTTGTTCGGAAGCCCCGTCAAGATCGCAAAGGAAATCAGTGCGCGTATAAAGCGTGAATTGGGTATCACCGTTTCCATTGGTGTTTCTTTCAACAAAATCACCGCGAAACTCGGCAGTGACTACAAAAAGCCGGATGCCGTCACAATTATTGAGCCGGAAAACTATAAGGAAATCGTATATCCGTTGCCTGCGGGAGATCTCTTGTATGTTGGTGCAGCCACACAGCGAAAATTAGGCAGCTATGGTATTCGCACTATCGGGCAGCTTGCCGAGACAAATCCCGAAACGCTCAAAGGTTGGTTTGGCGTGATGGGCTATACGCTCTCTGCATTTGCGCGGGGGCTGGATCAGACCCCTGTTGCCAAACAAAATGCGCATACCGCCATCAAGAGCGTTGGCAACAGTGCTACAACGCCGCGCGATTTGACCACAGATGAGGATGTGTGGCTGATGTTGGTGCTGCTCTCCGAAAGCGTTGCCGTGCGTATGCGCGACCTCGGCAGCAAGTGCAATGTAGTGGAGATTTATGTGCGGGACAATGAACTGTCCGGTTTTACGCGCCGTCGAAAGCTGGACAACCCCACCAATGTAAGTATAGAAATTGCCCGCATTGCCTTTGATTTATTCAAGCGCAATTATTCGTGGCCGAAGCCCCTGCGCGGCATCGGTGTGCGCGGTGCCGACCTGTGCCCCGCAGACCGCGCGGTGCAATTGGGCTTTTTCTCCAACGAGGAAAAGCGCGAGAAGCTGGAGCACATCGACAAAGCCGTGGACACCCTGCGCCAGCGTTACGGTTACCGCAGTGTACAACGGGCGGTCGTGTACACGGACCCCGTTTTGGGCGGCATCAACGCCTACGACGACCACAACATCCACCCGGTCGGGTATTTTCATACGGCATAGGAGGCATCGTAAATGATTCAACGAGAAAAGCGCTATGTGGAAGTCGATGTGCGCTTCAGCACCGAGGGACGATTGCGACCCCTACAGATTATTTTTGATAAAGGGCAGGTCTACAAAATAGACAAGATTAAGGACATCTGCCGCCGTGCCGCCGATGTGGGCGGTGTTGGGGACCGCTATACCTGTATGATTCAAGGCAAAGAGCGCGAGTTATGGTTTGAAGATGGGCGATGGTTTGTGGCGGCGAAGGTGGCCGCCAGTCAAGCGCCCCCGTCTAACGCATAAGGAGCCGGACACTTTATATTTGTTACCCCCGCTGTATCACCCGATACAGCGGTATTTTTATTGTCAAAAAAGGAGTTATTGCAATGTCTAACGAAAACAAAATCCGCATTCTTTATGTTCAGCCGGGCAAATATCCGGAGGAACGGTTTGTTGTGGATGAGCTGCATCCCCTTCAGCAACTTGTCGGCGGGTAGCGGGTTATATTTCTTCCGTCCGCAATCTCCAAGAAAGAACGCCCATTCTCTCTTGAGATATTTCGGCATACGGGGCATCTGCATCACCTCCTTGCCCGCGCCGGGTTTGCGAATTTGCTTTTGAGAATAGAAAACGCCCAACATCTCCCGAAACTGTTCGCTTTCGGGGCGATTTTGGACGTTTTTGTTTGATATGAGGGGCTTTATGATGGTGAGGAATATAACTTTTTGTCGCCTATGGTGGGAAAGCCCGCTATTTGCTGCTTTGTGGCAATAGAAAAGCGCCACATTGCTGCGGCGCTTTTGCTTTGCCCGGAAGATGGAACGGGGGCTGTTCAGTTATCTGTTGTTCTTTCTCTTGCTAGCAACAACGGCTGTTCCAATGGCTGCACTACCGCTGACAAGCATAAGGACAACCAGCAAAGCAGGGTTGCTGGTGTCGCCGGTCTGCGGAATGGTGTACTGAGGTGTGGCTGTTGCAGCAGGTGCCGGAGTGGGCTGTGTTGTCTTGTTAGCGTCCTTGTATTGCAGGGCAGCAAGGGCATCTTCGATAGCCTTTGCCATGGCGTCAACCTCTGCCTGTTGAGTGATGTTCTTGCCGCGTGCAACTGCTCTGATGGCGCATTCTACGCCGGAGAAGTCTTTGTAATCATTTTTGTTCAGTGCATTTGCCCTGGCAATGGCTGCATCGACTCTGGTGTAGTCGGCATCTTTGTATTGCAGGGCAGCAATCGCATCTTCAATAGCCTTTGCCATAGCGTCAACCTCTGCCTGCTCGGTAATGTTCTTCCCACGGGCAACGGCATTGACGGCGGTTTCCACAGCGGAGAAGTCCTTGTAGTTGTCCTTGTTTAGTGCATTTGCTTTGGCAATGGCTGCATCAACCTTGGTGTAGTCGGCGTCCTTGTATTGCAGGGCGGCAATCGCATCTTCAATAGCTTTCGCCATTGCATCAACTGCGCTCTGTTCAGTGATGTTCTTGTCACGGACAACAGCATTGACGGCGGTTTCCACAGCAGAGAAATCCTTGTAGTCATCCTTCTTCAAAGCCTTTGCCTTGGCAATGGCTGCATCGACATTGGTGTAGTCGGCAGGTAAATAAGTCATTGCAATGGTCTGCGTATGAGTTGCTGTATCAGCCGTAATCGTAATATTGGAATTAAAAACCTCGCAATTATCTGCGCTTACTTCGACAGGGTAAGTACCTGCCTCCAAATTGGCGGGGTTTGTTACTTCCTGACCGTTCACTTTGATGATAACATTTGTCAGTTCGGTAGGTGTTACAACAAAAGAAACTGCATATTTCGGTGCTGGCAGAATAGGTGTGCCATTTGAATTAAATCGATAATTGCCACCGGCAGCATTGATTTCATTACAAAAATCCTCGGTTTTCATATATTCAAGGGTCTTTGCTGTTCCAGCATCCTGGTACTTAAAGCAAGCCGGGACATTTTCCGTTTCCACGAAATAATTGTTTTCAAAAGCAGGTGTATCAGAAGAAACACCGCCTGCAATACCGCCTAAACGCTTATAAGGTGTAGTCGCAGTATATTGAGATAAATCCATTTCACCAGCGAAATAGCAATGTCTGATTTCTGTACCTGCACCAACTATGCCTGCAATGCCGCCGAAATCTGTAGTACCATTGCCAAGAGGAACCATTTTCCCGGTGGAATAACAATTGATGATTTTTGAGGCATCATACAACTGCCCAACAATTCCGCCGGTACAAGGTGTCCAAGAGGTCATATTGCCTGTATTAGCACAATACTGTACGGTACTGTTTTGAGCAAGACCTACGATACCGCCCATCTGAAAAGAGCTGACATCCTTCGTTATTGAAAAATTCCCCTTGTTTTGGCAGTATTCAATTGTGCTATTTATCGCATATCCGCACAAAGCCACAGTACCGTTAATATATTTATCTGTATCTGTGAACGACACATCTGAAACGCAGTCAGAAATTTTGCTGTCTGCTGCAACACCCGCTACCGTTCCAAAATAGACATACCCTGAATTAGACACATCCAGCTTACCTTGAATTGTCAAGCCGGAAATTTCAGCGCCGTAAACCTCACTGAAAAATCCGAAAGACGGATAATCTGTCTTTCCATAGTTTTCGGAAAAATCTAAATTGGAAATCGTATGCCCGTTTCCGTAAAATTTGCCGCTGAAGTAATGCAGCAGATTTCCGTCGCCGTCAAAGACGCTGCCAATCGGTTTCCACGCAACACCTGTCAAATCCAAATCTGCATCCAGTGATACAACCGCATCTGTTTTATCGTCATATTCGCCATTGTCCACAGCTGTTGCAAATTGCAAAAGCTCATCTACTGTTGTGATTGAAATTTTGTTAGCTTCCGCTGCAAACGCCGCCATTGGTACGAAAGTCATGACAAGGCAAAGCGTTAGCAGAAGGCTAAGAACTTTTTTCTTCATTTTCATTCCTCCAGTGTGTTTTAATCATTAAGAATTGTTGCCGCAGCAAGTGTACCGATAAAATAGATTGAAGCATCCGCAACACCTGACAATCAGGCGCAAAGTTTCAGCAGTGTTCCCCCTTCCCACAAAAGAAAAATCCGAAAACAGGGCATAGTTCACCCTGCTTCCGGATTTTACACGATAATTTAATGTAATAGAGCTTGACACACTGAAAAAAAGGCGCAATACTACTGCCGAGCCGAGCCGAGCCGAGCCGAGCCGAGCCGAGCCATTTTCGCGCCTTTGAGCATCATTGTCAAGCCCTCCTTCCGTAATTTTAGTAAGAAAAGAATATCAATCCCATTCCTCACAAATAAACATAGATATTATAGCAGATTCTCCATAAAACCACAAGTAGCGTTCAAAATATTGTCGGTCACTATTCTAAACGCATTACCTCTTCCATTACTAGCATATCGTGACAACCGGATGTTTGTTGGAAACTGCTCCTTTTCTTCTTGATGATTGTTGTATGAATTTTCCCCTTCGTATCCTTGCTTTCGAGCAATTTCGACACGAATGAGAACTATAATTCATACTAGATTCACCAATTATAAACAAGGAGTGATCTTTTATGAAAAAGGAATTCGCAATGTCGTTATCGCAATCCTATCGGCAGGATCTTCTCGATGCCATACAGCTGGCTGAACAGGGGATGCTGTCGCCCTCGCAGCAGGCGTACTGCTTTGAGGAAATCGAGGACACCAAATGTACTGCGTTCTATCCTGCAAACGGGGATGAATTGTTCCGGAAGCTGCGCACTGCGTTGGGCGAAAAAACGCAAATTTCCGAACGCCAGCGCGCGGAAACCGAGCTGCACAAGTTGGGGGTGGAACTCTTATTCCATATCTATATAAACAGGTTCACCTTTGCTGAAATTACCCATAACACCGCAGCCCACAAATATGATGCCATTATCTACCTTGATGAGTGTGCCACCGACAAGAATAAGCGCGCCAACGCCGCAGCGATGCGCAAGGCGTTTGATGCGTGGCTGGAGGAAAACGGTCTTACGGCAGACCCCACCGCCTTAACCGAAGTGCCCGATCCGTGCGAGGGGCGCTTTGATACTTTAGCCGGGGCGATTGCGCATATCGACCATATTTTACGCTTTCCCGACCTGCTGCTTATCATTTGAAACACCGCGCCTGAAAAAACTTTTTTCAAAATCCAGTATTCAATCGTCAACATATTGGCAATCCCACGAAAACTGATACATCAATGCTGAACGCTCCACCGCGATTTATATTACAATATTTACATATTATAGTATAAATCGGAAAGGGTGTATCTGCTTGCTACAGGTAGCCGAATATGAGAATTTTGTCCGTAAGCGCATCACGCAGCTGCGCCATCGCCTCCACGTTTCTGAACATAAAATGAGCCTTGACCTTGGCAAAAGCGGCAGCTATATGCGCAGTATTTCAATCGGCAAGGCATTGCCCTCGATGCATGAATTCCTGCGCATCTGTGAATACCTTGGCGTAACTCCGCAGGAATTCTTTACCGGTGCTGGGGACGAAACCGACCGTATCAACATTTTTAACCGACTGCAAGACCTCGATGACGGTGACATACAGAAATTGCAGACATTCCTTGGTTGGATGGAAGAAAAGTAAATCCGCTTTCTGCCCGACAAGTTTTTGCTTGCCGGGCTTTTTCTTTTTGTGGGACATATTTAATTGAAAGGCGTATTGCATGGTAAAGGAGGAGGCGCACGGGCCATTCCGGAGCCAAACAGACATAGTAATCTGACAATACGAACATGCCTCACACGTAGTCTTTGACACCGAATATCAGCCAGCACACATATGAGGAAGGAAAATGTAGCAGCTTTTGAAAAGATTGCTTTTTTCTGCTCAAAGTGCTATAATCGGTATATACCGAATACAAAGGGAGGAAAGCGCCCATGCCAAGACCGCCACGGTGCCGTCGAATTTGTGGCGTACCGCAGGTCGATACATTCTGTTCCAACGGGTGCGAGAATACCGAGCCGATCCTGCTGACGCTGGACGAATACGAGGTCATTCGGCTGGTTGA
>OFRZ01000812.1_pt1 | contig 25213 bp, 16 predicted proteins | sample 1543181 | NCBI WGS metagenome assembly OFRZ01 (sample SAMN04209245, study PRJEB22552) | human gut metagenome | biome: gut; material: feces | host: Homo sapiens | place: USA: Oklahoma | reverse complement strand
AACCGGAATATCCATAGAACGGAACAGATCTACGGTATTCTGCCACAGCTTGTCAAACCACATCTTGCTGTCTTCCGGTTTGCAGACCACGATCATTTCCTGTTTCTCAAACTGATGAATTCTGTATACACCTCTCTCCTCGATTCCGTGTGCACCCTTCTCTTTACGGAAACATGGAGAATAACTGGTTAATGTATAAGGAAGTTTCTCTTCCGGAATGATCTGATCAATAAATTTACCAATCATAGAATGCTCACTGGTTCCGATCAGGTACAGATCCTCACCTTCGATCTTGTACATCATGGCATCCATCTCAGCGAAGCTCATAACACCTGTAACAACGTTACTTCTGATCATGAACGGCGGTACACAGTATGTGAATCCTCTGTTAATCATGAAATCACGTGCATATGCAATAACAGCAGAATGAAGTCTTGCGATATCACCCATCAGATAATAGAAACCATTACCAGCAACACGTCTTGCGCTATCAAGGTCGATTCCGTCAAAAGCTTCCATGATTTCTGTATGATACGGAACTTCAAAATCCGGAACAACCGGCTCACCAAATTTCTCAATCTCTACGTTCTGGCTGTCGTCTTTACCGATCGGTACAGAAGGATCGATGATGTTCGGGATCACCATCATATCTTTCAGAAGCTCTTCCTCAACCTCTTTCTCTCTCTGAGAAAGTTCCTCAATACGAGTTCCGGATGCAGCAACCTGTTTTTTAACCTCTTCTGCCTCTTCTCTTTTTCCCTGGCCCATAAGAGCACCGATCTGTTTGGAGATCTTGTTTCTCTCAGCACGGAGAGCCTCAACCTCCTGCTTAATCTCTCTGTTTTCTTTATCAAGTTCGAGAACCTTGTCAACCAGCTCCAGTTTGCTGTCCTGGAACTTATTGCGGATATTCTGCTTTACAACCTCCGGATTCTCTCTCACAAACTTAATGTCTAACATGATATTCCTCCTGTATTAAAAATATTCTTACTCTTTGCAGTTTTTTATTCCTTCTCAATCTCACCAAGTCCAAAGTTTACTGCTTTTCTCAAAGCTTCCACTTCTTCCTGACTAAGTACAACATAGGACTCACCTTTTACGATCTCCTTTAAATAAAGGAAACAGTTATCGCGGCTGTGAACCGCATTCAAGATCAGACCCGTATTGTTTTTATCAAGAAGCGCCAGTGCAAAGCTGAGTTTTCCACCTACATCATCAAATGCATCATACTTTTCAACGCCATATTTGCTGAACATTACATTCATATTTTTTTTGATAAAGCTGATGTCATGATCATGATCTTCCTTTGCTTCATACAGCCGGTCGATCTGTGCAAATTTTCTTACAAAAACTTTTTCCAGTGACTGTGCATCTCCGCCTCTCATAAACATCTTGTACTTCCGTTCCAAACGGCTGAGACGCATATTGCTACTCACCACATTGATCAGAAGAATGATGGTAAGGATCAGCAAAACAATGATCACAATCCCGGAATCAATTCCCATGCTTTCAAAAATCCCGCTCATTCTGCCTCCTATCTGATAGATTCGAACAGATCAATGATCCTCTCCAGTTCATCTCTGGAATAATATTCAATTTCAATTTTACCTTTGTTGTTTTTCTTTCGCTGAATGGATACCTTTGTTCCCATGATACCTTTCATTTTTTCTTCCAGGCTCTCATAAATGGCATCTTCTGCTGTGTTTCTCTCTGTTTTTACTTTTTTCGCAGGAGAAACCAGATTTTTTACAAGTTTTTCCGTCTCACGCACACTGAGTTTTTCATCAAAAACCTTCATGGCTGTTGTTTCCTGAAGAGCTTCATCAGAAATTCCCAGAAGTGCTCTCGCATGACCAGCTGAGATCATATCTGCAATTACCATTTCCTGAACTTTTGAAGAAAGCTTCAGAAGACGCATGGAATTAGTTACTGCAGTTCTGCTTTTGGCAACTCTGTCTGCGATTTCATCCTGTTTCAGGTGAAACTCTTCCATCAGACGTTTGTATGCCATCGCTTCCTCTATAGGATTCAGGTCTTCCCGCTGAATGTTCTCGATCAGGGAAATTTCTACGATTTCCTGGTCTGTAAACTCTTTTACAACAACAGGAACTTCCTTGAGTCCTGCCATCTTGGCAGCTCTCCAGCGGCGTTCGCCTGCAATGATCTCAAAATAATCCTTCTTATCGGATACCAACAACGGCTGAAGAACACCGTACTGTTTAATGGATTCCGAAAGTTCCAGCAGCGCATCCTCATCAAAATGTCTTCTGGGCTGATTCAGATTTGGTTCTACGCTGGAAATTTTCACAAGTCGTTCTGCGGCCGGATTATCTTTTTCAGTTGGTTTGTCTTTTTTTACAACTGCAGATCTTGTCTTTTTTGCAGGTTCCTTTGACGGACCGCCTGCTTTGTTCGGGATCAGTGCGTCAAGACCCTTTCCAAGGCCTCCTGTTCTTCTTCCAGCCATCACTCGCCCTCCCTGCCTATAACTTCTTCTGCCAGGAGGCGATAACTCTCTGCTCCTGTAGATCGTGAATCGTACAGATTGATCGGTTTTCCATAGCTTGGTGCCTCTGCAAGTCGTACATTTCTCGGTATGATCGTTTTGTATATATTCTGGTCCAGGTTTTCTTTTACATTTTCTACAACCTGAAGTGACAGATTTGTTCTGGCATCATACATAGTAAAGACCACGCCTTCGATCTTCAATCTCTTATTCAATCGGTCTCTTACCAGTTCGATGGTATGTATCAACTGTGACAAACCTTCCAATGCATAATACTCACACTGAATCGGCACCAGAACGGAGGTTGCGGCTGTCAAAGCATTAATTGTAAGCATACTCAGTGACGGCGGACAATCCATGATTATGTAATCATATTTCCGGCGAAGTTTATCCGTGATCTTTTTCAGAATAAATTCTTTATCCTCAAGATCAACCAGTTCAATTTCTGCACCGGAAAGATTCATATTCGATGGTATCAGGTCAACATTATCTACAACGTTCTTTATAATAGTATCCTTGATCTCTGCTTCTCCAAGCAGCAGCTCATAAAGGGTGTTTTCTACTGCATTCTTGTCTGCGCCAAGTCCACTGGTCGTATTTCCCTGCGGATCAATGTCGATGGCAAGAACCTTTTTCCCTTTTTCAGCAAGGCAGGCCGATAGATTGATGGCTGTCGTTGATTTTCCAACCCCGCCTTTCTGATTGGCAACTGCAATGATTCGTCCCATTGTACCCCTCCTTCTTATTTTTTTAAGGGATTTTTACTCATTGGATATCATTATAACACTTTTATTTTTAAACTGCCACATAATGTTTCACGTGAAACAATAGAAAATAGGTTTTGAATTATTTTATTTATTGTGTAGTATACCCAAACTCATTCCGGACTAAACAGAAGTTTGACAGTAACAGTACATCGATTATAAAGTCCATCAACTCCGCATAAACTTCCAGTTTTATTTGTTACCAATCAGACTATATATTTTACACCATAAAAACGTACCAGAAATGAAGTTCCCATTTATAGATATTTTGCTGAAATTGTTCTGATTTATCGTAATCTCGAAAATAATTCGATTTTCTCGGTATAGATATATTATCTTTATGGAACCTTGCACACTGCTACATAGGCATCGAAATCCCTTTCTTTTACAGCATTTATAGCATTTTCAAATTTTATCTGAGCACTAAAAACATTACTATTATTATCAAGCGAATAAAAGCATCTGTAAACACATTCGCAGTTCTACACTGAATAACTGCTTCGCGATTTACCAAAAGGACTACAAGCTACTCTTCCCTGATAATAAGAAGTTCTTCAACCACTGCTTATCGTTTCTTGCAATTGAAGCAAAAAACAGGGGGGAACTCCTGATTCGAGTCATACAAACAAAAGCATCCGCAGTTGCTACGCAGCTTTACACCGAATAACTGCTCCGCAGTTTATCAAAACTTGCTTGTACTCTTCCTGATACAAACAAGTCACCAACCGCTGCTTATTGCTTCTTACACTTGAAGCAGGGGAGGGACCTCCTGACTCGATTAAAAACTATATCACGCTACCGTAAAGCGCATATGAGTTGTCGTTGTTGCGAAACATTTTTTAAGTCAAACGGATAAAAACATCCTCTTCACTACTGCTCATAGCTTAATAAATGTTTCGCAGTTTATCAGAAGGAGACTGTACTTCTCCTGATACAAGCAAGTCCCCAACCACTGCTTATTGTAGTTCACAATTGAAGCAGGTGAATTACTTGATTCAATTAAAATCTACATTAAACCTACCATAAATCACATAAGCACGAACTACAGCTGTTTTTTATTTCTGCAATTGTCAAAGATGGGGTTATGACTCTTTATTCTTAATCTGTCTTCGGATGTTTCACGTGAAACATCCGAAGACAGATTATCAAACCAATATTCATAATTGAAGCAAGTGACTTCCTCGATCCGGTTAAAAATGCCATCAACGAAATCGATCCAGGACACGGTTTGACTTGTAACTGCAAGGGTACTGAACAGTTACGAACACATTATAAAATCAATGAGAAATATCAAAAAAATACTCCGATATATTCTCTCTGGCATTATCTGTATCACGAAAGCATGTAAAAAATACAAGAAACTCCATCCACAAAATAATGTGGCTGTTATCTTTATATTCTCCAAAAGCATCTATATATAGTAAATGGAAACTTCTTTTCCCGGAGTGTTTTTATAGTGTGAAATACATGTATCTCTTGTAAAAAAAATATAATATTATGAAACTGGAATTTTCGATTTTTGTTTATTTTATTATGTTTACGAAAGATTTGCGTATTTATTTCATTTTTCTTCCAATCCTGTTATATATTCGTTATGTACATGTTAACTAAAGACTTTTTCAAGCATAGTTTCATTTTGTAATATCCAATATAAAATGTATCTGAATAAGGTTCCGGCATAGAACTATGCATAAAATAAATTTCACTTAATAGGCTTTTTCTTCTAAATCAAGCTGTAAAACACTTCCCTGTCTTCCCTTTATCCCAGTCATGAGGACAAAAATTTTTGCATTCGATCATAGTTTTACACAAAATAGCTGTTTTACAGTTTATCAGGAAGAGTACAAGTATTTTCCCACCCACAGTTTATTGTTTTTTTGTAATCGAAGCAGCTGCTTTCTTTTATTCAATCAATCAAAATTTTACATGTTTAAAGTAGGAACGGATCTATATTTTATCTTTTTGCTGTATGTGTGCAGGTGCACACTTTGCATTTCAAGGCTTTTTTATGTGTGTATACGTGTAAAGTACGTTTTATCGTACTTTTTTATTTAAAGTACTATAATTTGTACTTTAATGCTTTTTTATTCGTAAATATCCTATTATTTCTCTTTATTTTCCAGTATTTTCTTTTATAAAGTCCTTTTTATCGTACTTAACGTTTGTGTTATTATCATTATCATAGTGTTCTCTTCGCAGAAATAATCTCTTATTTCTCTTTATTTCATCCTTACTCTTATATCGTTTTTCTATAAAATCCCCCATATTTTCCGCCTTACCCTCCATTTTTTCATATAAATACACATTTTTACTACATTCACTTAACTTGTTAATTCCCCATCCAGTTCACAAAAGCATCTGACCGAAATCATGGAGAATACTGATGACAGTATCTGGAAACTCACCTTCAAGTGCGCAAACATATCTATCCAATTTGGGATCAAACGAATAAAAATACCCGTATTCGCTACGCAGTTCTACGCCCAATAGCTACTTTACAATTTATCAGGACCTGCTTACAATGTATCCATAACAATGGCCACATGAATTAGTGCAGTACCTTGTTTTCAGACATGCCCACTATTCCTTTCCCTGTTAAACGCCGTTGCATTCTTCCTAATACACGCCATCCACTGCTTATTACTTTTTACTTTTTCGTAATTGAAGCATGAGACTTACTGTTAACTGGTAATATTATTCTCCGAGTTTTTTTGTGAGCAAAGACCACTGAAAGCCCTGGACATACCATGCAAATTTATGTGATTAGCATAATTTCTGTGCATCGCGAAGTGTATTACCAAGAACGAAGTGATCAGTAATCAGGAAACTTTTTGATTTAATTCAAGCAGATAAAAGCATCCGCTTCACTACTTGCTCATAACCGAATAAGTGCTTCGCAGTTTATCAGAAGGAGCCTGCACTTCTCCTGATGCAAGCAAGTTCCCCTGATTATTGCTTTTCGAAATCGAACCAGGGGACTTATTTGATTCAGTTAAAAACGCTTCTTCTCTTGCCTCATTTTCCCCTGAAATGCTATAATCCATAAAGAAAGCATTCGCAAACTCCTTGCAGTTTGCGGCTAATACATTGTTTCGTAAATAACTATACCAATCGCGTGGGATATGGATTCGAGTGTGCAGGTATAAAAATGCAAGCGTAGCTGGCTATGCTAAGGCTTTTAGATCTGTGCAGTCGGATTCACCAACAAGTAATTGGTATAGTTATTTCGAAAACAATGTACTAGTACAGCGAAAATTAAGTTTCTGCTATATTGACGTAGGATGATTTTCTCATATGCAAGGCGAAGGAATGAGGCGTAGCGGTGGCTACGGCGATTGACGACAACGCAGCATATGAAAAATCAGACAAGTCAATATGGCGGTTACTTAATATTCGCTGTACTAGTCATTTATCATCTGATCGAAAGGAATATTTTATACATGAACACCACAAATAATCGCAACGATTTCTATAAAGAACAATTAGGCAAGACTTTAAATGGCAATGAAAAGATCGAAACTGGCATTGCAGCACTCCAAAAAGAAGCAACCGAAGAAATGCTTGCTCATACTCTCACCGTGATCCGTCACAGAATGCAGGAGCAGGCACAGCTGATCATTGCTGTAGAACCTCCAAAAGGTGATGGAAAAATTTCTCTTCATGCGATCAAAACCAACGACGGAAAGCAATGGTGGGCTGCATTTACCAGCTTTGACGAAGAGTTAAAAGGCAGTGATAAGATCATGTCCACATTTACCGCAGATATTGATAAAATTTTTGCTTCTGCATTGCAAGAGCCGTCTGTTGAGGGAGTAATTCTCAATCCATGGAACCGCACACTGATGCTGAACAAAACTCTTATCAACATCATCCTCGGCAATCCTGTATAGCATCAGCTCTGTCGGATAACAAGTCCAATGTTTCACGTGAAACACTTGGTATTTTACTGAAGTATAAAAGCATTCCAGCGGATAACAGCATCCGCTTCGCTACTTGCTCATAACCAAATAACTGCTTCGCAGTTTATCAGAAGGAGCTTTTCCTCCTCCTGATACAAGTAAGTCCCCACCCTCTGCTTATTGCTCTTCGCAATTAAAGCAGGGGATTTACTTGATTCGGTTCAAAATCTGATTTCTATGTATCATGAAGCATATTGGCGATGCTACTGTTCACTGATAATATTCCGTAAGTTTTTTTGTGAACGAAGGCCGCAGAAAGTCCGAAGCCATACCGCACCAATTTATGCGATCAACATAAATTCTTTGCATTACGAAGTGCGTTACTGAAAGCAGAACGAACAGCAACTTAGCGAGCGTTACTGTTCAACGTTAAATTCCGTAAGTTTTTTTGTGAACGAAGGTCGCCGAAAGCCCGAGACCATACCGCACCAATTTATGCGATCAACATAAATTCTTTGCATTGCGAAGCGCGTTACTAAAAGCAGAACGAACAGCAACTTAGCGATCATCGCCAAGAACAGAATGGACAGTAGCGTCAGCATACAATAACAAGGTTAGGGTTCCCACAAAAGCATTGTAAATTTTTCGTTCCTGTCGTATAATAAAGCAAAGAAATATTCAGAAAAAATCAGATCAGATACCTGAATTACGTTACATCTGTCCTGATTATTTTTACGAATTCCAGGAGGCTTTTTAATGAAGAAAAATGGACACAGACTACTTACTCTTGCAGCTTTAGTCGGAACTGCCGCAGGTGTTATTCATATTGCTAACCGTTTCATAGATGCCACATCTCAGCTTAAAGATATGCTGGAACAGCCACACAGCAAAACCTATGACTGGCGTTTTGGAAAGATTTTTTATACAAAACAGGGACATGGCACCCCTATTCTTCTTATTCATGATATCATGCCAGGTGCTTCCGGTTATGAATGGAATGCCATAGAGAAGCAGCTCGCAACCGAACATACAGTTTACACCATTGATCTTCTTGGATGTGGACGTTCCGAAAAACCGGATATTACTTATACCAATTTTGTATTTGCTCAGTTACTCTGTGATTTTGTCAAGAATGTGATTCGTGAGGAAACCGATGTTATTGCCAGTGGTTTCTCAGGTTCTTTTGCGATCATGGCTTACCGTAACAATTCCGACCATTTCCGCAAGATCATGCTGGTCAATCCACCAAGCTTCAGTTCCCTGAAGCAGGCACCTTGTAAAGACAACAAGCTCTTTAAGTATTTTATCGAGCTTCCGATTTTCGGAACTCTGATCTATCATATGGTAGCTTCCCGCGAATCCATCAGCAGTCTGTTTATGGAAAAGCTGTTCTACAATCCCTTCCATGTAACAGATACACTGGTAGACACTTATTATGAATCCGCTCACAAGGGTGGTTCCAACGCCAAATATCTGTATTCCAGCTACATTGGCAAATACCTGAATATCAGCATTAATAATGCCGTAGAATCTTCCGATGCATGCATCTATATTATTTCCGGAGAAAAAGAAGCTTCCGCTTCTCTTATCGCAGAGGAATATCAGAAGCTGAATTCTTCCATTGAAACCGCTGTGATCCCGGAAACCAGACATCTTCCTCATCTGGAAGATCCGGAACATTTCCTGGAACAGGTAGCTATTTTCCTGTAAAAACAACTTATGATCCGGCATCAAAATTTATCTATAGTAATTTTGGAAATCAACGTATCAAAAGAACATTGTTCATGTTCGGAGCCGTTGAGCTTCATGCAGTAATTTGTGGAAATGCTATAAACCAACAAAAAGTCAATAAAAAAAGAGTACTGTTTCACGTGAAACATGAGTTTTTTCCTCAAACAAACGTGAAACAATACTCTTTATTTTTTACCAGACTCACAGCATGCATCCGGACATTTCTCTTACCTAAGTGCCTGCTCCAGATACATGTGTGTTGTATTATCGATCAGCTTATGTGTCAGCTCTGCCATATGCTGTGTACTCTCCTGATTCTCAGAAGACAGCCATGTCTTGATCATTCCCACGCATCCATTCAGACAAAACGCATACGCATACTCAATATCACGGTTGTCTTTCGGCAGACGAATTGACAAGCGATGCAGCACTGTATCTGCGATCAGTTTTTCTATACGATTCACAAAAGCCATATCTCCATTCTTTCCAAGAAGTGCGATACAAATATCCTTATTATGATCCAGGATCGTAAATATCTGCTCAATAAAAGGATACGAGCTCTCCTTATTATTAAGAGGATCCAGAGGAAAGTCTGCCACCAGATGCGTGATTTCCTCCATCAATTCAGCCTCAATGGATTCCAGCATCTGATAGATATCTGTATAGTGAAGATAAAATGTGGAGCGGTTGATATCAACTTCTTCCACCAGTTCCTTTACCGTAATTTCCTTAATACTCTTCTTCTGCATAAGACGGGCAAGCCCCGCTCGCAACTGTGCCTTGGTCTTACGTACTCTTCTGTCAACTTTTTCCGCCATCTTAATTCCCCCTGCAATTCAAAAAAGCAAGCACGTTTCCTCCGCCTCAATCACCTATTACTTACGATACTCTGCAACTGTCATACAATGCATAATGCATCCTTCAAACGAATAAAAGCATTCGCTTTCTCTACGCCGATCTGCATGATACCAGATATCTACTGTTGTTAAGAATTGACAAGATCAAAATTGTTAACGACGCCGACCTACACGATACCAGATATCTGCTGCATATTTGTGTTGAAACATAGGAATCCTGTCTGCATTTAATATTACCAACTGCACATAAATTCAAAGTAAATAAAGTACTTTTTGTCTATTATGCAGTTTTTTATTTGTAATAGACACTTCCATTATTTCCGTCTATTAATATACATTCAGTAAAGATTTAATGGTTGTATCTGTGGTATGTGTTTAGTATAATACATCACGTAAAGAAAATCAACACTTTGTTTGATAATGGAATATAAAGCTATTAATAGATTTTAATATGATTAATAGATCTCGTCGCCATTACTGGAATAAAGTTTGATTAATCAACTATGTTTGATAATACAATTTAATAAGAAAGGGATAGGTAATATGATCAAAAACGAATGGAAAAGCTTACTTCGTAACAAGCTCATGCTTATCGTCGTAATCGCCATTATCGTAATCCCGATCATCTATGCAGGTCTGTTTCTGAAATCCATGTGGGATCCTTACGGAAACGTAGACAGCCTGCCAGTGGCCGTGGTAAACGAAGACAAACCTGTCGAGTATAATGGCAAGACCTTGAGCATAGGTAAGGACATGACGGATGAGCTGAAAGACAACGACTCAATGGCATTTAACATTGTAGACAGCAAGACAGCAGAGGACGGTCTGGCCAATGGAACCTATTACATGGTTATCAAAATTCCGGAAAATTTCTCCGCAAACGCAGCCACTGTAATGGACAACGATCCAAAGCAAATGGAGCTATCCTATGAGACAAACCCTGGAACCAACTATATCGCCTCCAAGCTCAGTGAAACAGCAATGCTGAAGCTTCGTGATAACATTGCTTCCAAGGTTACGGAAACCTATACAGAAACCGTTTTTGATTCTATCTCAGAAGCAGGTGACGGAATGCAGGAAGCTGCAGACGGATCCGGAAAGATCGAAGACGGACTGAATACAGCAGCTGATGGTAACAAAACAATTACCAAAAACCTTAAGAAGCTTTCCACCAGTACTCTTACTTTCGTAAGCGGTGCTGATAGTCTCACCGAAGGTCTTAAGACCTACACCGATGGTGTTGCAAAGGTTAACGATGGTGCAAAGAGCCTGGACGATGGTGCAGATCAGCTGAACAGCGGCGTTGCAACTCTCACAGAAAAGGTTCCTGAGCTGACAACCGGTGTGGATACTCTGGATAAAGGTGTTCAGCAATACACCGCTGGTGTGGATGAGCTTAATAAAAATTCTGATGCACTGAAATCCGGTGCAAGCAGCCTGGAATCCGGTGCAAACCAGCTGAACAGCGGCGTTGCAGCTCTGACAGAAAAGGTTCCTGAGCTGACAACCGGTGTAGATACTCTGGATGAAGGTGTTCAGCAGTACACCGCTGGTGTGGATGAGCTTAATAAAAATTCTGATACACTGAAATCCGGCGCAAGTAGCCTGGAATCCGGTGCAAATGCATTAAGTGCAGGTATTGATACTCTTTCCGACGGAGCAACACAGTATGTAGCTGGTGCTGACACTCTTGCAGATGGAACTACCACCTATGTGGCTGGTGCTGGCAAACTCGCAGCCGGTGCCAAAGAGCTTGCAAAACTTGAAGACGGACTCACAACAGTTTCCAATGGTATCTCTCAGCTGAATACCGGTGTTACCAAAGGAACCGATGACTCACAGTCACTGATATCCGGAACACAGCAGCTGGAAAACGGACTGAAATCCCTGAACGATAAGGTTTCTGCTCTGAAAGAGGGAACAACGCAGGAATCCATCAACAAGCTTGCAGACGGCCTTACTTCTGCAAAAAATGGTATGGACACAGCCGCAGCTGGTATGAACAGTGCTGCAGCTGGTATGAACAATGCCGCAGACGGAATCAGCAACGCAGCCGGATATATCACTCAGGCCGCAGGCATCACAAGTCAGACCAGCAGCAGTATCACAGACAGTCTGATCCCTGCTCTCCAGAATGCAGGCACACAGTTCTCACAGGTAGGTGATCAGGTCAGCAGCATCCTTACAGGATACGGACAGCAGACAACGGAAGCACTTACTGATGCAAATACCAAGATCGGTACTGCCGGACAGACAATGACCGATTTAGCAGCACAGCTTCAGGCGATTCAGGCAACCGCTTCTGAGGACGGAACCATTTCCGCAGCAGCTCTGAATGATGTGATCAACGCTTTAAACAGCGTAGCCGGTGGAATGACTGGCGTGGACGGTTCTTACATGAGCAGCTATTCTGATCAGGTTTCACAGCTTGCAGCTGGTGTATCCGGTCAGCTCTCTTCTACTCAGGAAAATCTGAATACTGTTGCTTCCAAGCTTAACGAAGCAGCTTCCGGACTGACTCAGATCTCCGGAGGACTGACTCAGGGTGCCGGCACACTTTCTGAGGGTGCAACAACCATGACAGATGGTGCAAACCAGATGAGTGCAGGTGCAACAACCATGAGCGCAGGTGCAGAGCAGTTATCTGCAGCTACAAGTCAGCTTCCTACAGATCTGATCGCTCAGCTTTCTGCAGGTGTTACCCAGCTGTATCAGGGTGCACAGGCTGTAAACGCAGGAACCAAGAACGTTTCCGCAGGACTTCAGTCTCTGGAAGACGGCACAGTCGAAGCCTTCCCGGCTGCAGCAGCAGGAATCAAAGCTCTGAACGATGGATTTGACCAACTGACATCTTATGATAAGCAGCTCAACGACGGTGCAAAGAATCTGAAAACAGCCGGCAAACAGATCACTGGCGCACTTCCGGATATCAAATCCGGTGCAGGTCAGCTGGCAGATGGTTCTAAGGCACTGACAGATGGAATCACAACTTACACCGATGGTATTGCTAAGCTTTCCGAAAACAGTGCTGCTCTTACAGACGGCACCAAGAAACTGGCAACAGGAGCCAATGCTCTTTCCAGCGGTGCTACTACTCTTGCAGATGGAACAAAAGCATTAGCCGATGGTTCCGGAACACTGACAACCGGAATCACAACCTACACCGATGGTGTTGCTAAGCTTTCCGAAAACAGCTCCGCTCTTACAGACGGTACCAAAAAGCTCTCAACAGGAGCCAAGACCCTTTCCAGCGGTGCTACTACTCTTGCAAACGGAACTAAGACATTAGCAAACGGTACCTCAACACTTCTCAGCGGTACCGAGAAACTTGTAAGCAACAACAGCACACTTAACAATGGTGCAAAACAGCTTGCAGATGGCGCTGCCCAGATCCAGAGCGGTTCCTCTCAGCTGTATGATGGCTCCAAGAAGCTTGGAAGTGGTATGAAAGAACTGAAAGACGGTTCCAAGACACTGACCACAAGCCTCAGCGATGGAGCTACCACTGTAAAAGACAATTCAGCAAGTGATGAAACGATCAAAATGTTCGCAACTCCTGTTGTAAGCGATGAAACAAAACTTACCGATGTCCCGAATAACGGACACGCAATGGCACCTTACATGATGTCTGTAGGCCTCTGGGTCGGCGCACTGGCATTCTGCCTGATGTATCCTCTGGCTCAGTATAAGGGCAAACTGAAATCCGGTTTCGCATGGTGGGCAAGCAAAGCTTCCGTCCTTTATCCGGTAGCGATCCTTCAGGGAATCTGCCTGATCCTGCTGTTACGTGCATTTAACGGATTCACACCTGCAGAGATGGGCAAAACCGTACTCTTCGCCTGCCTGACATCAATGACCTTTACCTCTATCATGTACTTCTTCAACATTACTCTTGGTAAAGTAGGAAGCTTCCTGATGCTGGTATTCATGGTCGTTCAGCTTGCAGGATCTGCCGGAACTTATCCGGTTGAGGTTTCACCTTCATTCGTTGCAAAGATCCATGCATACGTTCCGTTTACTTATACGGTCGACGCATTCCGTGCAACGATCAGCGGTGGCCGAAGCATTACCACTTCCATTATTGTAATGGTTGCACTGTTAGTGATCTTCACAATCCTGACGATCCTTCAGTTCAATCACATGACCAAGAGAAAGAAAGCAGAAAAAGTTGTTCTCTTCGACTGGCTGGAAGAAAGAGGTCTTGCATAATACTTAGTTACTGACAGAAGCTCCCCCGAACCTTCTGTTAGATATAGAAAAATTAAAACTGTACAGTTGCTCAGATGAGCTTCTGTACAGTTTTTTTATGTTGTCTCCACCAATTCTCCACGCTACTATTATAGCAGCTACAGAAAATCAAGCGGATAAAAGCATCCTCATTTGGTTAGATCTGATCAGGTAAATCCCTGCACAGTTACGCAAATCAAGCCGCGACAATTACAGTGACTTACCTGCAACCAAAAATTCACGCATACATAAGGAAGAAATCTATGAAAAAGAGAACAACCCAACTGCTATCCCTTATGATCTCCGCTGCCATGATCGCCAGTACACCGTGCCGGACCTATGCAGCAGATTTCAGTTCAGAAACACTCCTGTCAGATTCAGAAGAAGCGGCAATATGACTTCTCAGATCTACTCACAAACCGTAGCTCTTTCTGACTGCAAGCCTGCGGTTTTCAATGAAAAAGCAACCTGATATGCATCTAATCCACTGACCGCAAAAACAGACGGAATCATCACCTATGCTACCCATTTACCGTCTTCAGGGTAAAACCTGGAAAGCTATCGGCAATACAAAAAATACAACCTACACCGATAAAAAGCCAGGCACCGCAACCAAATACCGCATCCGTGCATACCGCATCACAAACGGTAAAAAAATATACGGACCTTATTCATCTGTAAGGACCGTAAAATAACAGCAACATAAAAACACCCCGGAAAATCCTGATCTATGTGATGTCTCCGAATATCTGATCATCAAGCGGATATTCGGAGATCACCTTATTATTTACGGATCTCCGAGGTGTTTTTATTTATTTTCTTAATATTTTATTTTTCCGTCTCAGCTGTTGGTGTTGCTGTGGCTTCTGTCTCTGTTTCACCGTTTACCATGGTTTCATATGCATTGAACATTTCTTTTACTGTCATTTTGTTTACAAGAAATACCTTGTCTCCAACGACAGCTGCATAATAGTTTGTGTCATATATGTAGAAGGTAACGGTTGTCTGGTTCTTGTCAGAGTCTGTGAATACAGCGGTCATCTCCGGATCTGCAGCCGGTGTATAAGCGTCTGTCAGTCTCTTCTGTCCTGCCATGTTTATCAGCTTGTTGTAGAAGGTGGTAAAGGTTGTACTTTCTATTTCCTTACCATCCAGCTGATAGGTTGTTGTTTCTTTTTCGTTTCCGTCATCATCTGTGGATGTTTCACGTGAAACATTTACAGTACTTGTTGTTTCACCGTAAGTAACCTGGAGCTGATCCAGATTTTTTACAGACAGATAATTGACGATCAGTGACCAGAGATCTGACGGCGTCTTGTCAATAACTGCACTCAATGTATCTGTTGACATTGTATAGATCTGTTTGTTATCTACCGTTACATATCTGCTGCCATCTCCTGCCTCATCACCAACGTAAATGACAAGCTGTTTATCCACTGTGGTTGTCTTGCTGTCTGCATCTTCTGAGCTGCTGTCCGTGTCAGTAGTGTCGCTGCTCTCAGAATCGCTCTCAGAGGCCGTAGAATCGTTTTCTCCGGATTCTGTACTGTCTGTGCTGTCATTCTTCACCTCTTCCTGATAATCCACTGCAATCGTCGCATAGGGCTTATCAAGGCCATACTGGGAAAGATCCTCTGCATTGTAGTTTACAAACTGGTCAAATGCAAAGCTTCCAAGTCCGGAGGTTACGTTTCCTGCTGCCGTTGTATCGGCAGACTCTTTATCGCTGCTTCCGTCACCGGAAACATCCCAGGTAGTTCCGTCGGAATTTTCTTCCAAGACATAGGAATCTTTATCCTCGCTGACCTGGACCTTTTTCACTGTGGAAGAATCAATTGTCGGGAAATCTTCTCCCTGTGCATAATCGTAAAGGGAATCCATAAACGGAGACACTGTGTCCGCTGCCACTACATATACCGTGCTGTCATCATCATCCCTGGAAATGTAATACTGATTCGTAGACGTATTCTCATCTCCGATGTTGAGTTTCGTTGTCCCATCAGCGGTATCAACAGTTACCGTGTTAGATGGGGAATCCAGTCCATATTCCGTAAGATCCTCCACATCCTCCAGGACTCTGTCCGCTTCCACCTTTTCGATGGCGGAAGCTGCGGAATCCAGAGTTGTCTGATTTACAGGAAAAGCAGTCTCATCCTTTTTCACCCAGGAATCATCTTTTTTCTCAAAGGTCACTTCCTTCTTGTCTACGATAAATTCCAGGGATTTAATGTCATCCGTTTTCACGGAAAACACTTCTGTTTTGCTTTCCTCTTCGCTGCTCTCTGTCTTTTCTTCTTTGGATACGTAGGTGTTCAGTCCCACATAAACGCCGCCGAGAACTGCCAGAACAACAACTGCTGAAACAAGTTTGGTCGATTTTTTCATTATGCTTTTCTCCTCTTAAGCCAGATCAGAAATCCTGCAACAAGGAACACTCCCGGGATCAGACCAATGGTACAGATCTTCCAGAAGGCTGCATCATAATCGGTTACTGTCAGGCTTGTGGACTCAAGGCTCTTGGATGGAATAGAAACGGAATTACTATCGTCTGTGCTGGTCATCCAGTTTAAGGACTCCAGAAGGAGCTTTTCATTTCCGCCGGATACCATCTGGTTTATCTGGCTCTCCATCAGATTTGCTGTGGAGTAGTAAACGATCTGTGTTTCCTTATCATCATCCAGTTTCTCAGTGATAGCAACACCAAGATCAAACGGTCCGTCTACATCTCCGTCTTCCTTTTCGATATTGCTGCTCTGCATATTTGTTTTGGAGTAAGCCTTGTCAGAGGTTGTCAGGATACTGTCGATGGTTACGGTATCTCTTACATCATCTGTTTTCTGAATGCCCTGTGCATACGGTGCCAGTACGTAGGAGCCTGCAGAAGCTGTCTCAGAGCTTGCATCTGTGCTGTTGACTGTTGGTACAAGATAATATGGCATCTGCATTCCATAATGCTGATTATCACCCTCAAATACGATTCCCTCTGCACACTTTACACCATAGTTTTCAAGAACCGCATCAAAGTTCGGCAGATCATCCTGTGTATAATCCGAGAAGATCATAGCTTTTCCGCCTGCCTCCAGATAATCCAGGAGCTCTGTTTTTTCTTCCTCGGAAATATCGCTGGTCGGAGATACGATCATCAGGCAGTCTGCATCATCCGGAACCTTTCCCTCTGTGAGAAGGTTCAGCTCCTTGATATCAATGTTTGCTTTCTGGATATCTTCTTTAAAGCTGGAATCCAGATCTTTTTCTCCGTGTCCGGATAAGGTGTACATGATCGGAAGATCCTCGGATGTCACATAGCCGATCGCACTTGTGATCTGTCCTTCTCCATCAAATCCGGTAGTAGTCTGCTGCCAGGTATTATAGTCTACCGAAGAGGAATACATATCGTTGTAATTGATAACCTTGTTTCTGTCGCCGCAGACTACGATCAGGCTGTTTGATGCAAGATCATCGGTTGTATATTCCGATGCAAATTTCGGATTTACAACAGGGTCTTTCACCTCAACTTTAATATGCTTGGACTCATCTTTATAACGTGAAAGCAGATTGGAGATCGTGTCGTCCTCAGAACCGCTTGCCGCGATCTGATAAATGGTAACATCCTTATCCAGTGCCTTCAGTACCTTCTTTGTTTCATCACCGATGGTGTAAAGCTTGGATGAGCTTACATCCAGCTGTGAATATTTGGATGGGATCGCCCCGACGATCATATTGATCACAACCACGATCACGATAAAGACAGCTGCCATAGCCATGCTGTAGGAACCATTTTTGATATGTTTTTTGCTGATGGTGCCTACCAGCTTTTTCGGATCCGGTTTATGTTTCTTTTTGCCGGAGTCCTGTGCTGTCTCCGGTACGGCTGCCTCGCCTTTATTTTTCTTAAATTTCTCACTGAATTTCATTTCCCTTCACCCCCTAGTTCCAGCGTCTCTTCTGAATGGACTGCATGGTAAGGAACAGGCAGATCGCAATAACAGAAATAAAATAAACGATTCCTGTCACGTCAAACACGCCTTTTGTAAAATTATCATAATGTCCGCTCAGGTTAAATACGTTCAGTACCTTCTGGATACCACCCTGGAAAATACTGGATTTTACAACGTATACGATCACAAGGGCAATCTCTCCCACAGCTCCGATCACTACAGAGATCAGGACATTTTTGATCATGGTATAAATGATGATAGCGATCGCCACGATCAGAAGTCCGAATGCCACTGCGGTTGACATGGAGGTCTGTGAAAAGAATGAGGAAATTCCGTTCATCATATAGAAGGCGAACAGGAATACAAACGTAAGTACGGCTGCAATTACCTGGCTTTCTGTAAGTGCTGACATAAATACACCGATCGCCAGATTCGCGCATCCCAGAAGGAAAAATCCCAGGATCCCGGTGTATGCGGAAGCATAGGAAATCGTTCCGAACTTGCTCATGATCAGAGGATAAACGCACATGATCACGACCGGAATGGCAAACACAGCTACCAGTGCAAGATATTTTCCAAATACGATATCCCATACAGATACCGGTGCGGTCAGAAGAAGCTGATCCGTTTTCTGCTTGCGCTCTTCTGCAAGTACACGCATGGAAAGGATCGGCACACCGATCAGGAACACAAAGGTCAGTGCGCTTAAGGTAGTTTCAAATTTTGAATAGCCGCCTGAAAGCTGATATGCGGAAAAATAAATTCCGGTCAGCACCAGGACAAAAAATATGAAGAGATATCCAACCATGGAGGTCAGATAGCTTTTCAGTTCTCTTTTAAAAATCGCTGTCATGACTGATCCCCCTCTTTCTCATCAGAAGCCTTCTCTGGTTCCCCGTTTTTTTCTTCCTGAGTTTTTTCTTTTTCCGATGATCTGTCTTCTACCGGTTTCCACTGTGAGCTTTCCGGTTTTCCGGCGGATTTTTTCTCTCCTTCGGTAAGCTCAAGGAATACATCCTCAAGGGAAACTCTCTTAACCTGCATCTCGTAGATTGGACAGTTCGCTTTTGCCATAGCGTAGAAGACTTTTTCACGGATGTCCACATTTTCCTGAATGGAAAGTTTTGTTTTCCACAATTTTTCATCGCTGTCATAGGACATTTCCACTCCGGTTACGCCTTCGATCGTTTCCAGAGCTTTTCGAATCGTGTCTTTCTCGCCTTTTACCTTCATAAGGAGGCTGTTGGAGCCTGCTGCCAGATGTTCCAGATTATCCGGTGTATCGCTGGCTACCAGCTTTCCATGGGAAATGATCAGAACATAATCACACACTGCTCTTACCTCGGAAAGGATATGGGAGCTTAGGATAACCGTGTGCTTCTGCTTCAGGCCTTTGATCAGGTCACGGATCTCGATGATCTGCTTCGGGTCAAGTCCTACTGTCGGCTCATCCAGGATGATCACTTCAGGATATCCTAGGATTGCCTGTGCAAGACCCACTCTCTGGCGATAACCTTTGGAAAGGTTTTTGATCAGACGGTCTTTCATGTCTGTGATCTTTACCATATCCATGACTTCTTTTATCTGCTTGTCTTTTTGGTTTCTTGGGATTTTTTTCAGATCAGCCGCAAATTTCATGTACTCAAGAACAGTCATGTCAAAATAGAGCGGCGGCATTTCCGGCAGATAGCCGATACATTTCTTGGCTGCCTCCGGTTCCTCCAGAATATCATGACCATCGATCATCACTTTTCCTTCTGTGGAAGCAATGTATCCTGTGATCATGTTCATAGTTGTTGATTTTCCTGCACCGTTGGGGCCCAGGAATCCGTAAATTTTCCCCTTTTCGATCTGAAAGGAAAGATGGTCAACTGCAGTATGATCACCATACTTTTTGACCAGATTACTTACTTCGATCACTTTACTCTCCTCCTTTTATTCTCAGGGAAATACTTTTTTTAATTATCGATTTCCCATTTTATAAGATGCCAGAGGCAAAAGGTCCTGAAACTGAAGCCCTTGACTCTGGCGTCTTTTCAATACCAATAGAAAATGCCCCTGGATGAAACAGAGAATGGGGGAAATCCAGGGGCATCTCTATCGGATTATAGTGTAAAAGTAATTTGTGATAAAAGTAGGATAAATTTGTGATAATTTTGTGAAACTCCCGGACAAAAAAATCTCCTGTCGGACAGATTTTGCCTTTGTTCGACAGGAGGTAACTTATGCCAGTGGCTCTCTGAGCGGTGTTCCGGCTTTTCTCGGATATTTGCCTGGGGTGTTCTTTACCTTCTCGATAATGACCAGGGAGCGGCCGATCTCGGAGCCTGGAAGGTCAAAGTACTGAATATCCCTGATCTTTCCACCAAGGATCTTTACTGCTTTCTCTGCTGCTTCTGCTTCTTCCTTTACAGAACCGGATTTATAGGAGACAAAAAGCCCTCCGACTTTTACATACGGGAGACAGTATTCAGACAGGGTTGCAAGTCCGGATACTGCTCTGGATACGCAGAGATCATATTTTTCTCTGTAGGCTTTGTTTTTTGCATATTCTTCGGCTCTTCCGTGAATGGCGGAAATCCCCTCCAGGCCCAGGAGCGCAAAGGTTTCTTCCAGGAATTTTACTCTTTTATTGAGGGAGTCCAAAAGGCAGGCTTCCACCTCCGGGAAGGCAATCTTCAGGGGAACACCCGGGAATCCGGCGCCGGTTCCGATGTCCATAACGGTTTTTATCTTACCCATATCTACAGCCTTGACGCAGCAGAGGCTGTCCAGGAAATGTTTCACGAGAACCTCGTCAAATTCTGTGATACCGGTGAGGTTCATGACTTTGTTTTTTTCTACAAGATATTCGTAGAACCGGATAAACTGGTTTTTCTGCGTGTCACTGAGTGTGATCCCAAGCTCCTCGCAGCCTTTTTCCAGGATTTCTAAATTGTACATGCAGCTTCCTCTCTTATTTTCTGTGTTTTATTGTTATTCGTTGTATTATCCGTGTTTATGTCCGGATCTGCTTTCCAGATATACAAGAAGCACGGAAATGTCAGCCGGGGATACACCGGAGATACGGGACGCCTGGCCGATGGACACCGGTCTGTAGGCTTCCAGCTTCTGGCGTGCCTCAATGCGGAGGCTTCCTACATCTTCGTAATCAATGTCTTCCGGAAGCTTTTTCTGCTCCAGTTTCTTAAACTGCTCTACCTGCTTCATCTGGCGGCGGATGTAACCGTCATATTTGATGTTGATCTCTACCTGCTCACATACATCTTCCGGAAGCTCCGGTCTTTCTTTATCGATGGGTGCAAGCACCTTATAGTTAAGCTCCGGCCGACGGATCAGCTCTGCAATGGTGGTTCCGGATTTCAGAAGGGTACTGTTCAGAGATTCCAGAAGGCTCTGTACCTCTGCAGAACCACCTACGGTTGCATGTTCCACTCTCTCGATTTCTTCCTGGATCCGGCGCTCTTTTTCCTGTAATTTATGGTATGTCTCATCATCGATCAGGCCGACCTCCCAGCCTTTTTTGCGAAGACGAAGATCTGCGTTGTCCTGGCGGAGGAGCAGACGGTACTCAGCACGGCTTGTCATCATTCGGTACGGCTCATGGTTCTCCTTTGTTACCAGATCATCGATAAGAACGCCAATATATGCCTCTGAACGGTCCAAAATCAGCTGTTCCCGGCCTTTTACCTCCATAGCTGCATTAATTCCCGCTATGAGGCCCTGAGCGGCTGCTTCCTCATATCCGGAGCTTCCGTTAAACTGTCCGCCGCTGAAAAGGCCCTTGATCTTTTTGAATTCCAGTGTGGGATAGAGCTGGCGCGGATTGATGCAGTCATACTCAATAGCGTAAGCATTTTTTACAATCCTAGCGTTCTCCAGACCCGGTACGGAATGGTACATCTCGTACTGAACATCCTCCGGCAGGGAGCTGGACATTCCGCCGATGTACATTTCATTTGTGTAAAGACCTTCTGGTTCAATAAATACCTGATGGCGTTTTTTGTCTGCAAAACGGACTACTTTATCCTCAATGGACGGACAGTAACGTGGTCCGGTTCCTTCGATCATTCCGGAATAAAGGGGGGATCTGTCCAGATTTGCACGGATGATCTCGTGTGTTTTTTCGTTTGTATAGGTCAGCCAGCAGGATTTCTGCTCGATCTGTACAGATTCCGGGTCTGTGGAAAAAGAGAACGGTACGACTCTTTCATCTCCGAACTGCTCTTCCATCTTAGAATAATCAATGGTGTTTCCGGCGATTCTGGCCGGAGTTCCTGTTTTGAAGCGGAACATTTCGATCCCCAGCTTTTTCAGGGAATCCGTAAGGTAATTGGCTGCCTGAAGGCCGTTCGGTCCTGTATAGTTGCTGACGTCGCCGTAAATGCAGCGGGCCTTGAGGTAGGTTCCTGTACAGAGGACTACAGCTTTTGCGTGGTAGGTGGCTCCTGAGAAGGTTTTTACACCGGTGATGTGCCCGTCTTCTACCAGAAGCTCGGTCACTTCACCCTGGCGGATAGTTAAGTTCTCTGTATTTTCCAGTGTCTTTCTCATTTCTGTGCTGTAGGCCTGTTTATCGGCCTGTGCACGAAGGGAATGGACTGCAGGGCCTTTGGACTGGTTGAGCATTTTGGACTGGATGAAGGTTTTGTCTATGTTTTTACCCATTTCCCCACCAAGAGCATCCAGCTCACGGACGAGATGGCCTTTGGAGCTGCCGCCTACATTGGGGTTGCAGGGCATAAGGGCGATGCTGTCTACGCTGACTGTGAACATGACTGTGTTGAGCCCTAAGCGGGCGCATGCCAGTGATGCTTCGCAGCCTGCGTGGCCGGCGCCTACTACTATGATGTCGAAAAACTGTTCCAGATTTTTCATGCTTTTTCTCCTTTATTTTTTCTCTTATTCTTTTTCTTTATTTTTCTTTGTGATTTTCTTTTTCTTTGTTTATTGTGTGGTTGGTTTTTGGTTTTATTTTTACTTTCTTGCTTGGCAGAAGGCCTGGTTTTTTTGCTTTGGGAAGCTGTGGAAAACCGCAAAGGGGCCGTAAAGCCACGGCCCCTCTGCACACCCCTCGGGCTTTTTTTAGGAGTTCTTGAATTGTGGTGTGGGGTACGGTGTTGACTTTTGTCTGTATGCTTCGGTGTTGGATGTGAAACGTTGTGCCGAGGTTGTTTTGAGTTCTTGGGTTGTGGTGTGGGGTACGGTGTTGACTTTTGTCTGTATGCTTCGGTATTGGATGTGAAACGTTGTGCCGATTGTTGTGATGGAACTGTAACGAGGTTCTCGACGTGCGGTGCACGTCTGCGGGGTTATTCCTGCTTCCGTCTGCCATATTTCGGCTCAGTGTCGAATTGCCGATACAGAAGCATACAGACACAAGTTAGTTTCTTTCAGCATTCCACAATCGCTGCACTATATAAAAAAGGCCCAGGGGTGTGCAGAGGGGCGCGGCCTTGTGCCCCTTTGCGGTTTTCTCACATTCCAATGTGATCTACCCTCTGCGGGATTCCGCAGTCCATGTGGCATACAGCAGGGAGCCGCAATCTATGCGGTTATACGACCGGAGTTCCGCAATCCATACGGCATATACGGCCGAGATTCCGCAATCCATGCGGGCATTCGGCCGGGGCCTCCGCAGCCCATGCGGTTATTATTTCCCCATACAAAATTTAGAAAATATCTCATTAACAAGGTCTTCCCCAAGTGATTCTCCCAGAATCCGTCCCAGACTTTCGTATGCATCTGTCAGGTCTATGGAATAAAAATCCTCCGGCATTCCGCTTTCTATGCTATTTTCTACCAGAGAAAGACTTTCCTGTGCTTTTAAAAGTTCCTGTCTGTGGCGTTCATTGGTAATGTAGACTTCATCATTGAAGTCAATCTCCCCACTGAAGAACATTTCCCGGATTTTTTCTTCCAAGTCTGTGATCCCGGTTTCTTCTTTTGCGGAGATTGGGATCACCGGCTGGTTTATTCTGCTCTTTAAATCTTCTATATCTATAGCAGATTCAAGGTCTGTCTTGCTGTAGAGGACAATTGTCTTTTTCTCTTGCAAAATTTTTATGATTTCTTCGTCGTTTTCATCTAACGGTACGGAGGAATCTACGACATAGAGGATCAGATCTGCGTCTGCTGCCATTTCCTTGGCTTTGGATACGCCGATTTTCTCTACGATGTCTTCTGTCTGGCGGATTCCGGCTGTGTCAGCGATCTTTAATGTGATCCCATGCAGGTTGATATACTCTTCCAGTACGTCTCTGGTGGTTCCTGCGATATCGGTCACGATGGCTCTGTCCTCTCCCAGAAGCAGGTTCAGCAGAGAAGATTTCCCTGCGTTCGGCTTACCCAGGATCACGGTCCGGATACCTTCCTGTATGATCTTTCCGTCTCCGGCTGTTTTTAACAGGTTCTGTATTTTTTCTTTTTCTTCTGCTACGATCTGTTCTAATTCTTCCGAATATCCTGTCAGATCATAGTGCTCCGGATCGTCTAATGCCGATTCAATGTACGCTATATGGTACAGTAGTTTTTCTCTGATCTGTTGTACAGTATTTCGGACTGAACCTTTTAATTGTCCTACAGAATTCTTTAATGAGTACTCATTTTTGGACTGTATCACGTCCATAACGGCCTCCGCCTGGGAAAGATCGATCCTTCCATTGAGGAATGCACGCTTGGTAAATTCTCCCGGCTCGGCAATAATGGCTCCGTTTTTCAACACAGTTTCCAGTACCTTTTTCATGGCTAAAACGCCGCCGTGGCAGTCGATTTCTATGGTATCTTCTCCTGTGTATGTCCGTGGTCCGCGCATGGCCATGACCAGCACTTCGTCTACCATTTCTTCGTTATCATAAATATATCCATAATGGATGGTGTGGCTTGGGACGTTTTTCAGAGATTTTTTTCCACCCTTGGAACGGTATACTCCGGATGCGATCTCAAAAGCCTCCGGGCCACTGATCCTGACGATCCCGATTCCCGATGCGCTCATGGCTGTGGAAATCGCAGCAATCGTTGTCTCTTCCATTTTTCACTCTCCTTTGTCAAACGGATAAAAGCATCCGCTATATCACACTGCAGCTGATCGCTGCCATACCGTTTATCCTGGTCCAGCGGATAAAAGCATCCGGTTAAACGCAAAAATGTTACTCCGGAAAAGCTTTTTACACGCAAAAAACACGTGTTATTCACGCTTTCACCTAGAATAACATCTTCTGTCAGTTTCCATATTTATAATGCTAGAGCGTGTTTGAAAAAGGCTTTCTGCAAGATGTGCGTCACAATTTGT
>OFRZ01000787.1_pt1 | contig 25922 bp, 41 predicted proteins | sample 1543181 | NCBI WGS metagenome assembly OFRZ01 (sample SAMN04209245, study PRJEB22552) | human gut metagenome | biome: gut; material: feces | host: Homo sapiens | place: USA: Oklahoma | reverse complement strand
CTTCGCTTCGCTCCGCTGCTCCTGCTTCTGCGATCTCCAATTAACCGAGTTGGCCAGCCACACGGGCAGAGTCCGCACGTACTGCAATGGCGTACCCTCGCACGATTCCACGAAACGCTTCGCCGCCCTCATAAGCGCATCGGCACCAACCTCGTCGTAAGCCGTGTTGAAATACATGAGGAATTCGTTAGAGACCCTGCACTTCTTTGGCCACAACGCCATAAGAGCCTTGAGGGTATCCACCGAATGGCAGGTGACTATGATTTTTTCTTCGTCACGCGAGTATTGTTCTTGGGTTTTGTTCTCTTGGGTATTGTTCGTCAAAACCTCGTTTTGGGGTGGGTCAAAAGCAGGTTTTGGGGGGTCAAAAGCAGGTTTTGGGGTCGGTGCATGGTCATAACCCTGTTTTGGGGTGGGCTTCCACAGCGAGACGTGATACCGGTTGGCTCTGCCATCGGACTTGACCCGTCGGATGTAGCCCAATTGTTCCAGCACGTTGAGGCTCTTGGATACCGTGGGCTGTGAGCAACGCGCGATCTTCGCCAGCCGCTCCAAGCTGGGCCAACATACGCCGGTGTTGTCGGCGTGACGTATCAGCGCCATATACACCAGCAGATCGTAGCCGCCCAACCGGTCATCATCCACCGCCCAATTCGGCAACATCGAAAAACCCGAGTTCTGTGCTATACTCGTATCGGACATGTTTTCACCTTTCTGTTAGCGCCTCTCTTCCGTTCTCCCGGGGGAGGCGCTTACTTTATTCTTGGTCCTATCTTATTTGATGTTGGCGCTCCAGATTCCAGTGCGCATATATATATATTATATAGCTAGCACATGCTACTTGCAATCAAGAATAATCTGATGTATATTTAACTCATGTACGCTAAAGACTACACCGCAACGACGGAGCAGTACGCAGAACGCTGGCACCTCAACATCCAGACCGTCCGCAGATACTGCCGTGAGAAACGACTGCCATACATCAAGGTAGGCAACCGCTACTACTTCAACCCCGACATCACACCACTACCCGTAGGAGCAACGATCGACGATGAATGACCCAACAATCACGCTACCGCTCGCACGCTTGGCGGCAGACCCCGAACGCAAACAGACCCGCAACGGCACCCCCTACATGCTTATCCGAGTCGCCGCCACAGGCGGACACATGAACAAGACCACAAAACAATGGGTAGACCACGACACCATGTGGGCAACCATCTTCGAATATGACCTGAGACTTGCGGAAACCTACGAACGCATGCTACGCAAGGGCACCCCTGTCCGCGTCGAAGGCGTCCTCAAATGGAAGACCGGCACCGACAACCAAGGGCAGCCGCGCACCGACTTCATCATCGAACACGCGACCATCAGCCTCGCCATGCTCAAGGCCAAGAACCAGCAGACTCAGCAAACTCAGCAGTCCGGCAACCAGTGGCCGGGAACCGACCCGTTCGGCCCGACCAACTCAACCAACCAGACCGGCGACGAATGGGGCGTGTACTAATGGCAGTGAACGTGAGCCAGAAAGACAAGACGCTCAACGAGATCATCGACTGGTGCGAACAGTTAGCAGCGGAAGGTCTGATACTGGCGAGCGCTCTTCTAAGGCAGCATGACATGGCCGCATACGGTGTCGTGCATGGACAAGTCAGCGCATACGAAAAGACAGCCGACCACTGCCGTTCCATGCTCGGCTACACCGGCAACATGCCCACGGAAGTACCGAATCAAAGCGAGAACACGAAATGAACATGAGAGTGAGAACAACCTACTTGGCAAAATGTGACTACCCGGGCTGTCGCATGCATTACGACTTATGGGCAATGAGCGAGGAAAACGCAATCATGGACATTATCAACGACGAAGGCTGGTTGTGCCTGTTCACAAATGATAATGAGCCGCGATTCTTCTGTCCACTGCACTTGCGATACGTGCAAAACAACTCACAGTATGAATGGCTGACCGTATTTTACGATTCCGACAACCCAGACACGCAAACAAGCTTGCACGCTCTAAACAAGTACTACGAGGATATGAGCACACCGCAACCACTGCCAAAACCGGGATGCGAGGACACCATACTAGAGATTCTCACAAGCGAGGACACGAAATGAGCGGTGTGTTAGAACTCCTCCCGCATGACATGGGTCTGTGCGTGGAACTTGATACGAACGAAATATACTACCTGAAAAGCGGATGGATAGGATGCTGTGACGGTATCTACGGGCTTGCTGTGAGTTATACGGATGGTTCCGGCATCGGACCCGTTTCATTCCTTGGCAATCCTGCTCCCATCGTAATCATGAACAGCCACGTGAAGCTGGCAGCCCCATTTGACGACCATGAAACCAAAACCACCAAGCAAAGCGAGGATGTGAAATGAGCAGGGCAATCCGATATGTCGAGTGCGCCAACTGCGGCGAGACGGTGGGCACATGTTACGTGACCTGCCCGTACTGCGGATACAGGCTTGCCGTGCACAGTCTGCCACCAAGGGGAGAAATGTGCGGACTCACACAAATCACCACCGATTGAAAGGAACCATAATGACCCGATATCTCGTAACGGACCAACAACTGCGTTCCGCAATACACTCGGCCATAAGAGCTCTGGACCTTAGCAAGCAAGATGATAATTACACCATCGAATCAACTGGCAAAGTCACCGATAAAGCTCTAGAATTATTGGCCTCATCGAAGACCACCGAATCGGAACAAACCGAGAATACCAAACAGGCTGCTGGCCGTGAAATCGATACGAGCGAGTACCCATTTATCCAACTAGAGGCAGACGAACTCGTCCGTATGATCTGTGACGCCTACCAAACCGGCGTATTTTCAGGAAAGGAACAATCATGAAATTCACGAAACGCGCATACGTCAAAGTTAGGAAGAACCGGCCAGAAGACGAACGCAAAGACACCACCATAACCCTCCTAGACTACGAGGACGCGAACGAACTCAACAGTATCCCGGTCGCCCTCCTATACCTGCTGGAACTGCACGCGTTCGTCAACAGTATGGACGAAGTCGACATTCTCGAACACTGCCTTACAGCCGAATCGTTCGACCTCATAGGCTTCGTCAAAACCTACCGGGACATGCTCAGCAAAACCGGCGACTTCTGGACACCCATGAAGTTCATCACCGCCAGCCCCAAACCCGTGGACGGCATCCCACCCGTCTCCTATTGTCCTCGATGCGGAGCGTTGATCTGGCCAGACACCACATTGCGCTGCATCAACGGGCAACCCGAAAACGACGCCGAATACTATCAGCGAATTCTCGAAATCTACAAGAACAACCCCGATCCGCTGTTCTGCCACAATTGCGGGCAACGCTTCAAATACGTCGGCCAAGACCAACTAGCATACAAGCATCAAAGCAACCGAGCCGACATCCTGCGCACGCTCAAACTCAAAGCGGAAACGCAACCAACATTCGATCTGGCGGAGATTAACCAATGATCAGCGAACCATTATCGTTCAGCCTGTTCATTCCCGGCATACCCGCCAGTAAAGGCTCCTACCGTCCAATCACCGGCAGGAGCCGAACCACAGGCAAACCCGTCACCCGTCTCATACCAATGGACAAAAAGGAACGCCCGTGGCGTAACCACGTCCGCGACACCATCCTCAGCCACAAACACCCAACCATTCCCCCCAACTCATACGTGACAATAGAAACCACATTCTACCTGCCACGCCCCAAAACCATCCCACCCCACAAACGCAAACACCCAACAGTCAAACCAGACATAGACAAACTCCAACGCGCCCTATACGACGCCATCACCGAAACACACATCTGGCATGACGACTGTCAGATAACCGACGTAACCAGCCACAAACGATACGCCGACAACACCACCACCGGCGTATCCCTAACGATCACATGGAAGCCAAACCAATGAAAAAACCAAGCGAATTCGACTACTTCCGCAACACCGACAAGCCGGAGAAAAACACAACCAGCTACAAAGTAGGCCGCATCCTCGGCATCCTGCTACTTACCCTAGCAGTCCTACTCACCACCACCGGCACCATAGCCCTACTCAAACTACTCATAACCTACATCCTCGCGTAAGGAACCATCATGCCCCTCAGCCAACGCAAAACCGAACTAGCCCTCCAATGGCACCGCAAACACTACAACACCGAATACATCGCTAACCTACTCAACACCACCCCAGAAGAAATACAAACCATCATCAACCAACAACAAACTAAACCCAAGAAAGCATAAAATACCCCTTATGAGCAACGTAACCCGCGACGCACACGGCAGAATCACCGGAGGCGTCAACAACCCAACCGGTAAAGGCGGATTCCAAGAACGCCCACAAGACCGCAGCCGCAAATGGACAAAACGCGGCAGCGTGAAATACAACCTCCAACAATTCCTTGAACTCACGAACGAGGAACTCGCGGAATGGGTGCAGCGTATGGACGAACTGACCCAAGCCGAACAGATCGCCCTACGTCGTGTTCTTGAATCAAAGAAAGACGGTGAGAAAGCATTCCGCGCCTATCAGGACATTGCCAACCGTACCGAGGGGATGCCCCGTCAACAGGTTGACCAAACGGTGCAGATGTACGAGCCGCCAACGATCAACGTCACGGTGAAGTGAACAAACCCGAGCCTATTATTCTCAATAAGGCTCGGGTTCCCCCGGGTGAAGACCAGACTATTGAGAATCGCGCGCACATTATGGAACAAAACGGAACATTCAACCTCGTAATCCCCAAAGCATACGAAGACCTATTGTTCTTCCTCCACGACCGCGACAATCCACCATACCGTTACTACGACTACAGCGGAGGCCGTTCAAGCGCAAAAAGCACCAGCGTAGCCATAGCTTTAGCACTCGAAGCCAGCATGTACCCCACCCGCATCCTATGCACCCGTGAATTCCAGAACAGCATTCAGGAAAGCGTCAAACAGCTCCTAGCCGACATCATCAGCCGCTATGAGCTTCCCGGATTCACCATCACCCGCGAACAAATAACACACGTCAACGGCAGTGTGTTCTGGTTCAAAGGCTTGCACGAAGACCCCGAAAGCACGTTGAAAGGCATCGAAGGTGTAGACCGTTGCTGGATAGAAGAAGCCCAGTTCATCACCGACCACAGCCTAGACGTGTTGCTGCCGACCATTCGAAAGAACGGCAGCACCATTATCTTCACCCGCAATCCCCTAACCCCGGAGGATGCGATAACCACACGTTTCGTCACCCACCCCAGCCAGCTCACCCAACAGCGCACCACCCACCATCACACCACATGGCGGGACGCGGAACAAGCCGGAATCCTTCCCGAGGAAATCAAACAGCAGGTCGAAGAATCACGAAACAACCCAGACTTCGCCCACATCTGGGAGGGAATGCCATACGAGAAAACAATCAACCAGATCATAAGCTGGCAGCAACTCACGGCAGCGACCGAACGCCAACCGCAAACAGAGGGCGGCGTGAGCTTCGGCGTTGACGTGGCCCGATACGGAGCCGACCGAACCGCCGTAGCCATCGTAAAGGGACGTCACCTAATAGACCTCGTTAGCTGGAGCAAGACCAGTCTTGTCGAAACAGCGGAACGCATAATCACCCTCGCCGGAACACATCATCCAAGCATCATCAACGTGGACGATACCGGCGTGGGCGGAGGCGTAACGGATATTCTCCGCAGCCGAAACAAACCAGTGAACGGCGTCAACTTCGGAGCCAAGCCCAAGCATCCCGACCGTTATCCGGCAGTCAGTTCGGAATTATGGTTCGAGTTTGCCGAACAGCTTTCGGAAATCACCATCAACCCGAATCTGGAACACCGAGCCGAACTGTTTCAGGAACTCAGCACCCGTGAATGGGCAATCAACAACCGGAACCTACGCGAAGTGCAGCGGAAGAAAGACTACAAAACAGAGAATCAGACTGGTAGCCCCGATCTAGCAGATAGCGTCCTTCTCGCCTACTACAAGCCGCTGCAACTTCCATCGTGGGACGTTTCGGTCTGCTAGCTCTTTAGGTGCTGCACTCGGTAGACTAGACGCAGGGTCTTCTAATGAATCGAGGAAACTGTGAGCCTGCTGAACAATCTCCGTGACGGGTTTATGAGCGCGTTCGACCGTAACCATGCGCCCAGTATGTCCCCCACACCGATGGGCGGGAACATCTGGCAGCCGATGGGCGGCAACACCATCCCCATGCACGACACCTACGACAACGTGTTCCCGTATGTGAACGCCATCGCCCAACGGTTCAGCACGGTAATCCCCTACGCTGTGGACGCGGACAACAGGCGCATCGACCCGGCCCCCGCGCCACTGGCCGCGCTCTACGCGCCAAACGACACGTATTCGTGCTTGGAATTCCTCAAGATCGTTTGCGCCACCATCCTCACCCAATCCCACTTGGACGTACTGATCTGGACAACTAACGGGCCGGGCGGAGACATTACAGCCGACAACATCATCGGATACACGCTCCTGCCGTCGAACAGCCGCCAGTACAATTCTTCTCGCTCGGACTGGTATCATCGCGTTACGATGGACTTGGGCGACGGCGAACGAGTCTACGAATTTTCCCGAGACGAAACCATCGCTCTCAGCTACAGCCAGCATCCGAACGACCCGACGCGCGGAATTGCTCCTGCCATGACGGTGAAGAAGTGGGCGAACGTAGACGATATGATCGCCGACTATGAGCGTGGCTTCTTCGGCAACAATGCCGTACCCGCTGGAATGCTCGGCATCGTATCGGAAAACACTGAAGACTTCCAACGCAACCGAGACCGCCTCGAAAGCACATTCCGAGGCGCAGGCAACAACAACGGCATCGTCTATAACATGATCCCGGTTGACCCTATGACCCATAAGCCCAGCACCACTAGCAAACTGGTGTGGGTGCCGTTCCAAAACGCCAACGATAGTCTGGACTTGCAGACCGTAAACGACGTGGTGAACAACCGACTGGCGAACGCTCTAGCCGTCCCGGATATCATTCGCGGCATCGACAACGGGCAAACCTACGCCAACGCCGAACAGGCGGAACGCGCGTTTATTGAGAACACGTTGAAGCCGTTGTGTATGACGGTGTGGGATAAATGGCAGTTCGAGTTAGACCGTATCACCGGAGGCTTGGGCTACGGTATCACGTTCGACCTCAATTTGCCGTCCCAGACCGATGTGGAGAAGGTTCAGGCGGACACGCAGAAGGTTCGTATCGACTCGCTTGTTCAGCTTGTGAATATGGGCGCTAGTCTTGATGCAGCCGTGGACGCGCTCGGACTACCCGACTCGTACAAGCGTCTCGACCTGCACCAGCAGGCTCCGACGCTGACTATCCCAGTAGCCGCAAAACGATATTCGCGGAATATCAAACCGCAGGAAACGGCAACCGAGAAACGCATCCTGCCCGCCACCAGAACCTACGTGAACAGAGTCATCCGACTCGCCCGCCGCTCCCAGAACGGACTACGCGACGATCTGGAAGCCATCGGCGACCAGTGGATAAACGATGTAGAAGACGATCTTATGACCAACCTCGCAGCCTACGCCCGCCGTACCGGCTACGAACTGGAACAGGTGATTACCGCGTGGTCTGAAGTCCATCCGGAAAGCTCCATTGCCGTGGAAGTCGAGAACTACACCGCTGATGATTGGCGGCAACTCTACTTCTGGACTGAGCTCCCCGACACCGTGCGTGAAGCCTACGTGGAACACTTGCGTAGCATCGCCAAGTCCACCAGCAAGACCATCACGAACAACGTCCTTGAACTGCTGAACCGTGCCGACGTGGAACAGTGGGACGCCGAACGCCTGCGTGACGAGCTCGAACGCATGGGCAACGATCACGCCGAGCTGATTGCCCGCTGCGAGACCGTGCAATCGCAACGGCTCGGCAGTCTCTACAGTGCCCGCAATCTCAGCGAGACTCTTGGCATCCGACTGGACAAGGTATGGCGTACAAGCGGCGACGGCAAAGTGTGCGAGTTCTGCCGTCATATGGAAGGCAACCGAATCGCGCTCGATGACACGTATCTGGCGGAGAACGCCAGCGTCGAGATCGGCGACCGCGCCTACGTGAATAACTTCGAGAGTATGCAGACCCCGAACGGACACCCCAACTGCCGGTGCTACGAGGATTACGAGGTGGTGGAATCATGACGTATGACATCCATTGCAAACGCTGCGGACGGTATCTAGGCTCCTGCGCCCGTGACACAATGGTGACGCTCAAGTGCCCGAATTGCAAAGGCTTGGACACGTACCGCATCGTGCTACTATGGGGTGCAGAACATTAAGCCCATTAAGGACGTTCGACCGCACCACTACCCTACTATTTGAAAGGGCCAAAATGAAGACTCGTAAGAGCTTCGCCAACAGCGGTGCCCCAGAAACCAATGGCCGTACCCTCACCTTCCTTGCTAACAGCGGCAAAGTGATGTGCGACGGACTCACTGTAGATTTGAAGACACTGAAAGCGCCGTTAATCGACGGCACTCTGAAACTGGTGTCTGACCTAACCGAGTCCGACAAACTATCCCTTCCGCTCCTGATCGACCACATGCCCAGTATCGAATGCCAAGCGGGTGCAATTACCCGACTCTGGATGACCGACGCCGGACTAATGGCCGAAGCGAAACTCAGCGAGGTAGATCAAGGCGAACGTATCCGACAGCTTGCCGCTGACGGATGCCTGACCAATAGTTTCAGTATCACCGTTGAATTCAACCAGCGTCCCGGCAAGGACGGTATCATCCACGATGGCGAACTTCTGGAAATCAGCGTCGTCTATCGTGGTGCCGACCCTCGGGCAGCTTTCACCGCAATCAACAGCCGCAACAACACGAATGGAGACACCATGAACCCGGAACTCCTGAAGAAACTGGCGCGTACCATCGCCCAGTTCAAACTCACTCCCGATGAAGCGGAACAGCTCACCACTTCCATCGGTGACATCATGCAGGGCGCTCTCGATGACATCACCAAAGCCATCGGCAAACAGTCCGAACCTAACAATGAGAAAAACACCCCGGCACCGGAGGACCCCGTGCAGACTTCCAGCGGTCGCCAGACCATCATCATTAACAAAGCCAACCACGCCGCCCACCAGTCGGGTACCGTGAAGTTCTCCCACGACCGTAAGACGTGGCTTGACTCCGACGACGCCATGATCGCGTTCGAGCGTGCCCTTATTAACACCGATAACAAGGGTGTCGAAGCGTTCCACCGTGAGTGGGCTGACACCGTGAACCGTAATATGTCGGACACCGCGTCGTTCGGCGTTGACTCTGGCAATGTGAACAAGTTCATCCCGACCGAGGCAATCACCACGATCTCGGACGCGCTGAACACGCGCGGCTCCGGCCTGTGGAACCTGCTGCGCAAGACCGGCATGGATCGCCTCACCATCGGCGGCAATATCGCCGGTCTAACTAATCAGACCCGTGCTCACGGCTACCCGGTGGCCTCCTACGGCACGAAGAAGAATGAACAGGTGCTTTCGTTCGTGAAGCGTGAGCTTCAGGCCGACTACACCTACAAGTACATCAACCTGAACAAGGGCGATATCCGCCGCACCCAGCGTCCGGGCGCTCTGCTCCGCTACGTGCTTCAGGAACTCCCGAACTACATCGTCCAGACCATCGAACGCCAGATCGCACTCGGCGGCTACGCGGACATGGCCCATTTCCGTTCGGTTGTGACCGACGCGGCAGACAAGGCGTCCGAGTGGAATGGCAACCGTTTCGCGCTCTCCTACACCATGACAGATAACGCTCCGCTGATGGACTTCGTGCGTGCCTCCCACATGGTTCGCGCGCAGGGCAACAAGGTGCTGCTGTGCAACGCTGACACCGTGGCCGACCTGCTGATGTCCGCGAACGCGAACGGCAACACGTATATCGCTCTCGGCGGTGACGATACTCTGGCCCGCGCACTCGGCGTTAACCAGATCATTACCCCTGAATGGTGGACGGACACGGACGACACCACCACTATGGGCGTCATTATGGCCGCGTCCCACTATGCAGTGGTCGGTGATACCTCCATCGAGGCTTTCACCAACTTCGCGCTGGCCACTAACACTAACGAGTATCTTCAGGAGATTTACGCTGGTGGCGGTCTGGACGCGGAGAAGTCCGCCGTGGTCATCAAGCCGAAGAGTAAGTGAGGTGACTAACAATGACGATGAAGCAGGTTCGATTTGTTAAGGCGGACTCTCGTAACCCGGTTCAGGAAATCGCTGAGCTGGCGGTGTTCGACGCTTCTGGTGAGCCGGTTGACCCTCCGACTTCCGGTGGTGGTGAGATCGGCAATAACAGCGTGACCACGGCGAAGCTGGCCGACAAGGCCGTGACTGCGGCCAAAATCGCTGACAACGTTCTGCCGACTAACGCGACCACTGCAAAGGCTGGTCTGGTCAAGCAGGCCGCACACGTTGCCGACCCGGCTGGTGATACTCCGACTAAGCAGGAGTTCATCACGCTCCGTAACGCGCTGGTCACTGCGGGCATGATGGCGTCCGCCTGACACGCTACCCTAAAGAGTAGCGGGACTGCACCGCAAAGGCCCTATCTCCTACAATGGAGGTAGGGCCTAACTCATTTTCGGAAGGAACAATAATGAACATCGACGCAAGCGTAATCGATCAAGTGGGAGAGACGATCTACGCGCGATGGAAGGACGCCGCGCTCGCAGACCTCGCCAACATCCTATGCCAAAAAGCCCTATTCCCGATTACGGATGATTACGTGGGAATTGTCGTAGGAGATGGCCGCCACATAGCGTTACCGGCATGGTATTCGGATGTGATCAACGTGCAGACCACCGACGGCGTGACTCTCGATTTTCACGTGAACTACGATATGGGCGACGGGTGGACGCCCGAAACCAAATACGCCAACTGCCTGACTATCGCGGAACGTCTTAATGTAGGCGCGGTAGTCACCGTGACGGGAACGCACGGGTTCGCCAAACTGCCCGCCCCATTATCCTCTGTATTGGCGGCTGTCATCGAGGCAGACCAGAACGTTCTTGAACAGACAGACCGCATCACGTCGAAGAGCATCGAGGATGTGAGCGTAAGCTACGCAACGATCAGCGAGACTGCCATGGAACGCGCGTTGACCCCGTACCAGTCGCTTATCAACCAGTGGAGCCTATGCCGGAACGGAGTTCAGACAGGTGGCATTCTCTCCATGCCTCGCAAGCATCATCAATTACCGTGGTGGCTCAACGCTCAGGATTACGTGGGAGGTGACTACGCTTATGGCAACGCTCTGTGACCCGTTCCGCTTGTTCCCGAACCAAGTCCAGACAGCGACGCTTTGGCGGTACACGGCTCCCGGTCTGCCTAACGAACAACTGGCCGACTTGCAGGTAATTGTGAAGCACTCCACCCAGTCCGACCAGCCGGCCGAATACGGTTCACGTATCAGCAGCCGACGCTTCCACATCCAAACGGACACGGTTCCCAAGAGTCTGCGGGGAAACATGGAACTATGGCCAGACCTCATGCTGAAACTCTCCGATGGCAGAGTGTACCAAGTCACGCAAGCCAGTCGAGGCGACGATATGGACATGGGTGAGACCCGATTCATCACCGTGTACGGGAACCCGTATGGAAGTGACAGCATATGAGTTACCGATTACAGTTGTCCGCCGATTGGGCGCGGAAGCTCTCCACCCAACAGTTGAACAAGGGTGGCGTTCGAATGATGACGGACATTCTCAAGATGGCACGTCAGAACGCTCCCGTCTTGACTGGAGCGCTGCGTAACAGTGGCCGTTTCCAACAACTTTCCACCGTCAAGTGGCGTATCACGTTCGGCAACAGTCGCGTACCTTACGCTCGTATCCGCGAACACACGAACCGGCTTCACCCGAACACGGTACGCTACCTCCAGCGAGCGCGGAACACCGCCGCTAGCCGTGCTAAATCATATTTCAACCTAGGATAGGAACGCCATCATGATTGATCTGGCCATGTGCATGACCCTCCAAAACGAAGGCTTCGGCACTTACGGAAAGACCTTGTTCTTCGGCACCAGCCCAGTACTGGACACGGGTAGCGTCACCAACGCCGAGGGCATCTGGGTCAACGCGAACACGGTTGACATCAACGGCGATCTGTACACCGATCAGCTCACCATCAGTAGCCGATACTTCGACGTGATCGAACAAGGCCGTCTGATGCTCCGACTCCTGCACTTCGTCAACAATCGTCTGCATGAGTATTGCCGACTGACATGCAACCCTATCGCTGATATAGGCTTTGTATCAATCCGCGTGCATCCGGCTACCGCAATCGACATGGACGCCATCGACGGGGAAGGCCGCTGGGTGAAAAGCATCCGGTTCAATGTGGATTACAAACTCGACCCGGCAACGGTAGAATAGGAACCGTCCATTAGTCGCCGCGTGTGCAGTCCCGCCCGACGAAAGGACAAACAATGGCTTCCTACCCCCTTATTGGCAAGAAGACAGTCTACATCGACGATATGGTGATCTCCCCTGACTACGTTCAGGATGAAGTCGGCAGCATCACCCTTACTCCCGGCACTACCGAGGTTGCTTCGCAGTCCGGCACTATCAACGTGCCGAACGGTTCCTACGAGGAAATGAGTTTCGATCTGAACATTATCTGTCCGAGCGTCCGCTACCTCGGCATGCTGTTTCCGGAACTGTATCATAATGCGAAGTTCAAGCGCGTTATCTCCGGTTCGCTATCCGAGACGGGTCAGGTGCGTTTCGGCGGCAACGAATGTATTTCCAACACTCCGCGTGACATCATTATCCATAACGTGTGCGATGGCCACTCGTCCGCGCAGGACTTCCGTATTCCGCAGTCGCTAATCAGCGCGGGCGGCGAGTTCACCGTGAGCCTGTCCGACCCGTTCGTGGTCAAGTTGTCTGGTTCGATGACCTCCGGTGCGAACGGTGCCGTGGTCATGGGCGAGCTTGATCTGGATACCCCGTCGTATTACGACGAGGATTCCGGCAGCATCAAGACGGAGACCGTTCAGGTCACCGCGCTTACCGCGTTCCCGGCGAACATCTCGGGCAAGGTCGGCGATCATGTGACTGTAAATGTGGTGGCGTCTCCGAATGGTGCGACTGGTACCATCACCGCCACCGTAGCTGAAACTGCTAATGCTGGCGCTACGGACAACGGGGATGGTACTTGGGATATTGAGTTTAAGAAGACTGGTACGGGTGTCGTCACGTTCAAGGCTGGCGCTGCTCAAACCGTGGTTAAATTCAACATTGCCGGTGAGTGAGCATAAGTAACGCCCGCCACCGTAGCTGGCGCGGTCGGGTGGCGGGCGCTTGATATAGAAGTTTTCGAAGGGGAACAATCCCATAATATCACACGAATGGAACAACAATGACCACCCCTGTTTTGAGCATCGACACCCGAGAAGCGTTCCGCACCCTCACCGTGAAAATCGACGGCACCGTGTACACCATGCGACCGCTCGGCTCTAAGGATATGCTCACGATCTTGGATAATGCGGAGACAATCGATAAGCTGAGCGCTGGCGTGGCGAACCGTGAGACTTTGGAAACCGCCGAAAAGATTATCTTCCCGTTGGTCGAATCGCTTATGAGTCCAGCTGATAAATTCTCCGAGTGGGCTTCACAGACCCGTAAGCGTAGCGACCTTGCCTATCAGCGTGCCATGACCGCGTTGTGCGGTCTGATGGCGAAGAACATCACGGTTGACATTAAAGGCGAATAATGAAGTCGTGGGATAGCCTGCTTACTCCCGCCGAACGGGAGGCGATGAAGGATTACAAACAGAAGGAGGCGGCTCGCAAGCCGCTTCCGAGCGTTCACATCCTCGCCGAGCTTGGTGACTTGTACGGGTGGCAGGCTATCCGCGACGTGCTGGAAAACAACGTGTCTCCTTCCCTGATGATGAACCTGCTCAGGGAGGGACGCCGTATCCGACGGCGGCGACTGGCGGAACAATATCTCATGACGTTCGACTGCATCGCCGCCGCGTTCAGCAAGCATGGAGACCGCAGGATTAACACGATTATCAAAAAACTCGGGAAGGATGTTTGATGGCAGACTCGACACTGACCCTAGACGCCGAGATTAATACCGGCGACTGGAACGCTGGCGTTAAGGATATTGAATCGGGTAGCCGTCAGATCGAAAATTCTGCACGGCAGGCTGATGGAGCGTTGGGTAACGTTGACAAGTCGGCTAGCAAGTCTTCCAGCGGGTTCGGTAAGTTCGGTGCCGCCGCCGGTGCCGTTGGCGGTCTTGTTTCCTCGGGTATCGGAATGGCTGTGGACGCCATCAGTGATCTTACCGGAGACATTATCGAAGCCTCCGACTCTGCGGACAAGTTCAAAAGCACGCTGAACTTCGCAGGACTGGATACGGGTACGATTGACGCGCTCACCGCCAGCACTCAGACTTACGCCGACCAGACCGTTTACAGTATTAGCGATATCCGTAACGTGACCGCTCAGCTTGCCGCGAACGGAGTACAGGGCTTCGACAAACTAGCCGAGGCGGCAGGCAATTTGAACGCTGTCGCCGGTGGTAACGCTGAAACTTTTAGCTCGGTGGGTATGGTGCTTACGCAGACCGCTGGCGCTGGCAAGCTCACCACGGAAAACTGGAACCAGCTAGCCGACGCCATTCCCGGTGCATCCGGCAAACTTCAAGAAGCGATGCTAAAGAACGGCGCTTACACTGGGAACTTCCGCGACGCGATGGAGAAAGGCGAGATCAGCGCCGATGAATTCAACCAAGCCATAATGGACTTGGGTATGACCGACGCCGCGAAAGAAGCCGCTACCAGCACCAGCACTATCGAAGGTGCGATGGGTAATCTGGAAGCGTCCGTGGTTGGTGTGGGTACGACGATTCTTGATCAGTTCAAAGGCCCGTTGACATCCGGTATCAGCATGTTGGCGCAAGGCATCAGTGGTCTTAGCGGCGTGTTTACGGGACTGGTGCAGACTATCGGCCCGATTCTCTCACAAATCGGCACAACGTTCCAGACAGCGTTTCAACCAGTTGTGGGAATGGTGCAATCTCAGTTGCTCCCGGCACTTAAGCCGCTTATGAGTGCCTTACAGAATATAGGCAATGCCATCATGCCTGCAATCCAGCCCATCGCATCAGGGTTAGCTACCGTGGCGAGCATCATCGTGCAAACTATGAGTGTCATCTCAACTGCCGTAACGCCGGTGATTAATAACATCGCCTCGTCGATTCAGACGGTGCTTCCGGCACTCCAGCCGCTAATGAGTGCTTTGCAGAATCTCGGTAATGCCATCATGCCTATTATCACGGCCGCAATCCAGACCATTGCACCAGTGTTGTCTACCTTGGTGAGCAACATCGGGCAAACTATGAGCGTCATCGCGACTGCTGTAACGCCGGTGATTAATAACATCGCTGCGTTGATTCAGGCCGTGCTACCCGCCATCCAATCAGCGTTCCAAATCTGTGGCACTTACATTCAAGGCGTCATCAACGCGGTTTTCCCATTCATCCAGACGGTTGTCACTTCGGTTATGAACGTTATTAACGCGATAATCAGCACCGTATTGGCCGCGATTAACGGTGATTGGTCTGGAGTATGGGAAGGTATCCAGAATATCGTTTCCAGTGTTTGGAACGGTATCCAAAGTATCGTTTCCGGTGCCATCAATGCAGTGTCAGGCGTCATCTCAAGCGTGCTGAGCGGCATAAGCGGTATTTTCAGCAGTGTATGGAACGGCATCAAGGGCGCGGTAAGCAGTGCATGGAGTGGCATCACCAGCGCTGTCAGCAATGGCGTAAGCTCGATGATGAATTTCATCACCAGTATCCCAAGCCGTATCATGGGCGTGTTCAGCGGAGCCGGATCATGGTTGCTGAGTGCAGGCCAGAACATTATTAAAGGCTTGATTAACGGCATCACAAAAGCCATCGGCGGTGCCATATCTGCGGTCAAGAACGCGGTTAGCGGTATCATCGACGGTGCCAAGAGCCTACTGGGTATCGCGTCCCCGTCGAAGGTATTCGATCGTGAAATCGGTCGGATGATTCCGGCTGGTCTTGGACGTGGCGTATCGGAGAACGAGCGTGCGGCCACTCGTCCGGTGGAAGACATGGTGAATTCTCTTCTGCCGTCGTCCATCGTGACGCCCATGCCAGTTATGTCTAGCCCGGTGCCTGTGAACATGAACAGTGGCCCGCGTGTGAGCGCGCCTATCACGGTGAACGCGCTTGACCCGAACGCGGCGGCACGGGAAACCGTTAGGGTGATTAATTTCCATTACGTGTGACAAGCCGCGCGGGTAGACTGAGGGTATGGCTATCTTTACCCTTGACCCGCGCGACGTTCGCCTGACCCTGAACGGGTTCCCCTTGTATGGGACTGACTCGTATGGGTGTGAGTGGCACGTAACGTTTCAGAACGTTTCGGGATTGTTCGACGGTGTTGGTTCGACCTTGCAGACCAAGGGCAAGGCGTGGTCGGATGGCTGGTTTAGCAATATTCCAGTGGCTCAGGGTCGCTCGATCAGTGTCGAGGGTCATATTATCGGCAAATGCACGGAAAACTGCATCAACGCTTGGGATGCGTTCAAACGTTCGTTTAATATCACCAGTCAGTCGCTTGTCGTGGAGTTGGGGAACATCAGCCGTCAGGTGCAGGTCATGCAATCGTCTTCCGCTCCATTGGTGGAGTGGGCTGGTGTGAACATTCTTAAATTCAGTATTGGTCTGACCGCTTTGGACTCGTATCTTTACGATACACAGTCAGTGAGCGGAAACACCGGGTTGCCGCACACTCAGGGCGGTATGACGTTCCCCTATCATTTCGAGGACATCAATACTGGCAGTGAATCAACGTGGGTGTGGTCTGAAACAACCGTGTCGGGTAGCGTGCGCCTTATTAACACGGGTAGTGCTCCGAGTCCGGTGACTATTAGTATCGATGGGCCTGTGGTCAATCCGCAGGTTGAGCATAGTCCTAGCGGGCATATCATGGCGTTCGATCTCAGTTTGGGTGAGGGTCATTACGTTCTTATCAACGGTGCCACTCATGAGATTCTTATAGATGGCACCGATCCGGCACGCGGCAGTGTGACGCGACGCGAATGGAGTTACGCGGAGGTCGGGGAGAATGTTTGGAGGTTCAGCGCCGAGGAACCATCGGATAACGCGCGTATGACGGTCACGTTCAACCCCGCTTACATCTAAGGAGGCATACGGATGCCATTACTTGCGAACAGATTGCCTCAACCGAATGGCTTGTACTCGGACACGGCGCGTGTATTGTGGCAGCGTTCCGGCTTGCAATTCGTGGCCGTCACGTTGGATGACGGCACTGTGATAGCCGAACTCCCCGACCTCCAACTAACCCACCTGACGTACCGTTTCGAGGAAACGGCCAGCGAAACGGCCACGCTCCCGTGGCGCAACGCTCCCCGCAATTGGGATGAAGCCACCACACCGTATCAGGCCGCCATACTTCTGGTGCGTCAATCCACCGTGTTGTGGGGCGGTATCGTGGTCAAACGCGAGCGTGCAATGCGCGGAGACGGATTAACACTGACGTTGGCAACCGTCGAACACTATCTCGATAACGTGTACGTGCAGGATCACACGTACATGAATCGTGACCAGTGCGAGATCGTGGAAGACCTTGTAACCACCACGCTTAAAAACCACCGGTTCAATCTCGTTGTCGAAGCATCCCCGAGTAGCGTCAAACGTGACCGCACGTATGATGCGGAAAGCGACAAGACCCTGCTAAGCGTGCTGCAAGAGCTTGCCAACGTGCTGAACGGGCCGGAATGGTGTACATCATGGCGTGCCATCAACGACGGGCATTATGAACCTGTGATGACGGTCGCCGACCATATCGGCTCCACCACGCCAAGCACGACGTTCGATGAAAGCGTTATGACCACGTTCACCCTGTTGGAGGATTACACGAACGGGTATGGCGCTAACGCGGTAATGGCTGTGAGTACGGCTGACGCTGGAGACCGTCCGCAATCCGATTGGATGATCGCAAAACAACCTAACAGGCCCATGCTGGAATATGTGTTCCAACCGTCCACCAGCATCACGAACAAGAGTACGCTGAACGAACACGCCAAGTTCTCGTTGTTGCAGATGCAGAACGGTACCCAGACCATCACTATGGGCTTGAGTCTGCTTTCCGCTCCGATGGTGTATGAGGAATGGAAGCCGGGCGACCTCATATCGTGGACTGTGGAGGAAAACGCCGAGCATTTCCCCGACCATAATCACGGTACAGCCCGTATCATCGGGTACGAGATAGATTTCAGTGGAGCTTGGACTATCACCCCAATGTTGCAGCAGGAGGACACAAATGCCGAGCAAATTCAAGTTCAGTCTAGATAGCGCGGACGCTACAGCACGCCAGTTCTCGGACATTAAACGCCAGTTGCAGGAGCTGCCGCCGAGCATCGTCAACAGCGTTAAACCTATGGTCGATCAGATCACGAAAATGTATGAGGAAGTGCAGACGCTGACGAACAATCTTGACCAGCGTGTGCAGGAAAGCATCACTCGCAACAGCTATACCCGTGCCGAGATTGACGTTAAAACTCAGACGTGGAACTGGGGTGTATTGGCTCCCGATCGTGGTGGTACTGGTATCGCCAACGCTTATAACAATGTGTTTGCGTCAGGCTCTTGGCGCGCGGTGTGGGTGTTGTCTAACGGCACTATGGGCACGGCTCAATCGATTCGTGCAGTGAAGACCGATATCGTGGACGCGGATGACTACATTCCCGTTGCCGCTCTCCGCAAGGTGAAGTGGTGCATATATCGGATGAAGGATGATAAGAACCTGAATCTTGATGACGCGCAGCCGTTGGTCGGCATGATCGCCGACGATCTGGATGAAAACGGATTGGGGTTCTTCTGCGAATACGATGAAGACGGCACGCTGGTAGGTATCAACTACCCCATGCTTGGTGTGGCGGCGCTCCGACTCGCTCAACAGGTAGCGGATGAATTGGACGCGCTCAAAGCTAAGGTTGATGCTCTATCCACTGACAAAGATAAAATGGTCGTAGACGATTCGGAGGAATGATTATGGCTATCATCATGCACCCGCTTACCGCGAAAAACGGTTCCCCTGAGTACACGGCGGACGATTACAGGCACGCCATCAATCCTCTGCTGTTGCCGTCAGACGGTACCGCGTTCAACGGTTTGTCCGGCATCCGCTACGGTTCCCCGAGTCCTCTGGTCACGGTGAGCGGCCTGACTGTTACGGTCAAGCCTCATTGCGGTACCATCAGCCCGTGGGATGGTCTCGGAGCGTACACTTACGCCATCACCACCAATACGACCGTGCAACTGGCGGACTCCACCAACGATTACAAGATCGCGGTTACAGTGGAAGACCCTTCACAGTCTCACGGTACTACTCCGCGCGGCAAGATCGAAGTATTCGCGGCGGGTACACCTGACTCGAATATCAACGGTCTTGTGATTGCCAAGGTGAACGCCGGTGTCGCGTCGGATGCGGCCCCGATGATTCGCAATAATGCGACTCTGCTGGCGCGTGATCTTGAACAGCTCAACACCATTGACGCGATGGACGGGCAGGAGGCTGTGACAATCACCGATAATGCCCATTATGTCAGAAACAATGGAACGTGGGCTTCTTCACAGTTATTTGACTCGTCGGACACGTTCAAAGCCGCCGGATACACGAATTCTAACAACTGGTATGAATTTACGTTCTCGTCCCGCGTCACATCGTTCGGAAGCACTCAAAACGTGGAATTGGCGAATTTCGGAAACATAAAATGCTGCCATATTCTGCACGGTGGATGGTACATGCTTAGCGCACTCCTTAACGTCAAGTATGATCATACAGACGCTCCTACGGTGTGGTTTCGACGGTTCTCCGGAAACGTGTGGAACAAGTATATCGACACTCATGTTTCGTTCTCAAAGAGTGACTGGAGTGGATATACGTCATTATGCATTCCGACCGTGGTCTACAATATCCCGGATAATACTGTTATCTCGTTGGGTCTTGGGGACAATTTCGTTTCGGCTGTCGGCAATTTTACGGAGTTCACCGTAACTAGGATTAACCGGAACCTGTAATCTCGTTATAGCGGCATACCGCCCTCTGCTCGCACTTTGATATTCTCCGGAATCGGAACGACGAAGCTCACCAATGGGCGGAACACGTCATTGGGTGTAATATGCTGGCCTACTGAAATTGTGCCGTGGTAGTTACCATCCAAAGTTAATCCACCTCTCCCAATTGCTGTTCATGATAGTGGGTATTATTTTCACGGTCTAAGATAAAATCATGATGGAAATTATCACGGCGATCACCGGCGTAGGCGGCGTAGCACTCGGAGGACTCATAACATGGTTGGCTAACCGCCGGTCAAACCTAACCAGCGCATATCAAGCCCTAGTTTCCGCGCAGGGGGATATGAAACGGCAGATCGACGCGCAAGACCAGAAGATAAACGCGCTAATAAAACATCGTGATGAGTTGCAATACACGATCGATCTTGAGACGGGCTATATTCGCGCGTTGGGGCATTGGCTGTCGAAGTTCTGCGAGATCATCGAGCCTGAATTTTTGGAGAATCATCCTAAACCGTCGTTGCCTGATAATTTACGCGACCGTATTGCGTCGCTTGAGGAACTGACCGGGGATAATGACTAGCCTAGCCTGTTTATGAACATTATCGGTGATAATAATATCGATTCGTTTTTGATGATAGGATGATCCTATGAGACGTTTCAAACGGTGCATGATCATTATCATGTCGCTCTACGTCGTCTCGTTCATAGTCCACGTCCTGATAACGGCCTACGCCGTTTTATGCATGGCGTGGCTGTTTTTCTACACAATCAGTCTATAGGAGGAGTTTCGATGGCTTTGAACGGTATCGACATCAGCAATTGGCAGGCTGGTATAGACCTGTCTGCCGTACCGTGTGATTTCGTTATCAGCAAGGCGACGGAGGGATGCTGGTACGTGTCAGCGGATTGTGCTCGGCAGGTGGAACAGGCGTTGAGTCTGGGAAAGTGTGTGGGCGTATACCATTACGCCAACGGTGGTGACGCCGTTTCCGAAGCTGACTACTTTGTGAACAATTGCGCGAATTGGGTCGGCAAGGTCGTATGGTGCTTGGACTGGGAGGCACAGGGTAATGGACTGGCCGGGTCTGGCGCGTCTGCTCAGCAGTGGATTAGGTCGTTCTGTGACCGCGTGTACGAGCGTACAGGCTCCCAGCCTATCGTCTACGTGGGAGCGTCCATGCTTAACGATGCTCAGAATATTGGAGATCGTGGATTGTGGGTGGCTCAGTACGCGAATATGGATGCTACGGGGTATCAGGATACGCCGTGGAACGAGGGCGCGTATATGTGCGCTATCCGCCAGTATTCGGGCAATGGTCGTCTGCCCGGATATTCAGGCAGTCTTGACCTTGACAAGTTCTATGGTGATGTGGATGCGTGGAACGCGTATAAGGCGGGTCATTCGAGTGTGACCAACGTGCCGACCCCTTCCTCTCCTGCCCCGTCTACTCCCGCGTCTGGCACGTACATCGTGCGCTCTGGGGACACGCTGAGTGGTATCGCGTCGATGTATGGGACTAGCTGGCAGGTGCTGGCGCAGATTAATAATCTGTCTGACCCGAATCTGATTTATCCGGGTCAGGTACTGAATATCAATGGCACTGCCAATACGGTTCAGCCCGGTAGCGGCACGTATACGGTGCAGTCGGGGGACACGCTGAGTGGTATCGCCGCCAAGTTTGGGACTTCGTGGCAGACTCTCCAGCAGCTTAACGGCATTGCCGACCCTAATCTGATTTATCCGGGTCAGGTGCTGAAACTGCCGGGCGGAGCACCGTCACTGTCCGTTACACCGTCACCGTCCGTTACGACGTACACTATCCAGCCCGGTGACACGTTGAGTGGTATCGCCGCCCAGTACGGTACCAGTGTTTCCAATCTGGTGGCGTTGAACGGTATCGCCAACCCTGACGTGATCTACGCGGGCCAGACAATCCGCATCAAGTAGCCTATTTAGGAGGTTTGTTATGAGCATGAATACTGGTGAGCCGACCACTGAAACAGCGGTCACCAATGAGATACCGGACGGTAATGATAATTACGTGCCGACGTTCAACGCCGCGACTCGTAAGTGGGCGTATCTGGTTTCCGGTCTGGTTGGTATCGCCGGTGCGGTGCTGAGTTTCGTGAGCGCCATGCCGGACGTGCCGTCGTGGGTGGCTGTGATGGGTGGCGCTTGCGCTCTGGTCGGCTCCGGCGTGGCTGGAATGTTCGGCGTCCACTACGCAGGCATCTCCAAGTGAGGTAATGATGACAATCGCATTGCTTGAAGTCAATCAAGCAATCATGCAAGGAGCATAACCAATGTTCGAAACATTCCAAACCCTCATCAACGCCGGAGGCTATGACCTCGCTGACTTCATCGAGCGCATCAAGACCATGTACGTGATGGGCGAACTCACCGAGGATGAGATGGAACAGCTTTTCGAACAGGCGCAGGATAACGCCAAGCCCGACGATTCCTACGCCCCATTGGCCGACCGTGTGAAGGCCATCGAGGAATGGGAGACGACCATCGAAGAGCGTTTAAGCAAGCTGGAATCAGATTCATCGACCGACCCCGGCGAACCCGAGGAACCCGGCAACGAATGGCCGGAATACAAGCAGCCGACCGGCGCGCACGACGCCTACCGCGTAGGCGACAAAATCACCTACAACGGGAAGCACTACACGTGCGTGCTGGACGGGTGCGTGTGGACTCCGGACACCTACCCGCAGGGGTGGCAGGAAGAGGCATGACCCGCATCTACACTGGCACCTCCAAGTGATAGACTGGGGTTGCTCCTTTCGAGCGATGGTGTGATGACCGAATGAATTAGCCCGGCACTGGTCTTGACGACTGGTGCCGGGCTATTCTTTTTTTTTTCAGTTGTTCAAGAGGAAGTCTCGATCTCGGTATTCGCTGAACACTGGAACGTTCTCGGGGTGATCGTTGTAGGCGCTGACCAGCCATCCTTTTACGTATGATTCCTTGGGGTGGGCGTGGATGCGTGCGTGGCATCCCATTGTTCCCGACCCGCAGACGGTAATCAGGTTGCTGGGTAGGTTCAGTCCTTCCCAAGCGTGTGAACGCATACGCCGGTGATGCAGATTAAAAGCGGAGGCGCTCAATGTTCTCCCACAGATGAAGCATCTGCCGTGGTCTCGGTGGAACACTTTCATACGGGTTTCGATATCCGGGTCTGTTTTGCTCACTCGGATACTCCTTCGCAGTGGAAGAAGTACAGGGTTACAGGGGCGACTAACTTGAAGAAATATTGTTTGTCGGTGTCTGTCTTGTATTCACGAATGGACGTGATCTTAACACCCTCAACGCTGCTCAGAACGTCGTAGAGCTTGAGGAACGATCCGGGGTCTTTAATACCGATCTGGCCGAACGTGAGTTCCTGACCGAGCCCGTGGGTATCGATGATTTCCTGTGCTTGCGGGGTCTTCTGCAAGAGGTTGATGATAGAGGTCAGGTAGTTGACGGTGTCGTTTTCCATTGTTGCTCCTTTGGTGTGATGATTATTGGACTAATGGTGCAATTTTTTAGATTGTCTTCTAGTCTTTGGTCAGGATGTCATAGCCGAGTTGTTCGGCCAGCCGCAACCGGTATTGCTTCTGTGGTTTGCGGCGTTCGTTTTCCCACATAGCTATTACGTTTGGGCTGGCGACGCTGATTCGTTCGGCGAGCTCCGCCTGCGAATATCCGTGGCGTAGACGCCAGTATTTGATGCACTGGCCGATGGTTACTCGGTCGCTGATGGTCGTATAGTCAACGGGAATGTTGCCGACGTCTTGTCGGGTGAAGAATTGGCCGGTCTGGCTGTCCTGTTCCACGGTGACTTCTTGACCGTTGATTACTGTTTTGATCTTGGTTTGCTTGCGCATGTTTCACCTCCCATGATGTTGATATATAGATTATATCGCATTGTTTCTGTTTCGCAAAACAGCTCACTAATGGCTTTGCGCCCGTCGTTAGTCAGCGCGAAACGCCAGCAATGACGGTGCCGACTGTTCACACCCTCCCGATCGACACGGCACACATGACCGGAACGCTCAAGCTCGATCATGCGCGACCTTAATCCCTGCGGACTATCGTCATACTTCGCTAAGACCGCCATCCGTTCGATTTCCTCATGGGTAAGCGGTCGCTTCGCCAACCACAGAATCAGCAGCACATGAACCTGTTGTTTGCTGAACATTACGCCGCCGCCGGTTCAGCGGAGTGGCGGAGGAATGCGGCCATGCCAGCGGCCACAATCCACCCGGCCACCCACTTGACTCCGAACCGTATCCGGTTGATCTTGGCTGCCATAGCCCACACTGGGAGCGACGCCCACGGGCTGAGACACCAGCCGCAGTAGGCGAGTTCTCCGAGACTGTACACGTAATCCTTGGTCCACGTGGGGAGCGAGTTGGACAGGTTCTCGGCCTTTACGGCCAGCTTGCGGCGGAGCATGGAGAACATATAGCCGGGACCGGGAGAGAGCTGTACGACAGTGGTCGCGTATCCAGCCGTGATTCCAGCCGAAAGCACGGCAGTCCACCAATTGCCATCAGTCTTCATCGGTTTTCCTTTCTTCGTGGCGACGCCAGCAGTGATACCGCTTATTGTAGTCCGCGTACAGCTCTTCGTAGAGTTGTTTCGCCTCGTTGGTGGCTTCGTCGTGGTCGAACCCGTGCTGTTGCAAGACGTATTGAGCGGCACCTACCCAGATGGATCGGCGAACGTGTCGATACCAACGGTCAAACAGTTTGCCGCACACTTTGTCATGCTTGTTGTCTCCGAGAAAGTCGGCAACGCTCTCCACCACGAACTTACGCAGAGTGTTCGCGGTGATATGGTTACGGTCGAACAGTTCCAGCACGTCGCTGGTTAAAATGTCATTATTCATTGGGTTCCGTCTCTTCTTCGGGTTCGTCGTCGTCCGCTAGGTAATCGTCAAGGCTGATGTCTTGCGGCTTGAAGCAAATCAATCCATCCAATAAGATCATCGGGTATCGCACGGTTACCCCTTGGTCTTTGGCAATGGCGCGTATACCTCTGGCGGTGGGGCTTCCCGACAACACGATACGGAGCCTACGCCCCATCTGCTGTGCGTACACGTGGCACGTCATCAGATAAACGGCGTCCTTCCGGTTGCACGTGGGGCATCCGTCGAACAGGACGAACATGTCAGGGCTTTCCAAGATCGTTGCGGTTTTCATCAGAACGTCACCCCCAGAGCGTCGGCCAGCACATCGGAGATATGGAGCGTGGCCAACTGGCTACGCTTATGGTTCTCGATTTTTTCGGTGATGTCCTTGCGGTACACGGGGATGACCTGATGGTGTGCGGCTCCGACCACGCGCGGGTCGAACATCGAAAAGAACAGAACTTCCAGCGAATCGCACACGACGAAGTACTGGAGCACCTGTGCTTTGTATTGGTCGGGGATGAAATCGAAGCCGGTCGCCTTAGAGTCCAGAGTGTACTCGGGTAACACCTGTTCAATGACCTTGACCAGTTCAGGCTTGAGGTTGGCGATATGAGACCTCATGGCGTCCGTGTGCATCATCCACGGTACGACGGTCTGCAAATGGTAGGCTGAGCCGAGCGACTTGCATTCGATGGCCCACGTCGGCTTCTCAGTGTTCTCGTAGGCGTCTGGACTGCACGCGATACGGTTGTCGTCGTCACTCTCCCAGATACCGCAATCGGGGACGCAATCGACGGGGTTGAAGCCAAGCGTTTTGAGTGTGATCTGGATATTCTCGGGTTCGAGACGGTGGCCGCGTTCCATCGGCGGTTCACCGTCCGCTGGTCCGGCCCACAGTTCC
>OFRZ01000746.1_pt1 | contig 26818 bp, 20 predicted proteins | sample 1543181 | NCBI WGS metagenome assembly OFRZ01 (sample SAMN04209245, study PRJEB22552) | human gut metagenome | biome: gut; material: feces | host: Homo sapiens | place: USA: Oklahoma | reverse complement strand
AGTCACAGTTGTGCTGGATTGTCTCCGGTGTCATCATCTGACGCATATCTGTTCTACCGGACGGATCCCCGATCATAGCAGTACCGCCCCCGATCAAAGCAATCGGCTTATTGCCAGCCTCCTGCAGTCTCTTCATCAGGCACAATGCCATAAAATGTCCAACATGCAGACTATCCGCCGTCGGATCAAACCCAATATAAAACGTAGCCTTCCCGTTATTCACCAGATCCCGGATAAGCGGCTCATCCGTAACCTGCGCAATCAATCCTCTGGCCTTAAGCTCTTCATAAATACCCATTTTTCTACTTTCCTTTCTTTTTCAAAACCTATATCTTACTCACAGCCAATCTTCTCCGCCAGGAGAAGGAGGCGTCCCGTCTGGAACTCTTTGAAGTCTTCAAGGATGTCAGCCATCCGGAAACCATTTCTATTTGACTGCATGTGCTGGCGGATGCTCATACTTCTTAGGTTTTGGGAATTTGTGTTATGATTGAAAATCCATCTGTCTGAGCGAAGCGAGTTATGGATTTTCAATCATGCCCTTAACAAATTTACAAAACCTTAGAAGTATCAGCCGCCGAACCCGCAGACAAATAGAAATAGATTCCGGATAGCGTCCGTCCTGAACCCCTTCAATTTTTCCAATAAAAAAACCTCGTCCTCCGGCCAATCAGCCTTTAAGGACGAGGTATATTCTCTCGTGGTACCACCTTAATTCACATTCGGCTCGCACCGAATGCCTCAGTCAGTAACTAACATTACCGTAGCAGGTATAACGTCCGCCACTCCGTCACAGCTTACTTGCGCTTCCGCGCGTTCGGTGTGAAACTCCAAGATGTATTCACATCTGACTCTTCGTGCACCTCTCATCAACCGGTTACTTTCTGTCTGAGCCTTGTCATCTGCTACTTGTTCTCTTCATAGCCTGTAATTTTCTCTTCTTTTGTCATACTACCGTATCCTTCAAAATTTGTCAAGCCGGATTTCACGCCAAATTATCACAAAACAACTTTTGTCAAATCCAATTCACAGCCTTCCATCATTTTCCGAACCACTCTCGCAGATTCCCTAATTCCAGAAATCCGTCTTCTGCTCCAGCTCAATATCTGCACTTTTAAACACCGGATTAACTCCCCGCTTCAACTGATCCTCATAATCCCGGATTGCCTTAAATGCCGTCCCGGACAAAATCAGGATCACCGGAATATTGATCAGTGCCATCACACCCATCAGTACATCGGAAAGATCCCACAAAAGCGACATTTCCATACCTGCCCCTAGAAATACAACAAATGCAGATACCAGGCGGAATCCGCGCATAAATTTTTTTCCCGGTTCCTTTTTATGGATATAGGTCAGAAGATTGTCGCAATAGAAACAATTTCCAAGCAATGTTGTAAACGCAAAAAATACCATAGCCACCGTTATAAATACCGGACCAAATGCTCCCAGAGATTCCTGAAGAGATGCCTGAACCCACGGTGCCCCCTGCATCTCCCTGGTTGGATCAATGCCAGACGACATACACATCATCGCCGTTGCCGTGCAAAGAAGAAGTGTGTCGATAAAGACAGACAGCATCTGAACCAGTCCCTGTTTGACCGGATGGCTGACATTTGCAGAAGCAGATGCATTCGGTGCCGAACCGATTCCGGCTTCGTTGGAATAAAGCCCACGGCGGATACCCTGCATCATAGCAGAACCCGCAAACGCTCCGAAAATCGCCTTGAAATCAAACGCTTCCTCAAAAATACGCAGGAACATTTCCGGCACATTGCGGATATTGATGATAACCACAATCAGCGCCATACCGATATATGCAAGTCCCATCACCGGCACAAGCGTTGATGTCACCTTTACAATACGGCTTCCGCCGCCAAGCAGACACCATCCGGTCAGAACTGCCAGAATCCCACCAATGATCCATGGGCTTACCTTCGGATCATAAAAAGAAAATCCGGAAAATGTAGACTGCAGATTGTAGGATGCCAGCATATTGAATCCAAATGCATAAGTCAGGATCATGGCAATACAAAACACGATCGCCAGTGGTCTGCAATGCAGCGCCGCCTCGATATAATAAGCCGGACCACCATAGCATTTCCCATCCTCTCCCTTTTTCTTGTAAATCTGTGCCAGCGTACTTTCAATCAGTGCAGACGCACTTCCAATGATCGCAATCACCCACATCCAGAATACAGAACCAAATCCCCCAATACAAATTGCCGATGACACCCCGACAATATTTCCCGTTCCTACTCTCGATGCCGTTGAAACCATAAGCGCCTGGAATGATGAGATTGCCTCTTTGTCGTCCGGCTTCTCCATCACGGACTCACAAGCTCTCTCAAATAAACGCACCTGTGGAAATCTTGTCCGGATTGTAAAATATAAACCTGCACCGATCAGAATAATCACCAGAAGTTTGCTGTACATAAATGAACTGACCGCCCCAATAATCGTCTGAAACATACCTTCTTTCCTTTCTCAATGTTTTCTACCATTTTCGCTATATCTTAACGGAAACTCTCAAAATTTGCAAGCTTTTTCTATTTAAAAGCGGACAAGCAACGCCTGTCCGCCAAATTTATACTATATTTTTCTATCCCTTTACAGCTCCGGCAGCAACACCCTTGATGATGTACTTCTGTCCTGCCAGATATACAATGATGATTGGGATTACTGTAAGCATAATGCTTGCCATCATCGGTCCCATTTCAACTCTTCCGTAACTTCCGCGGAAATACTGGATCAGCATTGGGATTGTTTTATACTTCTTAATATCAAGTACAAGAGTTGGAAGCAGGTAATCATTCCATACCCACATTGCTTCCAGAATACCTACGGATATCATGGTAGGCTTCAGGATATGGATATCGATCAAAAAGAAGGTCTGCAGCGGATTACATCCGTCGATCATGGCAGCTTCTTCGATTTCTACAGGAATCGATTTTACAAATCCGCAGAACATAAATACCGCAAGACCTGCGCCAAATCCGAGATAGATCACCCAGATATTCCATGGCATATTCAGATGTAAGGTATCTGCTGTCTGTGACAAGGTGAACATAACCATCTGGAAAGGAACAACCATGGAAAATACAAACAGATAATATAAAATCTTTGAAATCGGACTATTTACACGGGTTATATACCATGCACACATGGAGCAACATACAAGAATAGCAACTACAGAAGTAATCGTAATAAATGTACTGTATCCAAGACTGCTCAAAAATCCTTTTGAAGCAACGGCATCTACATAGTTTGCGATTCCTGCAAATGCATCTGCAGTCGGAAGTTTAAATGCAGTTCCTGTACTGATCGCTGATTCTTTTTTCAAAGAGTTCATCAGGATCATAATGATCGGATAAATCCAGGCGAGTGCCGCAATTGTTAATATAACTATCCATATTGTATTTGCAATACTTTTCTTCTTTTTCATTACTGCTGCACCTCCTTAGATCTTGTTGCTTTCAGCTGTACCAGTGAAATAATGATAACCAGAACACAGAAGATCACTGCTTTTGCCTGTCCATAACCTTTCCACTGCATTCCGGCACGTGCGTAGAATGTCTGGTAAATATTCAGTGCCAGCATTTCTGTCGCATGGTTTGGATCTCCACCTGTAAGAGCCAGGTTCTGATCAAACAATTTAAATGAATTGGTAAGTGTCAGGAAGACGCAGATCGTGATGGAAGACATTACCATCGGAACTCTGATCTTCCAGAGGATATCCCACTTTGCTGCTCCGTCAATTTCTGCTGCTTCGATCAGATCATCCGGTACATTCTGAAGACCTGCGATGTAAATGATCATCATATATCCGATCTGCTGCCAGCACATCAAAATGATAAGTCCCCAGTAACCGGCTGAAGAATTCAGTGCCAGAAGCGGCTGTCCGATGATCGTAAGCAGACAGTTGATCAGGATCTGCCAGATATATCCAAGTACGATTCCACCGATCAGGTTCGGCATAAAGAAAATAGTTCTGAAAATATTGGTTCCCTTTAACTTCTGTGTCAGAAGCAGTGCCAGACCAAATGCCAGTACGTTGATCAGTAAGATCGATACAATCGCAAATAATACTGTAAATTTAAATGAACTTGTAAATGATGTATCCTTGATTGCTGCGGTATAATTTGATATTCCAACAAATGTTGCATTTCCTACTGTTGTAAACTTACAAAAAGAAAGATAAAATCCCTGTGCAAACGGAATAATAAATCCGATCACAAATGCAAGAAATGTTGGGAGAACAAATATTGGTGCATGTTTTTTCAGTGCCTTCTCCATAGAAATCCTCCTCTTTTCCTTTTGCCCGGAAGGATCTTCCTACCAGGTGGCTCTCATTTCACTTTTTATTTTTATATGGAAAAACGTAGGTTCCCATATCCAGAAAACCCGCTTCGTACAGGCTCTCCTCTCACTTAAAAGGGGCAGGCAAGCCGCCTGCCCCTAGGTCAGTTCTTTTTATGCAACTTATTTATTCATTTGCAAGCTTGTATTCAGATGCCCATCCATCTACGAATGCACTTACTACTGCATCCCAGTTAGCATCTGTCTGATCTGCCGCATAAGCTGTCAGTGCAGATCCAACACCATTTTTCCACTCTTCTGAAGGCATTGTTGAGAAGTTCCATGCTACCGGAGTCTTTCCGTCTTCGGTCATCTGTTTGTCTTCTTTGATAAAGAGATTCTTAGATTCCTGAGCTTTCTTAAACGGAATGTTGAATCCCATATCGTCTGCCATACATTTTGTTCCTTCATCTGAAGTTACACACCAGTCCATAAAATCTAATGTAGCCTGAATATCAGCTTCGTCTGCGTCTTTATTTACGCACCAGTAATTTTCTGTACCTGTGCAGAGTCCCTGGTTTGCTTCATCGCCTACACCAAAGTAAACCGGAAGCATGGTCATGTCATCATCTGTCAGACCGCCATCGATCAGCTGTGTATATTCCCATGTACCATTCTGATAGAATACAGCTTTTTTATTCAGGAATTCATTTCTTGCATCGTCACCTGTCTTTGCAGCAAGATCCTTTGGATCGCATGTGCTGTTGTTGATGTACAGATCCCACATATCGCGATAATTGTCAAGATATGTGCCTTTGATTGCATCTGTTGTGTTAATTCCTTCATCCTGATATTCAAAGTAGATCGGAAGGTTTGCAAGGTGTGTCTTGAATCTCCAGTCAGAAGATCCGTCCATACCTGCTGAAGTAAATGCAGAAAATCCAAGTTCAGAAGTTCTATTTGTAATGTCTTCTGCTACTTTTTTCAGATCTGCAAAAGATTTGATGTCATCCGGTGTATATCCTGCTTCTTTTAATAATGTCTTATTTGTGATAATTCCGTATGTTTCAATAACATATCCGATACCCGCTACAGAATCTCCGTCTTTCAGTGCATAATCATCACTTGTGAGTTCTTTGTAAATATCAGAATCTGATAAGTCGTAGCAATAATCTTTCCAGTTTGCAAGTCCTACAGGTCCGTTTACCTGGAATAATGTTGGTGCTCCGCTCTTTCCCATTTCACTCATCAGAGTGGTTTCATAGTTTCCGGAAGCTGCTGTAACAACCGTTACATCTACACCTGTCTCTTTTGTGTAATCCTTTGCCAGCTGCTGCCACTGCTCATCCTGCTCCGGTTTGAAGTTCAGATAATATACAGATCCTTTGCTGCTGTCCCCTTTACCGTCTGCACTCTTGCCATCGCTCTTGCTTCCACATCCTGCAAAGCATCCAAGTGTCATGATTCCTACCAGCCCCAGTGCCAGCCATCTTTTTTTGTTTTTCATAATTTCCGTTCCTCCTCGTCTGGATTTCTTTTCTATGCTTAAATAATAGCAAGAATCCAATCAAAGACTGTAACAAATCGCAAACCTCCTTTAACAAAAAATATACTTTTCGAAATGTAAAAAATTTGTTATTGATAAAATGACACCAACAGCCTTCTCCTCCCATCATCTCTCTTTCTCATACTCCCGGATACTTTCATCGGCAGTCTCCACCATCTGCGCAGGCGTCATTTTCCCGGCGGCAAGCTGTGGCAGACACTCCCCGATCGTCTCTTCCTGAAGGATGGAGTTCCATTTCACCTGATAGTTCGGAACGATCTGCGGATTGTTATTGTAGGCATTTACATAATCCTGAAGGAGCTGGCTGATTTCAGTGCGTCCGTTCTTGTCCATCAGCTCTTTCTTCTCTTCCAGATTGAATTTCGTGCGAAATTTCAAAAATTCAACCGCTCCTTCTTTGACCTCCTCGCTGTAAGTGGAAACCACCGCCCAGCCAAAGGTTTCCGGTGAGGCGATCAGTTTATTTCCCGGAAATGCGGAAAATCTTACCTTTTCTTTCCATTCTTCCGGCAACTGGTCGATCATCCAGTATCCGTTCGGGATCATTGCCACCTTTCCTGTGACAAAATTATTGTATGCCACATCGTAGTCAGCATGAATTGCATCTTCTGTTGTATACCGAAACAATTTCTGCAAGGTTTCTGCAATTTCAAGACCGGTATCATTGGAATAGCTTTCTGGGAGAAGCTTTTTCATAAATGCATAGCCTTCTTCCGTGTGTGCTGCCTCTGCTGTTGCAATCAGCATCGGCGCCCAGCCGGTTCCTTCAGTGTGAAGTCCAAGCGGTGTGATTCCGTTTGCCTGCAGCCGGTCACAGCAGTCCCAGAATTCTTCCCATGTCTCCGGGAATTTCTCAATCCCTGCTTCCGCAAAAAGCTCCGGATTCCAAAACATGCCGGCGCACGCAAATGCCGCCGTACTGATCGGTCCAAGATAGATATTGCCATCCTCATCCGTACAGCCTTCCATCACCGCCGGTTCGATCATATTCCTCCACTCTTCATCCTCTTCCAGATACGGACTCAGATTCTCGATCCGTCCATCCGCAACCATCATCTGATAAAAGGACGGCAGGGTGCGCACATCATAGATCACAGTCGGAAGCTCGTCTGTGACATTTAACCGTTTCAGATTTTTTCGGTATTCCTCTTCCGTCTCCATGATCCATTCCACTTGCATATGATACGTACCGGCATATTCTTCATTAAATGCATCAACGACATCCTGTTCCGTTTTCTTGCCGGAAGTCGGATCTACCGCCAGAATGATCGGAATATCAATCTCCTTTTTCTCTGTGCTCCGGCTTGTCTGCCCCGTATTTTTACCACATCCGGTCAGCACTGTCAGAACCAGTGCGATACAAAACACCGATTGCAAATATTTTCTATAAATCACGTTTCTCCTTTCCGTCATCCGGAATTTGGATTGTACACCGGGTTCCATTTTCTTCTGCCTCATAGTAAAACAGCACATCCTCTCCATATTTCAGCCGCAGTCTGGTCAGTACATTCACCACTCCATATCCGTGTCCCTTATCCTGGAAGCATTTTTTCGCCTCCAGAATCGGATGCCCGTTTAAGGCATTGATCTTTTCCATCATTTCCCGTTCAATCGGCTTCCCATTATTGAATACCACGATTTTCAGCTGGCTATCCTCCCTCGCAATCTCAATCCGGATCAGACCATTCTCATAAATTTCGCAGAATCCGTACTTGATCGCATTCTCGACAAGTGGCTGCAAGATCAGCTTCAGCATCCACGTACTCTTCTCTTCCACCTTACACTCAATCTCATACCGGAACAGATTTGCATTCCGGATCTGTTGGATTTCCATATAACTCTTTACATTTTCCAGTTCGTCCTCCACCGTCACGATATCACTGCCCTTGCTGAGTGACAGACGCAGATATTTGGAAAGTGCCTGAATCATCTTCATGGTTGTCTCTTCTCCGTTTATCCGCGCAAGCATGTAAATTGTATCCAGCGTATTATAAAGGAAATGTGGGTTGATCTGTGCCAGAAGCATGTTCAACTCCGTCCGTCTGAGCACCCCTTCCTGTTCTTTGATCTCTGCCAGAAGATTCTCAATATTTTTTAGCATCTTATTGTAGGAATGTCCGATCTGATCCAGTTCTGTATTGGTATTCAGTTCAATCAGGCGACTGAAATCATTTCCGTCAAACTGTGTCATCTCTTCACTGATCTCCCGGATCGGACTGGTGAACCGCTTGGAAAAATAGATACTGAGCACAACCGCTACCACTGCCACAAACAGATAAATCCCGATCAGCACCGTAAGTACCCTCATCGTTCCCTGCGTCATTACACTCGACGGAACGACTGTGAACACCGTCATTTCAGAGCTGCTTTCTTTGTAAATGGAGCAGACACCACCGCTCACTCTCCGGCTTTTTGCAAGGATACCGCTTGTTTCCTGTGCGCTGATCTTATAGACTTCCTGTTTTACCGCATCCGCAATCTTCGTCCCTTTCGGACACCAGACAGCGCATAAATTTCCCTCCTTATCCAGAATTCCGATCTGCACGTCATCTGTCATACTCCGATCCTTTCCAAGTATCGTTTCCAGAAAGCTGTCATTCATCTTGATAAGCAACAGCCCTGGTTTGCTGGCGTATTCCATACTGTGCACATACCTTCCGATAAACAATGCTTCTTTCTCCGTCCCAAACAGAGTATCCTTCGCCCAGAACCACTGTGTTTTCGCATAAGAATCTCCCATGTAATCTTCCAGATGGCTGTCTGAAAAATCTTCATAATCAATATGAGAGTAGGATCTGGCATAAACATTATTTTTATTATCCACATAGCAGTATTCTGCCACATGATCCAGATTCATATAGGCAAAATATTTCTGAAGGGAGTTCTTTTCCACATCTGCAAGTGAAGTTTTTTTCAGACTTTCCTGAACCTGATCGTAAGTAATACATTCTGCTGTCCCTTCATCCGCCTCTTTTGACAGTGTATCCAGAGCCAGCCCCATCTTCTCATTTAAAAATTCATATTTATCTGTAACCTCTGTGGTCAGACTCTGCCTTACATAAATCCAAACACCGATGCTTGACAGCAAAATTGCCAGCAACAACAGCCCCATTATATATCGAAGGTATTTTCTCTGTATTCCGGATTTAATCACCCATTTCTTCATTCTTCGTAATCCTTTTTGTATTCACTCGGTAATTTTCCTGTATATTCTTTAAATAAATGTGAAAAATAGGATGCATTGCTGATTCCCACCTGCTCACATACCGTTCCTATACTCTCACATCCATCCTGGATCAGCCTCTTTGCTTTCTCCATTCTCTGCTGTAAGAGATACTTTTTAAAGGTCATATGAAATGTATTTTTAAATACACGCCCAAAATATACCGGATTCAGATAAATCTGCGTTGCCACCTGAACAATAGAAAGTTCTTCCTCCTGCAAATGCTCACCGATATAAGAAAGTGCCACTGTCATATATTCCTTTGCACATTTATTTTCTCCGCTTTCTGTGTATTTTTCCCGTTCCTCAATTGCTTCTCCGAGGATCCTATAACTGACATCTACCGCCTGTGCTGCTGTCAGACTCTCCATATTCGAATAATAATTTCGGAACTGTTTCTGCAGTTTTTCCGTCATTCCGTAAGTATCGTTCAGCATCATCTCCGCTTGCAGCATAACCTTATGTATATAACGGATCTGTAACTCTTCCTCATGTGGAAGTGCGTAGATCAACGCAATAAAAGCCTGTTTTAACTCTTTAAACGCATTCTTCCGAACAGCATTGACGATCGTAAGTCCTGCCTCTTCACAATCACTTTTTGCCGCTTTTTCTTCCTTTTTCACAGGTATGGAAAAAGTATTCTCATTTGTGGCACTGCTACAGATTGGATCGAAAAGTCCCTGCGCCTCTTCGTAACTCCGGCGGATTCCATCCAGTCCTTTATACGGTTTGGAAATCGATGCAGTAACCGGACTTTTCTGTTCTCTTTTAACCTGTTCCAGAATCTGCGCAATCTCGCGCACTGTCGCATTTTCCTTTGTCTTGATCAGAAATACATGACAACCTTCTGCCTTTTCAAAATGCCAGAAAAAATACCGCTCTGAAAACATTTCTTCCAGAGATTGTATCAATTCCAGCCTGGCTGCTTCGTAATTCAGTGCATCCGTAATCTTATATGTAAGATCAAGATCCACACACATTGCAATAAAACGGTCGCCCTCTTCGATCACATCTTTCAAGATCGCAAATACTTCCTGCATTTTTTCATAGGAAATTTTATTCTGTAAATATTTCTGTACAACAACCTGAAGAAAACTGGTGGAATCTTTTCGGATCATATTTTCCCAGCTTTCATAACGCTCTTCGTTCTCCAGTTTCTCCATACAGGTCTGGTATGCGCCCTGCATGGTCTCCTGCAGTTTATCTTCCTCGATTGGTTTCAGCAGATATGCATATGCACCAAGATCACACGCCTGCTGTGCATAATTAAAATCACGGTATGCACTGAGCACAATAAAAACCGGATCCAGCTCTGTCTTCTGGATCTCTTCCATCACCATCAGACCGGAAACCTGTTTCATCCGGATATCCGTCAGTACGACATGGGGCTTCACTTTTTTGATCACTTCGATTGCCTGCTCCCCACTCTGTGCCTGACCGGCAACTTCAAATCCCATCTCATTCCAGTTGTACGTCTTAACCAGTCCCTGCAGAAGGATTGGTTCGTCATCTACAATCACAAGTTTTAATAATTTCATACCATTTTCCCCATTCCTGATAATCTTCCTACTTCTTATTTTAGATAAGACATGATAAAGAATTTATCAAAAACTATACTTTTGATGCAAAAAATCATACTTTTACCAAAAATTATACATTTCGGAAAAATAAATAGCAAGAAATTAAAAAAAGTCGTTACATGATCGATATGATCAGATCCGGTTGCAAGTGATGATAAAATCGTGGTATCAGAAAGCGGTGAACAATGATCACCAAAGCATCCTCCACCCATTACAGCTGCTATTGTAGCATATACGACCGGTGTTAAAGCTCCACCAGATATATTCAGAGCCATCTGTACACAGATTGGTGTAACAATCGCATAGGTTCCCCATGAAGTTCCTGTAAAGAATGCAATAAAAGCAGATACTACAAAAGTCAATGTCATAAGGATCGTCGGTGTCATCCAGCTTTCTGTAATAGAAATTACATAATCTGCAGTTCCTTCGGAATCTCCTATAAAAAAAAGCTGGCAGACAAATGTATTTTTTCTCATCTGTCTGTCAGCTTTCTGATTCTTATTCTAATTTGATTCTTTGTTACAAATTATCGTATAGTCTTATTTTCTTTTTCTGCGTTTCCAGGCAAAGCCGCCCATACCTGCTCCGAGCGAAGAAACTGCAAGTCCAAGCCAGCCAAGTACACTTGCCGGATCTCCTGTTTTTACAGAATCGTTTCCGCTTGTCTTGGATCCATTGGTTGTACCATCTGTCTTCTTTACAGATGAGCTACCTTTCTTTACAAGTGCTTTGATCGCTTTGTTCAGGCTGTTTGTTGCATTATCTACTGCTTCCTGGCTTTCTTTTGCTTCCAGTGCTTTCTGGGCATCTGAAAGTGCGCTCTGCAGTGCTTTCCAGCTGTCTGCTGTGTAATCTGCTTCTTTGAGTGCTTTTGCATCTGCAATTGCTTTTTCAAGAGAAGAAGTATTGATTGCAACTGGTTCTTCCTCAGCTTTAACCAGTGCATCTTTTGCTGCATTCAAAGTAGAAAGCGCCTGATTGACTGCTTCCTGACTTTCCTTTGCTTCCAATACAGTGCGTGCATTCTGAAGTGCTGCCTGGTATGCAGCCCAGCTGTCTGCTGTGTAGTCTGCTTCTTTAAGGTTATCAGCTTCAGCGATTGCAGCTTCCAGTGCTGTTGTATCAACCTCTGCCGGTGCCGGAGTCTCTGCTATCTTGTAAGTAAATGTAAGAGGAGTTGTATAACCTGTTGAAGCTACTGTAATCTGGAATTCCGTTCCAGCTACCGCATCCTTAAACGGATCTGCATCTGTCTTGATCGTACCATCCTTATTGATAATAACTACGGAGCCTCTTCCACTTGCTGCATAATCTTTACCATTTACATTTACAGAAGTAATATTTCCAAGATAAGCTTTAAGCGCATCTATGTCAAATCCTTCTGCCTCTACAAGTTTCTTATTCTCTTCATCATATGCTGCAGGCATATCTTTTGTTGTCAATGTAAATGTTGTAACAACATCTGCATATTTCTTGTTCTTATCTTTAATTGTGAGGGTATATTTTCCAGGTTTTACAGAAGCCGCTGCTCTGCTCTCTGTCGCTGCTTTAAAAGTCAGTACCTTACCTTCTACCGACACATCCAGTCCAGCCACACTGTATTCCGGATCAAATCCTTCTGGAAGCTGTACATTGATTCTAGTCTCGCCTGCTGTAATGTCTGCATCGGCGACTTCCACTTTTGTAATCTCTGATTTTACAGGAACATAGATATCTGCGATATCCATTGTATACACACCATTTGTTGTATAATACTCAATGCTGTCAATGGTCTTGCCCATCATAGATTTGTAATGTTCAGATGATGTCGGGCAACCATGTACTTGACTTGTAAATCCGGTACTCCATGCGAGTTTCGTACCTAACCAGATATTTTCTAAATGACGCATACCATAAGCGGTTCCGTCGGTTGTCTTTACTACAACTGCATTTACATTGTCTGATGTGATTTCTTCTGGAAGTCCATCAAGATCAAGCTCGTAATCTCCATAAGATGATTCGGTTGAAAGTTTTGCTGTAACTCCTTCTACCTTCGTTGCTTCCTGACCTTTTACTTCACTGAACACAAGTTTTCCATCTTTATCAAGTGATGCTTCTTTATAGTTTACAGGTGTATCTTTAAGCTGATAATATGCATAAGTATCATTTTCAAACAAAGTGTCTTTTCCAGTCAGTGTTGTGGTCGTTGTCTGTCCTCTGTTTGTAACTGTAATGCTTACAGAATCGTCATCGCTTACTTTTTTGTATTTTGAAAGATCTACAGAAGAAGTTACCTTTACTGCATAGGTGATACCATCAATCTTGGATCCGTCTGCGTTTTCATGGTATGATCCACCTGCAAGGCCTTTGGTTCTGGTCTTGTTCTTTGTCGCAGAAGTAAATGCATCTACCGCAATATTATTACCTGTTGTTTCAGCTTTGTAAAATTCTGCGTATGGGATGTTCATGAGAACATATTGCACTTTTTCCAGCGCCTTAATCGCTGCATTCAGATTACTTGCGGCGTCCTGCAATTCTTCCTTTGTTGAGTTCGCATTGTCAAGAACCTGCTTCGCTTTTTCATATTCAGTCCGCATTGCAGTCCAGCTGTCAGTTATATAATCTGCTTCTTTGAGTTTGTCTGCTTTTGCAATTACATTATTTAATACTTTTGTCGGTGTTGCAATGTTTTCTTCCGTTGCCTGGAATTCATAGGTATAATCTTCATATCCAAGTGCTCTCACTGTCAATTTCCAGTAACCGGTTCCATCATATCCCGCTGGCAGCTGGCATCTGATTGAATCTGTCAGCCCAAGCTGGATTCCCATAGATTTATGCATCCAGTTATCTGCTGCAAATTTTGTTCCATAAGTTATAACCGGTGTGCTATATGTGCTGTCATTCCCATAATATGTCCATGTTACTGCCTGCATATTTGCACCAAGATCTCCATATGAGCCTCCGATGTCTACTCGAAGGAATTCTCCATAAGAACCATTGGCTTCCTGTACTTCCGGCTCTACACCTGTTGCGGTTTTTAATGCCTGATCTTTAATTCCGGAATCTGTTCCTTCATTCTTTCTTGCTGTAAATGTAAATCCATCTCCGGATTTTACTGCTTCTTTCAGTCCATATGTGTTTGCTGTTACATTTGCAGTTACTGAATATGAATTCAGATTTACTTCTCCATATCCGCCCTGTAATGTTCCACCATTTTCTACGACTGTATATTTTACTTTCAATGAATCCAGATCTGCTGTTTTTACCTTAACCGGCACATATTTCAGCCCTGTTACTTCATAATCTTTCTGCGTAAATGAACTTCCATTTTTTGCTGTAAATACACCTTTTGCATAAGTATAAGTCGTACCATCTGTCATCACTGCCTGATCTTTACCTTCCCAATGTGACAAATAATGTTTTTCACCCTCAGTGTCTTCAATCACTGCAGTACACTGAAAACTTCCTCTGTGAAGTCCATGGTTTGTTGTAGCTCTTGTAACAGTGTCAAACGCACCTTTATCATATTCATCACGTGAATCCTTAACATCTGACGCTTCTATGCTTCCTGCATTATACACCCCTTCATTTGCCCAATACTCAGCCCAGCTCATTCCAACATAAACATAAGAATATTCACTGTCTTCTCCAGGCACTTTATAAGTAAATGCATACGGCTGATATCCATCTTCTGCAATTGTTACAGCAAATGCATCTCCTGCTTTTGCATCTTTGAATACATCTTGTTCAAGATCAAGTTTGCCATCTTCTTTAATCAGTTTTACTGCTTTCTTTCCAGATGCTGCATATTCTTTTCCATTGACTGTAACAGAAGTAATATTTTTTAAATACGTCTGAAATTCTTCTTCCTCAACATCATCATTCTTTACCACAGCCGGATTTTTATCATCCTCATTATATTTTACCGGCATTGTCTCTGTGTAAACATTAAAAGTCGTTGAAATCGGTACATAATTTCCATTCCTATCGCTAAGCGTAACTGTATATCTACCTTTTGCAAGTGCTTTCTTAAAATTAATTGTTCTTGTAGTTGTCTTGCCATCTGATTTGATCTCAACAGAATATGCATCTTCATCGATTCCATCAATTTTATATTCTTCTTCAAAATCATTTGGAAGTCCACTTACCGTTATAGCTGTTTTTTCTGATTTCACAGATACATCTGCTACTGATACTTCTCCGTCAAATTTCTTTGCAACTTGCTGATCCATCGGAATTTCATAAATACCCTGATCTGTGTAGTAAGTTACTTTATTGATCGTCTGTCCCATCATGGCAGCATAATCTTTGGAATCCAGTGTGTTCCCATGGGATTCTGTTACAAATCCAGTACTCCATGCAAGTTTTGTTTTTTTCCAGATATTTTCCACATGGCGAAGTCCATAACTGCTTCCTTCTTTTGTACTGACCACTACACCATATACAGTATTCACATTTTTCAGATCCTCACTCGTAATATCTAACTGGTAATCACCATATTTGGATGACGTAGAAAATTCAGTTGTCGCATTTGTCAAAGTTGTCGGTTCTGTTCCTTTTACTTCGCTAAAGCTAAGACTTCCATCCGCATTTACAGTTGCCTCTTTATAGTATGACGGTGTATCACTTAATGTGTAATAAGAATAGCTTGCGCTTTCAAATAATGCATCTTGTCCTTTATATGTAACAGTATTTTCTTTTCCTTTAATATTTGTTGTAATCGTAACTTCACTTTCATCAGTAACCTGTGTATATTTTTCTAATACAGATCCATCACTGATCTTAACCGGAAATGTTACGCCGGTAATATCAGAACCATCGCTGTTCACATGATAAGAACCCGATGCCAGTGAAGCTCTGGTCTTCTGTTTTGTTGCTGATGAAACAGTATCCGCGCCTGTCACTCCATCTGCTTTGTAGAAATCAGCATATGGAATGTTCATTAATACATAGACTTCTTTCTGTGCATCTGGTGTTTTCGGCACAAGTGCATCAATTGCTTTTGTTAACTCTGTTGTTGCTGTATCTACTACTGTCTGGGATTCTTTTGCTGTAAGAGCTTCTTTTGCTGCTGTTAACTTTTCCTGCATTGCTGTCCAGCTTGCTTCTGTGTATGCGTCCTTACTTAAGCCATCTGCTGTTGAAATTGCATTTTCAAGAGCGGATGTATCTACTGTTATTTCAGTTGAAGCTGTTGGTGCGGACTGAATTGCCGCAAGTGCAGCTGCTTTAACTGCTGTTGCTGTACGTGTAGCACTACTTACCGCATCTGTTTTCCAGCTATTCACTACATCTTCTGTCGCATCTTTTCCTTTAAGCAGCGTCTTGATTCCTTTTGATTTATCATAAGCTTTATTAAAGTAACTGCTATTTCCAGAATCATATCCTTCTCCTGGTGTTACAGTAATATCTTCAAATTTTCCATTTTTTACTGTAAGACTTACCTCTACATCATATTCATTCCATTCATCATCCGAATCTATTGATTCTATTCTTGTTACATGCGCCGTTTTCGTATAAGTCCCATCTGCCGCAACTTCACTTCCCGATGCTGCAAACACCGTCGACGGACAAAGTCCAGCTACCATTGACATCGCCACAGCCATCGTCATAGCTTTTGTCTTAATTGTTCCCTTTCCCATAATTACCTCCTTGTTGTTGATAAAATTTATTATTAAGTTAGTTTCTGCTAACTCATAATCAAAAAAAATTAACCTATCTGCGCCTCTCTCTCCGATTCTCTTTTTACGATCGGAAGCAACTTTTTACTTATCATTCCCATCACAAATCCGGTCACTGTACCGGCGATCAGAAGTGCCGGAAGATAATAAATCAGTTTCAGATTCTCTACCACAACTGATGCCACAATGATCTGACCGATATTGTGTGACACGCCTCCGGCGATACTGACTCCGGCTACGGAAAATCCTTTCAGCCTCTTCATCAGCGCCATGACCAGAAAGCTTAAGATTCCTCCTGCCAGGCTGTAAACGATCGACATTCCATTTCCAAATAAAAAGCCGGTCAGCAGGATTCGCATAACTACCACCAGAAATACTTCCGGAAATTCCAGAAAGTACATCCCAGTCACTGTCACCAGATTGGCAACTCCGAGCTTCATTCCCGGTATCCCGAAATTGATCGGCATTAAGCTTTCCACATAACTGAATATCATCGCCAGCGCAACCAGCATTGCCATATTGGCAAGTTTTTTGTTTTTATTCATCTGTTTTTCCTTTATCATTTTGCGATCGTATCCGGAGCTGCATCTTCCAGATCTGAAGTTCCAAAGCTCTGGTCATTCTCATTTTCCAGAACCTCTACTACGAGCTTATGTGGCAGACAGACGATTGTCTGTGTATGCCCGCTGATCTTTCCCTGCTCTTCACAGTATCCATCCGGGCAGTTTGCCTCTTCCATATACGCCTTTCCGTCTTCGATCCGGATTCGGTTATAAAAATCGCCATCCTTTACTTCGATGGTCTGATCCTTCGACAAGGAATACGTTCCATAGATTTTCCCATCCAGCGTAACCCGGATCTGATTTCCTTCTTCCCCTCTCGTCAGCTGCATCACAAGCAGCATCGCAAGCGCAATCACAATAATTCCTGCTCCAAGTATCAGATCTTTCTTCTTCATCTTCTATACACCCAGCCAGAGCAGAAGAATCAATAAGATTACTGCCCGCAAAATCGTAAACCAGAATTCATTTCCACAAAGTCCTTTTACTCCGGTATGAATATTTCCTTTCGGACAGGTATCGATACATTTCTGACACTGGAAACAGTCCCCTTCTACCTTCGGAGACCCATCTTCCGGAAGTTCAATGTTAGAAGGACATTTCTTTGTACATGCCTTACATCCTTTGATGCAGTTTTCCCGGTCTCTGTGAAGTGCGAAAAACGGAAGGACCGGAAGCAGGGAAAACACAGCTCCCATCGGACAGAAATTTCTGCAGAAAAACCGTTCTTCAAAACACATTCCCACAAGGATCAGAACCAGAAGAACGAGTCCCACCAGATATCCGCCAAGCTTAAAGTTGCCTGCATGGAGCATGGAAAATACATCCCACGGGCTGGTTCCTTTTGCCTTGCTGTATACGCCTGCAAAGCACAGGATTGAAATCAGTGCCAGTACAATATATTTCAGATAACAGAGCTTTTCTGTCCACGCTTCTGCGATCTGAAGCGGTTTCTTTTTCATTTTTTTACAGATCCACACATAGAGTGCATGCACGCCGTCTCCCAGCGTACCGAATGCACAGGCAAATCCGCAGAAGAATCTTCCGAACAGGATCGTATAAATGCAGATCACAACCAGCACTGTCACGAAAGAGGTCATGGCAACCTTTTCGCCTGCACCGATCTGTGTAAAGATGTATTTCACTCCGGCAAATGCCGCTGTATACACAGATGGGATAAACAGGAAATACAGTACCTGGATCAATACTCTCAGCCATATATGTAATTTTTTTATATCTTTCGCCGTTAAATTATGAATATCCATCTTTTTCACGTTACTTTACCGCCTTTTCCAGAGCCTGTTCCGATGCATTTTTGATTCCGGTCGAGCTGAATGTCGCACCACTGATCGTATCTATATCTACGCTCTGTGCATCGATGATCTTCGGAATCATATCCTTTGCCATGGAAAGGTATGCTCCGTCTTCTTTCTCTGCCGATATCACATTGATCTCTGCAATCTTGCTTTTCTCAATCTTCACTTCTACCTGGATCGTTCCGCCAAATCCATCAGCTTCCCCAGTATAGGTTCCGTCCTTGTAGTTTGTGGAACCTCCATTTTCACTGTCTGATTGTCCGTTTCCGGCAACCTGTGCGGAAAGCCGGGCGATCTCATCTTCTTTCGCACGCACATCCAGCACTGAATTGTATCCCAGCAGAACTCCCACGATCGCGAGCATACTTACCAGTCTTACCCAGAATTCTCTCATTGTTATTCAGCCTCCATATCTGTCGGTCTTTCTGCTGCTTCCAGTACTTTTTTGCATCCTTCCAGGATTGCATTGGAAGAGCAGGTTGCACGGGAAACAGTATCAATATCCTCCGGCATTCCTTTATCTATGATCTGGGATACCACACCTTTTATGCTTGAAGTACCATTTGCCGCTCTCTTAATATAATCGTCATTACTGCTTGCACCATTGCCTGTGATATCCGTAATTGACACAATTTTATCGTTGCGGATCACCACCGACATTGTCAGCTCATACTCTTCAAAGTCTTCGTCTTCATCCGGCGTACACGGAACGGTCACTTCATAAGTTCCACTGATATACTTTGTATTTTCCTCATCTTTTCCGTCTTTCGACTCAAGCTGTGCGATTGCTGTTTTCAGCTTTTCCACCGCTTTATCAACCGCAGTCTGTTTCGTTTCCTCAAGTGCATCTTTTGCGTCCGCAAGTCTGGTCTGCAGAACTGTCCAGCTCGTTTCTGTGTATGTATCCTCTTCCAGCTTCTCAGCTTTCTCGATCAGTTCTTTTAATTCTGTCAAATCCGGCTTCTCATCAATGGATTCTCCATTTGTCACTTTCTCTGCCTGTTTCAGTGCATTCTTGATTGCATTTAACAGTCCTTTGGAACTGTAGGTTGCTCCTGACACAGTATCTACATCGTCTGTTTTCTGTGTCCTTATCACCTTTTTCACAACATCCATTGCACGATTAAAGAATGCTTCATCATCTGAGCTTTCTGTAATCAGGATTGCTTTGATCGTCTTTTCCTGGATCACGACCGCAACGGATACATCTCCGCTGTAACCCTCTGCTGTTCCGTAATAGATTCCTTCCTTGTACGGAACAGTTCCGGTTACAGTAGAACTATCGTCATCTGACGAACTATTGTTATTACTGTTGTTATTGCTATTTTGTGTGCTGTCCGATGTACCATTTACCACCGCCTGACCCAGCGCATCCCGGACTGCCTGGATAATTCCGACAGAGCTGTAGGTTGCCCCTGACACCGTATCCACATTGGTACTCTGTGTCGTAATAATAGAATCGATCAGAGAAGCTGCTTTGGAAATATAATCGCTTCCGTCACTGTTCTCCACAATCTGGATGGATGCGATCTTCCCTCCGCTGATTTCTACCATAACCTTCAGCGGACCGCCAAATCCGGTTCCCGAACCGTAATAAGTTCCGTCCTTATACGCTGCCGCATCTTCTACCTGTGCCACACTAGTTGAGCTTCCTGCCGCCGCCCCTGTCTGACCGGACTGCGCCTGTCCTGTCTCGCTGGTATCCTTTTCCCCGGTCAGCGCATTTTTTACGGCGCTGATGATTCCTCTGGAACTGAACGTTGCTCCCGATACAGTATCCACATCCAGCGTCTGTCCTTCGATGATCTTGTCGATCACCGCTTTCGCACGCGTGAAAAACGCCGCATCATCGGAAGAGCTCAGAATATCAATCGAAACGATCTGCTTGTCCTTGATCAGTACCGATACGGTGATGTCTCCTGCATACCCGGTTCCGGTTCCCTTATACACACCATCCTCCAGGTTAAATGATCCTTTGGCTGCTGTCTTTTTTTCTTCTTTCTTCTCTTTTGTCTCTTCTTTTTTTGCCGGTGTTTCTTCCTGTGTCGCCGCATAGACCGGAGCCTCATATCCACTTAAAGAGCCTGCCACGCACGCCGTAACCAGTGCAACTGAAAGAACGGGTGCAAACGGTTTTAATTTTTTACCGGTTTCTTTGATGTCCATCTCTCATTATCCTCTCATTTCACGCAAATTATTTCGTAATAACCTTCATGTTAAGATCCGTTGTAAAGCTGTCTTTCAGACCTTCTGTCACATAAATCGTCCCATCATCTGTCGCAAAGATCGCCTCAAACTCATTACTGTGCGCCTTCCAGAACTCTGCCGCTTTTTCTTCTCCCATGATAAAAAGGGAGGTGGAAAGCCCATCTGCAAGGGTTCCGTCCGAGCTTACGATCGTGACAGATACCAGTCCGTTCTCTGCCGGATATCCGGTCTTTGGATCAATAATGTGATGATAGGTCACGCCATCCTGTTCAAAATAGCGTTCATATCCACCAGATGTGATCACCGCTTTATCCCGAATGGATAAAACTCCCAGATAATCCTCTGTGTCGTCCGGACTCTGTACCGCAACCCGCCAGTTACTTCCGTCTGTCTTGGTTCCGAGTGCCTGTACATTTCCACCCAGATTTACCAGACCACTTGTAATCCCGTTTTCTTTGAAAATATCCATAATCCGCGAAGAAGTATAGCCTTTTGCAATTCCTCCAAGGTCGATTTTCATCTGGTCATCTTCAAAAGAGATTTCTCTCGTATCCTTATCGTATGAGATCTTCGCTGCATCCACATGCTTCAGAAGCCCTGTCAGTTCGTCAGCTGATGGGACACGGAAATTCTGTATCGGAAATCCCCACGCCTCCATAACCGGATAAATTGCGATATCAAATGCCCCATCCGTTTCCTTATTCAGTTCCAGTGCGCGCTTCACAAGATATCCGCCATCTTCTGAAAGTGTTGCACTTTTCTGTTCATTCAGTTTTACAATCTCACTGTCTGCATTTCCCGTTGATAAAAGTATATCTAATCTTTCAATCTCTGCTTCAGCGGCATCCACCGCATCCTGTGCTTTTTCTCCATATGCTGTCACTGTCATATAGGTATCCATTGCAAAAATGTCTTTTGATGCCTCATTATCCTGAGAGGTTCGTTCTGTACTTTCCTTCGAACTGGCTGTTCCTTCACTATTTTTACTCTTTGTTGTATTCTGACCACCTTGACCGCATCCACCTGCGAATACAGATGCGCACAGACAGACCACAATGATTTTATTTTTGAATTTCATTCTGTTTCCTCTTGTTTGTATTCTCTAACTTAGAATAGTTTATATTACCGCAAGTTAGTATGTCAACATTGAAGTTGTTAGTTAAGAAACTTTCTCATTTTACAATTCATACTTGTATTCAAAAAGAGCTTATGGAAAATGTGCCATTACATTTTCCATAAGCTCTTTCGTTTCTTTCTAAGATTCTAATGTTTTACTCATAACATATCTTCGTTTCCCGCCATACTTCTTTGTCTCGAGAACTGTCTTCATTCCAAGCTTTTCCATATTGCGAAAACTGTATATATTATCCGGATGAACTGTTGCCATCAGATACCTCATCTGCTTATTTTTTACGATTGCTTCTGACTGACAGAAAAGCTCATATTGCAGTCCGTATCCCTGATACTCCGGTACTACAACAGCAATCTCCAGATGCGCAACCCGCTTCATTTCTTCCCTGGAAATCTTCAGATATTCTCCCAGGTTGTCCTCTGCCAGTCCGGGAATACGGACAATCATGATTGCTGCAGTCTGTCCATTTTTCTTTGCCAAAAGGGTAAATCCTTCCTCGCGGATATGCTTTGCAAGAAATGCTTCATCCTCTGCCTCAAACCATTCTTTCACGGGAACAATTTCTCCGGCAAGCTTTACTATACGACAAATTTCAGGAAGATCCTCCTCATTCGCCCTGCGGAACTGAAACGCATTTCTCTTCGTCGTACTCTCCATTTACAGCATCTCAACAAACGCAGCAAGTCTGGTGTTCAGCTGTCCGATGTCTGCCTGAGAGTAATCGGTTTCAACACTGATATACGGAATTCCCTTTTCACCTGTTACAAACTTGCGGATGGTATTGGTCTCCACATTGTAGGTATGACAGGCCTGAAGGATCATATCTACCACACCGTCTACCTGATATTCGTCGATCAGTCTTCCAAGAAGCTCCAGACGATTCGGGTTCGGCGTCATAACAGAACATCCAATGCTGAGGTATCTTCTTGCGATTGCATCGTAGATATCTTCTGCGTCCTCGTCTACCAGCTTGTCAATGGATTTTGCACCGCTGCAATTTTCAAAAGTTACAACAATACCACCGTTGTCTTCTACGGCACGGATTACTTTTTCAGTTGCTCCTCCGATTGGACATCCTGTGATCAGGATACGTGGTTTCTTCTCTTCTCTCTTGCCCTCTGCATATTCTTTTTCAATCTTCGCAGTAAGAGCATCCACTTCACCCGGGATCAGGGAACGGTCAAATTTGAAGGTGCTTCCGTACAGAACTTTGAACAGATCCTGTCCTTTGATCGGAGCCGGATCATATTTCATTACTTCATAAAGTTTCTTTAAGGATCGACGTGCCTGATTCTCTGTCTTTACAGCTTCACGGATCTGCTCTTCCGTGATCGTCACGCCAAATTTCTGTTCCAGATATTCCTTGAAACGGATGATCTCGCCTTTCCAGAGTTGAAGTCCCGGTTCTCTCTGGCTATTCGGAAGTTCCATGATAAATACATCTTTGAATTCTGACATATATTCATACATCTTCTTCTTACCATCACAGGTTGTTTCCCCAACTACTACATCTGAGAAATAGAAGAACGGACATTTGTCTGTCTTTGCAAATCCATAGCTTGATTTAATCAGCGGACAGAGGTTCTTCGGAAGATCTTTCTCTGCTTCCGGAATTGTCTCATCAGAAGTTGAGCAAAGGCTTACGCATCCTGCCCCCATCGCCATTGCAATCTCTTTCGGGAAATATGTACAGTACGATCCAACAACCGGAACCCCTTTCTCTTTTAACTCCTTGACAGCCAGAAACGATTTCTGTCTCTGCTCTGCGAATTCCTCAAATACCTCTGGTAAATCTTTAATCAGTTCCATTTTCATTATCTCCTTTTATCCTTTTTTTCTCTGGCAAGAAGTGCTGCCCCGTATGCCCCCGCAAAACGGCCAAACTCTTCTGATTCCACTTTCTGATCCAGCTTGTCTGACAGGATTCCTGTGAAATAAATGCTGTGACTGAGTCCTCCGGTCAGGATCACTCTGTCTCCAAGTTCCTTTTTCTGCGCAAGCTGCACTACTTTATTGGCAACAGAATCTACAACTCCGGCCGCAATATCTTCACGCTTTTTTCCTTCTCCGATATAGTTAATCACCTCAGATTCGGCAAATACCGTACAAAGTGAGCTGATCGGAATAACTTCTCCTGCTGCCGCCATATCAAATAATTCATTGATCGTAACACCCAGGCGGTTCGCCATGATCTCCAGAAACTTTCCTGTTCCCGCCGAACATTTATCATTCATCTGGAAATCGGATACCATTCCATTCTGTACAATGATCACCTTCGTATCCTGTCCTCCCACATCAATGATCGAACAGTCCCCCCCTGCAAGTTCACGACCACCTCTGGCATGGCAGGTAATCTCTGTAATTACATGATCTGCAAAATCAACTGCGATTCTTCCATATCCTGTAGCAACTACCTTTGTATCATCTGAGGTAACATCTACCCCCATCTCAAGCAGCTTATTCTTGATCTTTTCGCAAGTCTCTTTGCTGCTCCATCCTGTCGGCAGTACGAAATGTTCTTTCTTATCTCCTTCAACAACAACCTTGGATGCTGTTGATCCGATATCAATTCCTACATAATTCATATTTCTTCCCTTTTCTCTCTTTAATGACATCCTGTTTCTATGCTGTTTTTCCAAAATGCCTCTGGTTATTAGGATAACATTTTCATAATATTTCTTCAATAAAACTGCCTGTTTTACTTATTGTTTATCCGGATAGACCGACTTCTCTATAGAGTTTTTCTATTGTAAAATTTCTCCGATATGTAGTACCTTCTATTCGGAATTTCCTGTAAAAAAATGAGCCTGCCTAAAAAGCAGACTCATGCACTATTCCTCATTCTGATAGCGGATTTCCATCAGGCAGAGTCCCTGCGGCGGTGCCGTGACCGCTTCCCTGGTTCTTTCTCCGCCTTCCAAAAGTTCCTTTACCTTTTCCGGTTCGTAAAATCCTCTTCCGACACGCACCAGTACTCCGGCTATGATGCGCACCATGTTATACAAAAATCCATTTCCCGTAATCCGGATCGTAATATGCTCTCCGCTTTGCAGAATCTGCAAATCCGTGATTGTCCGCACCGTTGTCTTTGCATTAGTACGGATACAGCAAAATGGTGCAAAATCGTGTTCTCCTTCCAGATAAGCCGCTCCGCGTCTCATCTGCCCCACGTCCAGGTCAAAACTTACAAAGTAATTATAAAGCCTCTCTGTCGGAATCGGCACTTTCGTATTGATGATATGATATTCATAGGTTTTCAGAGTATCCTGATAACGTGGATGCCAGTTAAGATCCACCTCATCTGATTTTACAACTACAATATCTTTCGGAAGACGCTGATTCAGGGCATAAGAAAAACGTTCTGCCGGTATCCTGCTTTCCGTGTCAAACACAGCAATATTTCCTCTTGCATGAACCCCGGAATCCGTCCGGCTCGCCCCTATCACCTGAATCTCTTCTCCGGTGAGCTTACAGATTGCCTTATTCAGCACTTCCTCGATCGTAATTCCATTTGGCTGGATCTGCCAGCCACAATAATTTGTTCCATCATAAGCCACTGTTAATCTGATTCTTCTCATCTTATGACTCCTTAAAAGATCCACAGCTTGAATGGAACATATCTTCCAACAACAAATGCGATCACAACATACAGGATCGTAATCAGGTATGCCATGTGGTCAGCACTCTTATAAATCAGAGGTTTCATCTTGGTTCTGCCATTGCCACCGCGATAACATCTTGCTTCCATTGCCATTGCAAGATCATTGGCACGGCGGAATGCAGATACAAAGAGCGGAACCAGGATCGGAATCATTGCCTTTGCCTTCTGGATCAGATTTCCACTTTCCATATCCGCACCTCTGGCAATCTGTGCCTTCATGATCTTATCCGTTTCCTCCAGAAGGATCGGAATAAAACGAAGTGCGATCGACATCATCATCGAAATCTCATGTACCGGTACATGGAGCTTATTCAATGGGTGAAGAAGCTTCTCCAGACCATCTGTCAGTGAATTCGGTGTAGTTGTCAGTGTCATAAGTGAGGATCCCATAATCAGATAGATCAGCCGGATCGCCATATAAACCGCTGTGCTTAAGCCGTACTCCGTGATCTTGATAAAGCCCACATGGACCAGTATCTTTCCGCCCGGTGTCAGAAATAAGTTGAAACATACTGTGATCAGAAGCAGAATGATAATTGGCTTCAGTCCTCTGACAATGAATTTAAACGGTACCTTCGCCAGCTTAATGCATCCAAACAGGAACACAGTCGCAAGTACATATCCCAAAATACTTTTAAATGTAAAAAGAGAAATCAGATACAGCAGTGTGCATACAATCTTCACACGCGGATCCAGCTTATGGATACGGCTGTCAGCCGGATAATATTGTCCAATCGTTATGTCTCGAATCATTTGGCTGCCCTCTCCTTCTTCAGTGCTTTCATAATGCCATCCGCTGCTTCTTCTATCGTGGTTGCATCTGTCGGAACATCCATTCCCTTTTCCTTCAGCGCATGCATGATGTACGTTACCTGTGGTGCTGCAAGTCCCACACTCTCCAGTTCTTTGTAGTGTGCAAACACTTTCTTTGGCACATCATTAAACATGACGCTGCCTTTATTCATCACAATAATACGATCCACATATTTTGCAATATCTTCCATACTGTGGGAAACTAAAATGACAGTCATGTCTGCTTTTTCGTGCAGATAGGCAATCTGATCCAGGATCTCATCTCTTCCCTTCGGATCCAGTCCTGCAGTCGGTTCATCCAGAACCAGTACCTTCGGACGCATTGCCAGTACACCTGCGATCGCTGCACGTCTTTTCTGCCCGCCTGACAGATCAAACGGGGAATGATCGAAATATTTTTCTTTGAGACCAACAAGCTGCAACGCCTCTCTTGCCCGCTTTTCACATTCTTCCGGTGAAAGTCCCTGATTCTTCGGTCCAAAACAGACATCCTGAAGTACATTGACCTCAAAAAGCTGATGCTCCGGATACTGAAAGACCAGCCCGACCTGATTTCGCAGCTCACGTAAGTTATAGTTTTCTCCGTAAATATTCTCTCCGTTGTAATAAAGTGCTCCGCTTGTCGCCTTGATCAGTCCGTTCAGATGCTGGATCAGTGTCGATTTACCGGAGCCGGTGTGACCAATGATCCCGACAAATTCACCGTGTGGGATTTCCAGGGATACATCCTTCAGCGCATGCTTTTCATATGCAGTTCCTTCACTGTATACATAATTGATATGTTCTAATTTAATCGACA